>ENA-ORNY01001377-ORNY01001377.1-human-gut-metagenome-genome-assembly--contig:-NODE-1377-length-14078-cov-2.830493_pt1 | contig 14078 bp, 20 predicted proteins | sample MGYA00242122_ERZ509036 | MGnify/ENA primary metagenome ERZ509036 (study PRJEB26280, sample SAMEA2338696) | human gut metagenome | biome: human gut; feature: human-associated habitat; material: faeces... | reverse complement strand
TCGGGTCGCTTTGGGCCTTCGGCCCAAGTGCCCACAGGGCACACGCTTCCCTGCGCGCCCACCCTCCGCTCGCTGTGCCTTCAGCTCAGCCGCCCTTATGTGAGGGCGTTTTCCGTTTCGGTATGAGCGCCGCTGCCGTGCGGCGACAGTCCGTGAATCCCACATAGCCGTTCGTCCAGCGGGATGCCGTATATGTGGTACTTTTCATCAAAGGCAGTCTGGCCGATCTGGTCCGCCTCCTGATGGTGCGTCCGGCACAGGCTTTCGGCCAGAAGGCCGATATGTGCGATGCGTTTCCGGCTTCGCCCCATTCCCACGCGCGTCACATGGTGCAGGTCGGCGGGGCCTCCCGCCAGTCCACAGACGGCGCAGCGTCGGTTGAGCAGGCAGGCGTACAGGTAGCGGGAAACGTCCTCCGCACGTTCGGTCAGCGGTCCGCTGGTGGGAATGTCATAGGCCACGCACAGGTCGATCAGCCAGCCAAGAAACTCGTGCGCCGTCGTCATATCAGCGCAGTTTTCGTTTTTGGGCGAAAGCGAGAAAAGGGGAATATCCATCAGATCGCAGAACCGCTGCGTCAGGGAGTAGCGTACCTCCTCGCTGTCTGTTGTGTCGATGATGTACTGCAGCTGCAAGGCGCACAGCGTCTCATGAAAGACGCGATCCCTGTATGCAAACCCGCTCTGCCACCGGGCAATGTCGTGCACCATGGCGTGGATCGCGCGGCTCTGCTTTGGGGACAGTTGTCTCCCGTCGCATAAAAGCACCTGTACGTCCTCATATCTGCGAAGCACAAAGCGCTGCCAGTCGCTGTACGGGGCACGGATGGTCAGCCCCTCCGGCCCCGCGTCGATGATCTTGCCGGAAATGGTTTCGCTCATATGGATGCTCCTGCCTCTCTGCCGTACAAACCAGCCAGCCTTATGTCATGCCAGCGGCGACGTTTCTGCAGCCGCCTGCCGCTGGAAATTTGCTATCAGGCAATCACGACCACGTTGCAGTCCTTGAGCCTTTCGCGCAGGTATGCGCCGACCCTGCGCACGGCCTCCACCTGCCACTGGCCGCCGTCGGCCTCAAAGATCGCAGCACGCTTGCCCTCCTTGAACCGCACCACGAAGGGGGACTCCACCTGCTCCACCTCGGTAAAAGTGCGCATGGGGCGTAGGTAAGCAGGGTTTTTGAAAATGGTCTTGTCTACCTCCTGAACGCCGCTTTTGACCATCACGCGCTGGCTCACGCCATCGTCGCTGACCTGCATGGACTGTTCCTCGGTCATGTTGTTGACCACGCGCATAACCACGTCGCGGCAATCAGATGGGATAAAGCACGTTTGCAAAGCCACAAACAGCGCCTCGCTATCCATGAATGTATCAAAGGCAATGCAGGGCGGGTCATATGCGCACTTTGCATACAGCGCGCGCTCCTTTGCCTCGCCAAGCGCGTGGCTTTTTACACAAACTTGATCGGGAGCGGTAACGACAACCAGCGCGGGCGGATTCTCGGCGGTAAAGAGCTTGTCCGTATCGGCCTTGATCCAATCGATCAGGCCATCCAGCGTATAGGCGATAAAGGTATCAGGGGTTCTCACGGGTTTCGGATTGGCCTCCGGCATTTTTTGGTACATATTGCCACGCCAGATGTAATTCTCGCCGTTTGCGGAAAAAATGTGCGGCAACTCGTTGGCGTGCTCTGCTTTAACCGCGCGCTCCGTGAGGGCTTGCACGAACGTTGCCACCTCTTTTATGTCGGTTCCCTTGTACTGCTGATCCATGGTATCTACTCCTTTCATTTATCGTGCGGCGGGTTCTCCGCTCGGTTTGAACTCCACGACATTTGGCATGGGCTGTTCCTCGCCTGCCATGTCGATTTGTCCGGGTAGCTGATCCGTCTGCTCGGTCACCTGCACACTGCCGTCGTCCCGCTGGCGCATGAACACGGTTTGCTGCAGCGCCTCCGGCGCAGCGGGCGCGCTCTTGATGTCGTAGAGGATGGCCGCTGCGTCGCGGTTGGCGTTGGGCTTAATGGTCACCTTGAGGGTGATGGTACGTGCCTTGGTGGCGGGGGCGCGCATGTCGTACACGTTATCCCACAGGCGCGTAAGTTCGTCATTGAAGCGTTTGGTGATGGCGCCGTCCATGAGCTGGTCCAGGCCTCGATAGGGTTTTTGGGGCATGGCTTTGTTCCTTCCTTTCGTTCTAGAATGGCTCCAATTCCAGTCGGTACATCTTACCCGCCTCGGCTACCGCCGTGGGATTTCCCGTGGCCTTGGCAACCTGCTGCGCGGCTTTTTGGGGGTCCAGCCGTTCCCGGCTGCCGTGGCACAGCACGATCTGCCGGCAGTCGGTCAGGTCGTTGGCGGCAAATACCTCCAGCAGCCTGGCGAGGCTCATGTGACTGGTCGTAAGGCGTCTGGCCAGCGCGGGCGGCGTGCCGCTGCTGAGCAGCTCGTCCATGTAGTTGCACTCGATCAGCCAGTAGTGCACGCCGGGGAATGTGTTGTACAGCCCGCAGCAGTCAGTGGCGTAGACCATGCGCTCGCCCGTTTCGCGGTTGAGAACCAGCCGCAGGGGTCCAGCGCGTCGTGGCAGACGGGGAAGCAGCGGCACACGAACGGGTCAAGGGAAATGGGCAGCCGGGTGGCATGCAGTCCGGGAACCGCCTTGCGGGTGCCATGGCTGCCGTAGCATTCCACACCGAGCGCGGTCAGGGATTCCACCGCGCGGCAGTGATCCATGTGCTCATGGGTGATGAGGCAGCCGGACACATCCTCCAGCCGGTGATCGATACCGCGCATGATCTTCTGCGCCTGCACACCGGCATCCAGCAGCAGGATGCGTCCGCCGTGGTGCAGGGCGTAGCAGTTGCCGGCGGAGCCGGTGGCGATGACAGACAGGAGCATCAGAACGGTTCCTCCGCGGATGCGTCCATTCCGGCTTCGGCGTGAAGGGGCGCCGGCTGCTGCGGCACATCCTCCGCCTCAATAGTCATGGGGGTGCTTTCGCGCATGGCGGGCGCTGCGGCATCCTGCTGCTGATCGAAGCCATCGCCCTCCACGCTGGCCATGGCGTTTACGTTGATCTTTTCCGGGTCGATGATGATCCTGTCCATCAGGCGGTGGACGATGGTCTTGTACGCCATCTGCTCGTACCAGTCGCGCCAGAAATTGCCGCCGGCGGCCTTGCTGGACGCGCGATAACGTTCGATTTCCGCTTTGCTGAGCACCACCAGCACGTTATCCCCGGCATGTTCAAAGGCCAGATAGCCGAATCCGCCCACCAGCGTACCGCGGTCGAAGGGGTTGGTGATCCTGAAGTCGTAGCCCTCCACATCGCAGGAAACGCCCTTCTTGTACACGGTAAATTCATCCGTATCGTAAACCAGCTCAATGCGCACGTCCTGAACCGGCTTGACGGAAGCGCGCATTTTGTAGTACAGCTCGCCTTTGTAGCCAATGCGCAGATCCACATCGTACTGCTGGGTTTTGCCGTTAAAGTAGGCGATGGGGTAGAGGTGGCCGGGAATCAGCGCGTCAATGCCGAGCTGCACGCGGTGCACCGCGTCGATGGCCAGCTTGCGCATGTTGACGTTGTTCCAGGAAACAGGAATGTCGTTGCCGCTCTTGCGGGCGTTCATTTCGGCGAAGGCCGCATCGATCCTGACAAACAGGTGCTGGGCAAGGGTCTTGTCGTACTCGGTCATCTGGAGCTGGCCGATCTCGCCGGTATACTGCCTTTCTACTGCCACAGAAAAGCGCTCGCTGGGTGTAGCCTCGCGCCGTGTGACGGCGGTCGTTTCCCCGGGTTGTGCTGCCATTGTTTCCGCCTCCGTTTCAGTCGTCTGTGTAGGTGGTCATGGTGAGATGCTCGTCCGCGCTCACGCGCAGCTCGATCATCTGTCCGTCGGTGCGGGCAAGGGAATTGACGGCCTCGGCGTTATCCACAAAGCAGGGCGCCGAAATGTCGTATACACCGCTCAAGGCGCGGATGATCTCGATACCGGCATTGATGCTGGCGCCGGTGTTCAGGCCCCCGCCGTAGGGAACGCCGTTCACGGTGGCGGTGCATACGTCCTGTACGCTGCCGTTTTTGGCGGTGTCGAACAGTTTCCAGCGGATGGAGCGGAAATGACGGTTGATCTTTTCCTCCATGGCGCTGCAACAGGCCCGCACATACTCGCCCAGCAGTTCGATATGCCCATCGATGGTTACCAGCTCGGCTCCCAGCCGCTTCTTTTCAACGGCCAGTTCTTCCATGCGCTTTTTCACGGTCCCGTTCTGCTCCGCGCGCATCAGTATGGCCCGCGGCTGGGCACAGGCCCGCTGCCACTGCGCTTTGCGGTCCAGAAGCTCTTGCCGGCGTGTATCCGTGCCGAAGGCCTCTATCTCCCGTTCGATCTGGTCAAGCTGCTCTTTTGCCGGCGCATACCCCGGCTGCGCTTCAAGGTTGGGTGAGCCGCTTCGCGCTTCCTCCCATTCCGTTTCGGCCTGCTTTACATTCCCGGCCATCTCGCTCATTTTCCCGGTCAACACATCTGTTTGGTTTACAAGTTCGTCGGCTTCATTCGTCAGGTTTTCCAGTTCCCTTTTGCAGGCACGCCCCTTTTCCAGAATGACCCGCAGTTCGGCCTCGCGCTGCTGTTCCCAGCAGGCACGCATCTTTTCCAGCGCTGCCTCCACCCGCTCCGGGGGCAACGCCTGTCCGCAGGCCTCGCAAACCCCGCTGGCCTCAAAGGAAGGCACAGAGCGATCTTCGATCTCATGGTAGCGGGCAAGCAGGTCCCTGCGCTGGCTCTCGCGTTCCTCTATGCGGGTATACCGGTCATCCAGTCTCTGCTTCAGACCGGCCATCTCCGCTTCCATGCGCTTTTGCCTGGCAAGCAGTCCGTCGTATACGGCCCGGCGCTCGTTCACCGCGCGCAGATGATCCTCCGCCGCCCCGGAGGCAATCTCCGCAACGCGCCTTGCCGCCGCACTCTTCCGGCGAAGCAGCTCATTCAGCCGGCCGGCGGCCCCCTGGCCGTTTGCAATCTCCGCGTCAACGGCGGCGATGTTTTCCTCCAGCTGCGCAAGCTGCTCTCTGGCATGTGTCAGCTCCTTCCCGGAAACAGGGCTCAGCGTTCGTTCCAGCTCATCCATGCGTGCCGGGAGCTGGGAAAGCTCGTTGCTCAGGCGCTTGCGGCGGTCCATCAGGCGCTTTTTGGCCTCTTCGGGTTTGCATCCGTCAAGCAGCTCCGCTACCTTCGAAAATTCCGTACGTCCCAGCAGCTCGCTCTCCGGATCGCCGCCCGCCATGGCCATCAGCTGCCTGCGCCGTTCCGTCCAGTGCAGGCGCAGAAATGCGCCGTGGTCTGTCAGCAGCTGAAACGTCTTTTCGTCGCCGCCCACCATTGCCTGCACATAGGGCTGGTACTCCTTTTCCAGCTTCACGGGCACATCATCCACCCAGCACAGGGTTTCGTCCCGGTCATAGACCGCTTCGCCCCCGCCGGCGGGCTTTTTCCAGATTTCGTGCCATTGCCGGCGAAGGCGCACAGGCGTTCCATCCACGAGAAGGCGGGCGCTCACCTCACAGTCCACGCCGCTTTTGCGGGCGCCAAGAGCGGTCAAGGGCTTTACATCCGCCTTGCTTCCGTCGCTCACCTTGCCGAACAGCAGCCAGAGGAAAGCGTCATACACGCTGGTCTTGCCCGTTCCGTTGCGCCCGGAGATCACGGCGCTGTGGCCGCCGAAGGAGAGGACGAGGTCTTTGATGCCCTTGAAACCGATAATGTGAAGCTCGTCGATTTGAATGTGTTTCATGGGTGTTCCTCCGTTATTTTGAATCAAACGCCAGCCATGCGCGGTCGGGGTCCAGCTTATGAAGGCGCGGCCTGCGGCGCTTTGGCATGGCCCCGGACTTCTCGCGGCGCTGCCGGGTGGGCGCAGGCACAGGCACGGCAGGCGCAACGCCTCCGCAATCGCATTTTTCGGCCGGATCAAGGTATGCGCCGCAAACCTCGCAGCGACGGTAAGCCATTGCCAATCCCCCTTTTGTGTGTTAAACTGTAAGAGAACATGAAGGCCGACAGCCGTTCTTGATGTTCATCGGCCCCGCGTCCCCTGCGGGGCTTTTTTCTGTGGAATGATGTATTCCCTTCCGTCTCCATCCACAGCCACTGCCAGCTCCGGCACGCGGTGAACACTGATGTACTTCGGATGACGGAAGTTCTTTCGCACATCCTCACGCACGCTTGCTGCACACAGGCCGACCGTCAGCCCGCTGTATGCCTGCTTGTCCGCTTCGTCGTAGCACGCGTAGAAGTAGACTTTCAGCTTGCTTGTCATACCGTCCACCACCCAACGAACAGCACCGCCAACACTGCCCATATCAGGGCAGCCACCACCAGCATGACCCACTCATAGCTCCGCGGTATGACCCTCTCGGCCATGTGCCGGATGCGCCGCCTGTGCCGCCAGCGGTTCACCGCCGTGGGCGGCTGATACTCGATGAGGTACATCTGTCCGCCCTCCTTTCTATGCCTTGCGAAGTCTCTCGCGCTTGATGGTTCCATCAGGATTTCGGTATTTTGAAAAGTCGTCGAATGGATGCGCCTTGACTTTTTTCATGGAAACAGGCATGGGCGGGATTTCCGGCGCCTTTGCCTTTTCTTTTTGCCAGCGGGTCAGCTCGCTTTCCGTAACGACGTAGCGTGGGCGGCAGCTGTCGGGGTTGGTGGAAATGTTGATCCTGCGCATGCTGCGCATGAGCAGGACCGCTTTTTCATATCCAACACCGAGGATCTTTGCGACGTCTTTGGGTGCAAGAAGTCGCTCAGCCATGTGCATCAGCTCCTTTCTATAAAAGTAAAAGTGCAGGTCAGGCGGGGTCTTTCTTTTCCTGCTGGATGGTCCACAGCAGGTAGCCCAGCGCGGTGAGGGCGCTGCTTGATTGAACATTATTTCTGCATTATGGGTTGGCTTTTCCATATTCGTACAATATAATGTGGTTGTGCATGTTTGTCCGGCATGCACACTCCCGTGTCCGTGAGGTTCCCGCACCTTACGGTGTTCGCCTGTTCCCGCCGCTCCCGCCCCCTGCCTAAAGGAAAGGAGGTGAGAATATGGCAAGGAATAGCGTTCGTACTTCGTCTAAAGTGGCTCATACTGCAAGCAAAGTTTTGTCGAAGCCTTCTACCAGTAAGACCGCTAAGACGCTGGCAGGCTCTGCCCTGTCAAACCGAAAGTCAAAGTAGTTGTGCCTGCTACCTCTTGGCTTGGGCGATCAGGTTCATGCTTGATCGCCCTTTTCTTTTGGCTTGAACAGTGTTTCCCACGGCTTCTCGATCTCCAGCATCAACACCATGCGTTCCAATTCATCGCTGCTGAATACAGCGCGCTTCATCTTGTTGCAGAATCCCCTCGGCGTGATCCCAATTGCCCTGGCCACCTTCGCCTGTGAAAGCCCTCGCTTGGCGATGTACCCGCGCAATTCATCCGTGTCTAACATACGCTCACTCCTTTCCCGTTTCGTCTCCCAGCAGCTCGTCGATGGTGCAGCCAAGGGCGCGGGCGAGCTTGGCGGCGGTGTCGGTGCGTGGGTGCTTTGTGGCGCCGCTTTCGATCGTGCTGATTACGCCTTGAGGCACACCGCTCAACCGCCCAAGTTCCTGTTGGCTGATTCCGGCTGCGGTTCTGAGCTCTGCAAGTCTTGTCATATGGTTCCTCCTTGCATTGACAGTAATGGAAAGTAACTTATAATTAAATCAAAGGAAGGTGATTGAAGGAATGTGTGCTTTTATTGTTGATGTGCCGCATGTACGCCAACCAAAGGGTTCAACACAATGCGGGGCTGCTTGTTTGGCTATGGTCTATCGTTACTTTGATCAGCCCATAGCGGTTGATGAGATATGGAAGAATGTAAAGGGAAAGGCGCCCAAGCTCGATTCAGAGGTTTGTATGCTGAATCTCATGCTTTGCCATGCAATGAAGCAAGGTTTTATTGCCCATGGCGTAGCAGTCGAGAATCCTTTAGACATGATCCGTGCGTGCCTGCCCAATGATATTTGTGTGATTTCTCTCTATACTACAAATGCTGGTGTTCCGCACTACTCCGTTATTTCAGGTTATGATGACGGTTGTGTTTACTTAAATGATCCGAATGAACCTCCCAGCATTGGAAAAAGACGGCGTGTTGGATGCCAGGCGTTCCTGCGTAGCATTGAACCCCCAACAGGTTCTCAAATCGGTCTGTATCCGCCTTTTCTCCTTATTGCCAGAAAAAATACGCCTCTCGTTTCCGCAACGGTCTTTTGCCCGGCGCATAGTGCTTTGCTGGAAACAATGGTGTTTTCAGCACTGATTTCTTTCCACCCCAACCTCGTTTGCCCAGATCATAGTTGCTGGTGCTGCATGATTGACCCTGGCAATATCATCTAAGCGTTTCTCCCATGCTTCCTGTAGACCAATGGTACTTATGCACGTTGGGGCTGTAAGACATAGCGCCGCGATCAAGGTGCTGCACATTTCTTCGATCACGGTTTTGCTCTCCGGGTATTTCTGAGAGAAGCGTCTTTCAAGTGCTATAAGCATTGCCCATCGGTCTTCGTTCTCCGGAACATAATCCATAAAAGGTACCCGCACAGTTTCTTCCACCTACCCTTTGGCATGATGATATTGGCCTGGCCGTTGTTTAGGTTCAGAGCATGATGCTGGTCTTCCCGTTCTTACAATCCAAACTGAGGACCATTGTTTCACCTCCGCATGTCTTGCATATCACAATTCCGATATTACAATATCGGAATATAACAATTTTGTCAATAGCTTTTCCGATATTTCCATGGTAGAATTATTATAGTTTTTTCGATTCAAAGAAATGAAGGTGACCTGCTTGGCTGGAGAAATAGGTGCTCGAATCAAAGAAATAAGAAAAAAACGCGGTCTGACACAAGTCCAGCTTGCTAAAAAGGCTGGCATTTCGCAATCCGCGTTGAGCGATATTGAATCGCAAGTAAGCAGCAAAAGACCGTCGGCAACCACGATCCAACTACTTGCCTCCGCCCTCGGCTGCACCGTCGCCGAGCTGATGGGAGAAACGGTCGAAACCAGAAAGCCCACTGATGACGAAATCAAATTCGCCCTCTTCGGCGGCGATCAGGAGATCACCGACGAGCAGTTTGAAGAAGTAAAGCGCTACGCACTCTACCTGAAGGAGCGTGGACGGAATGACGGTAGAAGCCCTCGCTGATCAGGCCGCCGCGAAAGGCCACGAGCTGCTCTATGTGCCGTTGTCGGCCTTGCCTTCCTTCTCCATTGACGATGGGGAAGGCGCCCATATTTTCCTTTCGCGCTCCCTTTGCGGTGTGCAGGAAAAGGAAGCCCTCGCCCATGAGCTGGGCCACTGCGAATACGGCGGCTTCTACAACCGCTATTCCAGATATGATATCCGCGCAAAGGCCGAGCGCCGCGCGGATAAATGGGCTTTTGCCAGACTGGTGCCCTATGGCCGGCTCATGCAGGCCGTCCGCCATGGCGTCACAGAGGTGTGGGATCTGGCAGAGCTTTTCGATGTGTCCTGCGAATTTATGCAAAGGGCTATAGCGTATTACAAAACGGCGATCGTGTGAGCAAGAAGGGGGCTTTCTCTTATGGCAAAGTGCAAGCAATGCGGCCGTAGGGGCCTGTTTCTGCGACTTGACGCCCAGGGACTATGTCCGCAATGCGCAGCCATGCTTGCGGAAAAAAGACGGGCTGCTGCTGTGCCCAAACCCGTTCAGCCCCGTCAGGAATTCACAGTAGATGTTTCCATGCCTATGGTTTCCCGCATTCCGTTAAAGCAGAACAATGTGCCACCGGAGTTGCGCATGCTTCTCTATAACCTTGCATCCGAGGAAGGCGAAAGCGCTTTTACTGAATATCATTATTTCTCTCATGACGATGGAAAGAGGGACATGTCTCTGAGGGAAGCGGCAACCAAAGTCGGTTATTTTTCCGACCGGCTGTTTGAGCGGGCCGGAAATGCGCGCCATTGGGTCAATGCCTGTACAGATCCGCAGAAATACTTTGAAAACTATGATCTTTATGTGGACGCCCTGCAAAAGCTCACCCATCTGGAGCGCTTCGCCGTCTATCATGAGCCGTTGCCTTCCGTTACACTTTCTACACTGCTTTCGGAAAAGGCGACCTGTGAAATGAATATGATCGCACGCGCGTGGGAATCAAATACACGCGCTGCATGCAATCTCAAGTCTCCACAGGCCCGCATGCGCAAGCTTTCAGCAGCCATAGATAACCTTAAAGCCTTTCAATCCCGCATGGAACCCGATTCAGCGCATGAAGTGGACAGGCTTGCGGCATCACTTGGCGATACGGATATGCAAACTCTTGATGCGCCTGCCAAGGAAACCCCCGTTTTCGATGAGGAAAAAGAGCGGGAGCTGCTGGCCGAATATCAGGAACAGACCCAGCCGAAAGCCCGGCATTTTGTACGCATACCGCTCATTTCATTTTATTATAAATATCGGGCCGAACCGCAGTGGCTCGAAAAGTGCATTGCTCTTTGCAAAGAAGATATTGCGGAGCTGCCGTTGCTGGACCAGCAGGAGAGGGACGAAGCGGAAGCCTTTTTCCACGAATATACGGTCAATGTCGGCGCCCCGGATAAAGAAATGCTTCGCGATCATAATCACACGATGAAATACGGATTTGACGGCAATATACCCGCTTTTGATCGCCTGATCATGATCCATCTTCATGCACAGGACTATGAAAACGCCCTGATATACTGCGATATGGCTATCCGCCATGCAAAGGAGCACGGTCTGGAAGATGAAAAATATCGGCAAAAGAAGCTGAGGATAAAGAAGAAGCTTGAAAACCAGCGCAAATAAAAGCAAGGAGCAATTGCCATGGGAAAGTGCAATGTTTGCGGTAAACATGGTCTGTTTTTGAAAACAGAAGAAGCGGATATTACTTGATTTTATCCCAGTATCTTTCAGGAGGCCTTCCCATGCCCGACTACACCGCCCTGTCCCGCAAAAGCGGCATTTCCGTCCCCGTGCTTCAGGCCATCACCTCCGCCGGGCGGCGTCACGCCCAGCGTGTGGTGCTCTACGGCTCCCGCGCGCGGGGGGATCATCATCCCGAAAGCGACATCGACATCGCCTTCTTTGGTAGCAACGAGGGCTTTCTCCGCTTTGAAACCTGCATGGAGCAGCTTCCCACCCTTCTGGAATACGACCTTGTCCATGTCACCGAAAAGACCTCCCCGGCTTTTGCCGAGAATATCAAAAAGGACGGTATCGTGCTGATGGATGCATCCGTAGTCAAAATTCAGCAGCTTCACAACGCGCTCTCCCGACTGGAAGAGGCCATAGCGGAGTACCGGCAAACGGGCAGCACGGTCGTGCGCGACGGTGCCATCCAGCGCTTCGAGTTCTGCGCAGAGCTGGCCTGGAAGGCCGCGCAGGATTACATGCAGGCACAGGGCTATCTGGATGTGCACAGCCCCAAGGCCGTCATGCGCAAAGCCTACGCCGAACACATCATCACCGACGAGGACGGCTGGCTTGCTCTGCTGGATGCCCGCAATCAGACCTCCCACCTCTACGATGACGCGGTGGCCGACGCCGTGTATCAAGCCATCGGAAATACCTATTTGCCCCTATTGCGCGAACTGAGCGAAAAGCTGTCTGCCGCTGTCTGACTTTTCCTGCCCGGTTGTTATCTTCTAGCCAGGGAGGCACGCCGTGAACATCGCCATCTACCCGCGCAAAAGCAAGTTTTCGCCCACCAGCGAATCCATCGCCAATCAGGTCGCCATGTGCCGCGAATACTGCGACCGCTGCTTCGACGACCCGCATTATCTCGTCTATGACGAGGACGAGGGCTTTTCCGGCAAAAGCACCAACCGTCCGGCCTATACGCAGATGATCGAGGACATGCGCGCCGGCAAATTCCAGGTGCTGTGCTGCTACCGTCTGGACCGCATCAGCCGCAATGTGCGCGATTTTGCCGAGCTGCTGGACGATCTTCAGCGCCATAACATCGCCTTTGTCTCCGTCCGCAACAACTTCGACACCTCCACGCCCTTTGGCCGGGCCATGGTGTATATCTCCTCCGCCTTGGCGCAGATGGAGCGGGAAACGCTGGCCGAGCGTGTCAAGGATAACCTGTACGAAATGGCCCGTTCCGGCCGCTGGCTGGGAGGGGTCACTCCGCTGGGCTTTGTGGCCAAAGCGCAGGAGGTCCACCGGGACGACAAAAAGCGCAAGCTCCTCATGCTTTCGCCCGTGGAGGAGGAGCTTGCGCAGGTGCGTGATCTGTTTGACCATTTTCTGCAGTTGGGCAGCGTGACCAAGCTGCTCCAGTATTGTCTGGAACACCGCATCGTCAGCCGCAACGGCAACGACTATTCCCGTACCACGCTGCGCCTGCTTTTGACCAATCCCGTCTACTGCACCGCCGACGCGGAGGCGTGGGCGTATTTTTCATCCGGTGACTACCAGCTCTGCGCCCAGCGGGAGGATTTTGACGGCGTGCGCGGCATCCAGCCCTTTGCCCGCACCCGCAAGGACGATGGCGGCACCGTCTCCCGACCGACTAGCGACTGGATTATCGCGCCCGGACTGCACCGCGGAATCCTTCCGGGCGCCATATGGGTGCGCGCCCAGCAGATCCTTCAAGACAACCGTGATCTGGGCAGCGCCTACAAAGCCCCGCGCACCGAAAACGCGCTGCTATCGGGCATCATCCGCTGCGCCGGCTGCGGGGCATACATGCGGCCCAAGGCCTACGGCAAACCTCTGCCGGACGGCAAGCGTCGCTTCAGCTATGTATGCCTTACAAAGATCGACAGTTGCGGCGCACGCTGTGCCATGCCGAATGCCCCAGGCCGTGACGTGGACGCTCTGGTGATCAAAGAACTAACCAGCCTTACCTCCGACGGCGGCGCCATCAGCACGCTTCGCAGCGAAGCCCGCCTTGCCCAGGGCGAGGCGCGGCGCACGCATGCCGAAGCCGTGGCCACGCACGAAAAGGCCATCGCCTCCATGCAAAAAAAGGTGGATAAGCTGGTGGACGCTCTGGCCGCTGGCGCGCCGGAGGGTGCCCGCCAGCGCATCCTGTGCGAAATCGACCGCTATGAGCAGGAAATCGAGCAGCACCGCGACGCGCTGAGCGAGCTCAACGCCTCCGTCCTGCTCGACGCCGATCCCTCCGCCCTCCTTGACGCCGCTTTCTCCGCGCTGGAGAGCTTCCGCACCAGCTTTGCCTCCCTCACGCATGACGAGCAGCGCCGCGCTATCCGCGCCCTGGTCGATCGCGTCACTTGGGACGGCAAAAACGTGTCCATCGAAGTATTCGGAGAAAAAACGCTCCCAAAATAGCGGGGGCGTTGCCGTCGCGGAAAGGTAGGTTTATCCACCGTAATGACGCCCTTGCCGATGTACTCTACGCAGCGACTATCCACCAACAGGATGTCGATGGGTACGTCGATCTTGCAGCGCACGCGGGCGAAGCAGGGACGGTCGCACAGGCGTTCCACGGAAAGGTTACGGATGGTACCTTCCGTAGTGGTGGAGCGGCAGCTTTCGAACGTGATGGGCGGCACGGGCGGGCTGGTAGGGGGCACGGTTTCGGTGGCGTCATCACAGCAGCAGTTGCAGCAGTTGTTAGCCACCATGGCGTAGCTGGTGATGGTCACTTCCTTGTCATCCAGCTGCTCCTGCTGCAGGCAGCTGTCGTATACGCGCTTGACCTGCACGCATACCTTTTCCTGCAGTCCGTCCAGCGCGCTGCCATTGGTGATGGTGCCGGGGCAGCAGCAGGGGTTGGCGTTTTTGTAAGAGTAAAAAGACATTGGCACGCCTCCTTCTTTGTTCGTCGGCCGCAGGGAGGCTTTCGCATGGCAGCGTCCCTTGCGCCGTTCACTGATACAGTATGACGGCGCGGCGAACGCGTGCGGAAAAGGTGGCGGCTTTCAAACATTCTCCGGCAGGATGCGCTCCACGGTGTAGCCCATCTCCTCAAGGCAGCTCAAAACGCTGTCTCCGCTTAGCACCAGGTGCAGCAGGCCCAGCGTCACAAAGCAGGTATTCTCCCCCTC
>ENA-ORNY01001375-ORNY01001375.1-human-gut-metagenome-genome-assembly--contig:-NODE-1375-length-14085-cov-8.699786_pt1 | contig 14085 bp, 15 predicted proteins | sample MGYA00242122_ERZ509036 | MGnify/ENA primary metagenome ERZ509036 (study PRJEB26280, sample SAMEA2338696) | human gut metagenome | biome: human gut; feature: human-associated habitat; material: faeces... | reverse complement strand
GACCGGGATCCCTTTTGTTTTCTCTAAAAGCTCCAAAGCTTCAAAAAGCTCTGCATTCAGAATAAGCTCAACCTGCTCGACGCCTCCGTGCGCCACCTCGGCACGGACGTGAACCTCGTCGTGCTTTCAAATCTCTACGCTGCGCTCAAGGACAAGGTCGACTTCTACTTCGACTCCCCCGTCACCACCATCGCCCGCGAGGAGAACGGCTATCGCGTCACCGTCGGCGAGACGGACTATACCTGCGACAAGTGCATCGTTTCCGTCGGGCGCGTGGGCAGCAAATGGATGGAAGGCGTATGCCGGGATCTCAATATCCCCACCAAGTCGAACCGCGTCGACATCGGCGTGCGCGTTGAGCTGCCCGCCGTCGTCTTCTCCCACCTCACCGACGAGCTCTATGAGAGCAAGATCGTCTATCACACGGAAAAATTTGAGGACAATGTGCGCACCTTCTGCATGAACCCCAACGGCATTGTCGTCAATGAGAACACGAACGGCATCGTCACGGTCAACGGCCACAGCTATGAAGACAAGGCCCTCCAGACCGACAACACGAATTTTGCCCTGCTCGTCGCCAAGCACTTCTCCGAGCCGTTCAAGGATTCCAACGGCTACGGCGAGTCCATTGCACGGCTTTCGAATATGCTGGGCGGCGGCGTGATGGTGCAGCGCTTCGGCGATCTCATCCGCGGCCAGCGCTCGACGCAGAAGCGCATCGACAAATCCTTCGTCTCCCCCACGCTGACGGCTACGCCAGGCGATCTGTCGCTGGTCATCCCGAAGCGCATTCTCGACGGCATCATCGAGATGATCTACGCGCTTGACAAGATCGCCCCCGGTACGGCGAACGACGATACGCTGCTTTACGGCGTTGAGGTCAAATTCTACAACATGGAGGTCTCCGTCGACGAGAATCTGGAGACGGCGCACAAGGGCCTGTTCATCATCGGCGACGGCAGCGGCATCACGCATTCCCTGTCCCACGCCTCCGCCAGCGGCGTCTATGTCGCGCGGCACCTCGCGGCGCAGGCCGAGGCGTAACAGGCCGCTCTGTCAGCTGTCGACAAGTAACTGCTGCATCAATCGTCTGCGGCTGTCAGCGGATCTTTTGCCCCAACTGTGCAGTTTGAAAAAGCTTGAAATACATACAGTATTCCTGCGTTTTTCAAACTTTCATTTGTGTCAAAATCTCTCGCTGACAACTCTTGCCGATTGAATCAGCGGTTACCCAAGCCGTCTCATCCAGCGTTTGCGGCGGAAGACCGCCATGGAGATTGCGAAGCGGATGCATTCCTCCAGCGACAGGAGCAGATAGACGGACGCGATGGGCAGCCTCCAGACAAACGCGCCCAGAAGTCCCAGCGGGACGCCGAAGCCCCACGTGCCGAGCATATCGATGCCCATGACATAGGCCGTCCGCCCGCCGCTGCGGAGAATGCCGCCGCCAAGGATCATATTGAGCACCTTGAACGGCGCGGCCAGCGCGTAGACAAACAAAATCTGCCGTGTCAGCCGCTTGACGGTGCGGCTGACCTGATAGATCTCCACATACGCCCCGCTCGTCAGGAGCACCACGGCGCAGAGCACGGAGGCTCCGACCGCGCCATAGACCATCAGCCGCTTCGCCGCCCGGTAAGCCCCATCGTAATCCTCGCCGCCAAGACGCTTTCCGACGATCACGCCCGCAGCCTGCGACAGGCCGCACAGCGCGCCGATCGCCAGTCCCTGTATGGGCGCGGTCAGCGTCATGGCGGCGCTTTGCTCCGTGCCCATGCGGCCATAGATGGCCGCGTAGACGTTCTCGCCCAGACTCCAGCTCGCCTCACAGACGAACAGCGGCAGCAGCACGGACGCGAGAAAGCCGTCGCGCAGCGTGTGCCCCTCGTACTTCGGATGGTCGTTGACGAACACGCCGATGATCCCGGAGCTGTTGCGGGCCAGCAGGATGCCCGCCATGCTGGGAATATACTGCCGCTTTTCGAGCAGCGCCGTCACGCGCTGCACCGTCTCGTCTGAGACCTTGTTCGTCTTCCCGTGGATCACGTTGGAGACGGTCGCCGTGCTCAGGCCCAGCTCCTCCGCGATATCACAGATGCGTACACGCTCCTGCATAGGCTCTGCCCCCGTTTCTGCCCCTATTTTATCCGCCCTGCGCAGAGAAGTCAAAGGCGCAGACGGCAAAAACGCCGGATTTCGGAAAAAGATACTTGTGTTCTGCGGCGGTTTCGCATATGATATGTATGCCGCCCGCTTTTTTGATCTGCGGCGGCGGAAAAGAGGAGCCTGTTTTGAAAAAACTGAGCGTTTGTGTGCTGTTCGGCGGCGTTTCGTCGGAGCATGAGGTCTCGCTGCGGTCGGCAGAATCTGTGCTGAACCGCCTGGACAAAGATAAATATCATATTTTCCCGGTCGGCATCACGAAGGATGGCGACTGGATTCTGTTCGGCGGCAAGGATTACGGGATGCTTCCCGCCGGAACGTGGCAGAACTGCGAGGAGAACCGCCGCGCGGCGCTTTCCCCCGTGCGCGGACAGGGGCTTTTGAGCTTTGAAAACGACTGCGTTGTGCGCGAGCGCATCGACGTGGTCTTCCCCGTGATGCACGGTGAAAACTGCGAGGACGGCGCGATCCAGGGTTTACTCCAGATCGCGGGCATTCCCTATGTCGGTCCGCACGTCGCGGCCTCCGCCGCCTGTATGGATAAGACCATCACAAAGCTGATCGCCGACGCCGCAGGCGTCCGGCAGGCAGCGTGGCAGCTCGTCACGCGCGAGGGCTTTGCCCGCAGCCGGGAAGCGGCGCTGAGCGCCGTTGAGGCGCGCTTCGCCTATCCCGTCTTCGTCAAGCCCGCCGGGACCGGCTCATCCGTCGGCGTCGCAAAGGCGAAGGACCGCGCCGCGCTGGAAACGGCAATTGAGGCGGCGCTGAAATACGACCGCAAGGTTCTGGTCGAGGAATTCATCCGCGGGCAGGAGGTCGAGGTCGCCGTGCTCGGCAACGACAATCCGTTTGCCTCCGTCTGCGGCGAGATCGACTCCGGCGCGGAATTCTATGACTACGACGCAAAATATATCTCCGACTGCGCACACCTGTACATCCCGGCCCGCATTTCCGAGCAGACCGCCGAGCAGGTGCGCGAGCTTGCCGTCCGCGTCTACAGGGCCATGGGCTGCCGCGGCCTGTCCCGTGTCGACTTCTTTGTAAAATCCGACGGTGAGGTCGTCTTCAACGAGATCAACACCATTCCGGGCTTCACGTCCATTTCCATGTACCCCAAGCTCTTCGAGGCCAGCGGCATCCCCTACAGCGAGCTTCTGGACGATCTGATCGCGCTTGCGCTGGAGGCGTGATGGTACAGGCCGCAAGAATTGCCATCACCGGCACGCAGACCATGGAGGACGGCGGGCCGCAGACGCTCGAGCTGGTGACAGACGGCTCGTACTGCTATGAGCCGGGCTTCGCGCTTTTGTCCTATGTTGAGTCGGAAATGACCGGGCTTGAGGGCGTTGTGACCTCCTTTCAGATCGAGGACGGGAAGACCGTCACGCTGCGGCGCAGCGGAAAGGTCAACGCCGAGATGGTCTTCGACCGCAGGCAGGCGCATGAATCGCTGTACGACGTCGGCTTCGGCGCGATGATGATCAGCGTCGTGACGGAGGATATGACCGTTCTGCTCAACGAGCACGGGGGCGTTCTCGATCTGGACTACCGCGTGGAGGTCGAGCACGCGCTTTGCAGCCGGAACCGTTACCATATTGAAATTCAGACGATATAACTATAAAAGGAGCATATGCAGATGAAACAGGCGCATATTTGTCTGGACGAAACGCTTGGCGTGCGTTATGCGATCCTGCCCGGCGACCCGGCCCGGCTTGACCGCGTGGCCGCACAGCTGGAATCCGTGCGGGAGCTTGCGTACAACCGCGAGTTCCGCAGTCTGACCGGCACCTATAAGGGCGTGCCCGTTCTGGCCGTCTCCACGGGCATCGGCGGCTCGTCCGCCGGGATCTGCGTGGAGGAGCTGCACAACATCGGCGTGGAGGCCGCCATCCGCATCGGCTCCTGCGGAGCCTTGCAAAAAGGCATTGCGCTGGGCGATCTGATCCTCGGCTGCGGCGCGATCCGCGACGATGGGGCTTCAAAGGCCTATGTCCATCCGGAATATCCGGCGGTCGCCGACTATCAGCTGCTGGGACTGTGCGTGGAGGCCGCGAAGGCGCTCGGCTGCCCGTATCATGTCGGCATCATCCACAGCCACGAAAGCTTTTATCACGAGGAAAACGACGCGGAGAGCGCCTATTGGTCGCACAAGGGCGCGCTGGGCGCGGATATGGAGTCCGCCGCGCTGTTTACCATCGGCCGTCTGCGCGGGATAAAGACGGCTTCCATTCTCAATAACGTCGTCGTATATGGCGAGGATACCGCGAACGCCATCGGCGGCTATGTAAACGGCGAAAGCCTGACCGCCATCGGCGAGCGCAATGAAATTCTGACCGCGCTCGAAGCCTTTTACCGGCTGGAACAGGAGCGGACGCGATGAAAAACGTTCTGTTTGTCGACTGCTGCATCCGGCGCGAAGCGTCGAACACGAAAAAGCTGGCCGAGGCGTTTTTGTCCGCGCTGCCGTCCGACTGCGCTGTGACGCGGCTGGATCTGATGGCGGAGGATATTTCCTACTTCAAGGACAGCTATTTTGACCAGCGTGAGGCGCTGCTGGCGGAAAACCGCCGCGACCATCCGCGCTTCCGGTACGCGCACCAGTTTGCGCAGGCCGACCGGATCGTGATCGCCGCGCCGTTCTGGGATCTGTCCTTCCCGGCGCTTTTGAAGGTCTATATCGAGCAGGTGTCTGTCGACGGGATCACGTTCGGCTCAACGGAGGAAGGGCTCAAGGGGCTCTGCCGCGCGTCTCATATGATTTTTCTCACTACGCGCGGCGGCTTCTATACCGGAGACGCCATGGAGATGGGCAGCCGGTATCTGGAGGCGCTTCACACGTTCTTCGGCATCGGAGCATATACCTGCATCGCCGCAGACGGCATGAATGTCGCGGGCTTTGACGCGGAAGCGTCCCTGCGCCGCGCCATGCAGGAGGCCGCGCAGCTGGCCGCGTCGCTATAATTTCTGTTGCAAACTGTGCCGCAGTTGGGTATAATACGACTATAAAATACACACAGGAGGTCATTTTTATGGCTGCAAAGATCGAAAAGACCACCATTATCGGCGATGTTCTGGATATCGCGCCCGAGACTGCTCCGCTGTTCATGGCCATCGGTATGCACTGCCTGGGCTGCCCGTCCTCGCGCGGCGAGACGGTCGAGGAGGCCTGCATGGTGCACGGCGTTGATGCCGACGCGTTTCTGGCGCAGGTCAACCGCTTTATCGAGGCTTCCGAGGAAGCCGAGAAGGCCAAGTAACAAACCGAAAGGAAAGGGCGGCCTGATGGCCGCCCTTTTGCGTGAAGCGATGAAGGTTCCGATCTCCAACCGGCTGCTGCTGTGCGCCGAATTTGTCCCGCGCGGTTCCTGCGCCGCCGATATCGGCACGGATCACGGGTATCTTTCCATATACCTGCTGCGCGAGGGTATCTGCCCGTTCGTCACGGCGGCAGACCTGCGCGAGCAGCCGCTGCAGAAGGCCCGCGAAAACGCCGCGCGCTTCGGCGTGTCCGAAAAAATGCGGTTTTTCCTGTCGGACGGCCTGCAGGGCATCCCGCCCGATGCGGCGGATACGATCATTATGGCCGGAATGGGCGGCGATCTGATGGTGCGCATTTTAGAGGCCGCGCCATGGGTCTGCGATGACCGCTATACGCTCATTTTGCAGCCGCAGAGCGCCGGGCAGGCGCTGCGGCAGTATCTGGCGGAGCACGGCTTTGCGATTGAACGCGAAGCGCTTGCAAGGGACGGCCACTTCTTCTATACCGTCCTGCGCGCAAAAAAGGGACATATGCCCCCGCTTTCGCCGGGACAGCAATACGCCTCGCCGCAGCTGCTGCGGGAGGGCGGGCCGCTTCTGGGGCCGTATCTGGCCCGGATCGAAACAGCCCTCGCGGGCACAGTCCTGGGCCTGCAAAGAGCCGACGAGCCGGAAAAGCTCCGCTATTACGAAACCGCGCTTGCGGAAATCAGAGAAATGAGGAAGCAGCATGACGACTGTTCGTGACATTTATAACGCCCTGTTTGCCTTTGCGCCCGCGTCCATGAAAATGGACTGGGACAACGTCGGTCTGCTCTGCGGGCGGTTCGATGCGCCGGTCGATACCGTCCTTGTTGCGCTCGACCCGATGCCGGATGTGATCGACGAGGCGAAGAAAACCGGCGCGCAGTGCATCGTGACGCACCACCCGCTGTTTTTTGACGCGCCCAGAGCCGTCAACGATGCAAGCTACGAGGGGCGGTGCATTCTGGAACTGGCCGAAGCGAAGATCGCCGCGATCAATCTGCATACGAATCTCGACGTCTGCCCCGGCGGGGTCAACGACGTACTGGCAGAAACACTGGGGCTGACGGAGGTGTCGGTTCTGAACCCAACCGGAACAGATGCACGGGGCCGGCCTTACGGCCTCATCCGCACCGGCATGGTGCGGGAGCAGCGTCTTGCCGAATTTGCCGCGTTTGTAAAGTCGGCACTCTCCTGCCCCGGACTCCGGTTTGCGGACGCGGGAAAGCCCGTGCGGCGCGTGGCTGTCGGCGGCGGGAGCTGCGGCGGCGCGATCGACGACGTGCTGGCCGCAGGCTGCGATACGCTCGTGACGGCAGATCTCAAATACAACCACTTTGAAGAGGCAAAATATCGCGGCCTCAATCTCATCGACGCGGGCCATTTTGAGACGGAGAACCCCGTCTGCGCCGTTCTGGAGCGCGTTGTGCGCGAGGCGCTGCCGGAGCTGACCGTTCTGCGGGCGAAGGCGCATAAAGATGAGACGCAATTTCTATGAAACAGTTGACCTCTGCCCGTTCTCTGTGATAAAATGACAAGAGATATTGTAACGAAGGGAAGAACACCTCATGTCCGGACATTCCAAGTGGCATAACATTCAGAAAACCAAGGGCGCGCAGGACGCAAAGCGCGCGGCTGCCTTTACGAAGATCTCCAAGGAAATGATCGTAGCCGTCAAGGAGGGCGGCGGCATCGCCGACCCCGCGTATAACTCCCGCCTCGCGACCGTCATCACCAAGGCCAAGGCCGCCAATATGCCGAACGACAACATCAAGCGCGTGCTGGAAAAAGCAGCGGCATCCGGCAGCGGCGACAACTACGAAACCATCACCTACGAGGGCCACGGCCCCTGCGGCGTTGCTGTCATCGTCGAGACGATGACCGACAACCGCAACCGCACCGCAGGCAGTGTCCGCCACCATTTTGACAAATACGGCGGCAGTCTCGGCACCACCGGCTGCGTCAGCTGGTCGTTCGACCGCAAGGGCGTTATCGTCATCGACAACGAGGACGAGGAGCTGGACGAGGACACCGTCATGATGGACGCGCTCGACGCAGGCGCGGCCGATTTCCAGCCCGAGGAAGGCTGCTTCACCGTCTACACTGACCCCGACGACATCAACACCGTCGCCAAGGCGCTCGAAGACAAGGGCTACAAGTTCGACTCCGCCCAGATCGAGATGGTCCCGCAGTCCTACCAGAAGCTCGACAAGCAGGAAGACCGCGACAACATGGAAAAAATGCTCGACCTGTTCGAAGAGGACGACGATGTCCAGAACGTCTGGCACAACTGGGATCAGGAATAAAATACAATTTCAGAATTGTACACAGAAGGCAGAGGGGATATCACCCTCTGCCGTTTTTCATTTTACTATGCACAAATCATGCGGCAGCAGGGGTTTGACAGTCAAACGCGGCACTCCCGGGCCGGGAGTGCCGCGTTTGTGCGCGTATATGCTTATGCCCAGACGAACCAGCAGTAGAGATAGCCGCTCAGGACGGCGAGGAGCGTAAACGGGACGCCGATCTTGAGGAAGTCGGAGGCCTTGACCTCGTAGCCCTCCTTCTGCAAAATGCCGATGGCCGCGATGTTGGCCGAGGCGCCGATGGGCGTCAGGTTGCCGCCGAGCGTCGCGCCGACGAGCAGGCCGAAGTACAGAACGTGCGCGTCGCAGCCCATCATGGCCGCAATGCCCTGCACGACCGGGAGCATCGTCGCGACATACGGGATGTTGTCGATAAAGGCCGAGATAATGACGGAGCCCCAGACGATGATGGAATACATGCCAAAGAGGCTATTGCCGCCGAGCTTGACAAACAGGGCGCTGATGTCCTCAATGACGCCCGTCTCGGTCAGCGTGCCGATGACGACGAACAGGCTCATGAGAAGCAGGAGCGTTTCAAAGTCGATCTCGCCCAGCGCGTACTTGATGGGGCCGAAGTGCTTTTTCTGGAGGATGGAGCGGACGAGTCCGATGAGGAACAGCGTCATGCAGATCAGGCCGTTCGTGATGGCGGGACGGCCGGGGATGAAGGACGCCGTAATGAGCAGCACGACCGTGCCGACCAGCAGATATGTCGGGAACAGATCCTCCACGACGGTCGGCGCACCGACCGTGACCTTGCCCTTTTCCTTGCGGAAGATGAACATGATGACGGGGACGGTCACGAGCGCGCCCAGCTCAACGGCAAAGAAGATGGAGCATTTGCCGTCCATGAAGATGAAGTCCAAAAAGTCCATGTTGGCGTAGCCGCCCAGCATGATGGACGTCGTATCGCCGACGAGGGTAGCCGCACCCTGCAAATTGGACGAGACGGCGATGCAGATGAGCAGCGCGACCGGGGACATTTTGAGCTTCTTCGCGATCGACAGCGCGACCGGCGCGATCATCAGAACCGTCGCGACGTTGTCGACGAACGCCGACACAACGCCCGCAAACACGGACAGCGCGACCGCGACCCACATGACGTTGGGCGTCTTCTGCAGCAGAAGATCGGCCATGCGCTCCGGCATTTTCGACTCAATGAACAGCGCGACCGTGCCCATCGTACCGGCGAGCATCAAAAGCACGTTCCAGTCGATGGCCGTAAAGACGGAGGCCAGCGGCATCGCGCCGGAGACGACGAAGATGACGGCGGAGATGAGCGCGACATAGGGCCGCTTTTTCGGCAGCGCGATCATCAGAATGTAGGTGACGGCGAAGAGGATGATGGTGAACAGCTTCATGACGGGACTCCTAAACGTTTTCTTATTTCTTTCTTTTCTCAGTCGGCAAAGAACGTGATCCTGCCGCTGGTGATGACGGTGATGATATCGGCGACCAGACACACGACGGTCACGATGCGCGAGACAGTCGCAAGCGTCGCGGGCAGCTCGACAAAGGACAAGATCGACAGCACGTAGGCCGCCGCCATGATCCAGCCGATGACCTTGGCCGCAGTGGTTTTTCCGGCGGCGCGGTACAGACCGCCCACCAGACCGTCGACAAAAATCACAAGCACGAGCAGCAGCCATTTCGGCAGCTGGTCGATTCCATTGCGCAGCTTTTCCAGAGTTTCCATATCTGATTCTCCCTGTTTATGTATTTGGGCGGAGCCTCCGCTGCTTTTCAGACGAGCAGGCTCCGGAAAAGGTTCCCGTGTCCGGGAACTTTTTTATGCCATGCGCTGGCCGTTGATGACGAGCGCGAAATGCAGACCCAGCTTCTCCGCCGCGCGGCGGCACAGGAGCATACGGTCCATGAAAATTTCAAAATACTCGATCACCGCGCATACCTCCGTGTCGATGGCAAGCGTCAGGCAGATCTCCTTTTCCGTCAGCGTGACCTCGTGCTTTTTGACGGAGTAATTCACGCGGTCGTGAATGTCGAACGCCGCGCGGGCCTTTTCGCGCACGCGGTTCGCGCGCACGTCCATTTTATCCGCCAGAATGAGCGCCGCTGCCACGGGGTTGACCGGGAAGGCGGTTTTTTCATCGTGGTTGCCGATGGCGGTGATGATGGTGGCCGTCTCTTCAGGGCTTGCGCCCATCTTGTCGAGGATTCGGAAGGCCATGACCGCGCCGGACTGCGCATGATCGATGCGGTTGATGACGTTTCCGATGTCGTGCAGCCAGCCCGCGATGGCGGCCAGCTCGCACGTGCGGTCGTCGTAGCCCAGCGTCTTTAAAATGGCGCTGGCCTGCGCCGAGACAAGGCCCACGTGGGCGAAGCTGTGCTCCGTAAAGCCCAGCGCGGACAGTGATTCGTCCGCCTTGCGGATATAGCTTGTGATCTCCTCGCTTTTCTTGACCTGTTCGAGCGTGATAGACATAGGCGCTCCTTTTCTTTACAGATTTGCCAGCGTCGTGCCGGTCAGCCAGTGCAGCAGCTCCTCGGGCGTGGCGGGCTTCCCGACGGTCAGAAATTCCGTCCGGCCGGGGATCATCTGCGTGTTGTCGTCGCTCTCGGCCCATGTGACCCGCTGCAGCACGCGCGTTTTGCAGGTTTTGAGATCGGTGATCTCCGGCGGTACCTGCCGGTGCTGGATAAGAATGCTGACATTGTAGTTATCCGACGTCCAGCGGCCGAAGTTCGTCGTCGGCTTGCGCCATTTCCAGCGGCAGCGCGCTCCGCCGTCCTCCATTCTGACCAGCTTCAGATAGCCGCCCTCCACGTCCTGCACGCAGCGCATGAGCCAGATGACGTGATAGCCCGCCTTCTGGAAAAACTCGCAGACGTCAAAAAAATGCGCCTTCATCAGAAGCCCGTCCTGCAGCATGACGACAAACTGGTTAATCTGGATGTAGGCAATGCGCGTCTGCCCGTCCACCGTGACGGGGACGCTCCGGTTTTCCTCCGGCACCAGCGACTGCCAGCGCTCGCGCCAATGCTGCTGATCGTCGGCCTTTTCCTGCCGCTTTTTCTTCAGAAAATCAAAAAGCATAGCCTGTCCCTCCGGCTGTGTGCGCACCGTTCGTCTGTGACTGCATAACAAATAAATTTTACCTGTCCGGGAAACCCTTGTCAAGAGAATCCTGCATTGACGAAGCTGCCGGAAACGATTAAAATAGAAAATCATTGAACAAAGCACCTTGGGAGGGCTTTTCATGGACGCCGATCTGCGCGTAAACGCGCTTTATCTTTCCTCACGCCTGCGATCACGGCTTGCGGACGCCGCCCGCTGCCCTGTCACGACCATCATAGCCCCCACGGGCTACGGCAAGACGACTGCCGCGCAGTATCTGCAGCGGCGCATTGCCGCCGAAGCGCCGGACACGTATCTGTTCCGGCAGTTTCTCTCCGGCGGCGGACGGCAGGAATTCTGGGCCGGACTCTGCCGGGCGCTGCACACCGCGCCGCAGCTGTCGGCGCAGCTGCGTGCGCTCGGCTACCCGGACAGCCCGCACACGCGGCAGCAGCTGCTGGAGTTGGTGCAGGATGCGCTGGCGGGCAAGCCGCCCGTCTGGTTCATTCTGGACGACGTGCACCTGCTTTCCGCCGGCGAGGCGGCGGAGCTCGTCTCGTTTCTGGCCGAGCGCCTGCCGCCGCAGGCGCATCTGATCCTTCTTTCGCGCAACCAGATCTTTTCGGAGGCGCAGAAGCTGCGCCTCGGCAGCCGCCTGTTGGAGCTGGGCGCGGCGGATCTGCGGCTGACACTGGAGGAGCTGCTGCAATACGCCGGGCGCTGCGGCCTGCCGCTTCCCGAGCGGGAGGCGCAGGCGCTCCTGTCCGTCAGCGAGGGCTGGATCGCCATGATCTATCTCATGTTCCGCGCCTACGCGCAGACGGGCGTATGGCGCTTTGACGCGAAGGGCATGGACGCGCTCATGGAGCAGGTCATGTTTGAGCCGCTGGACGAGCGGAGGCGCTTCTTTCTGCTGGACCTCTGCATGGCGGAGGCGTTCACCGCCGAACAGGCCGCCTTCGTCTGGCGGGAGCCGGACGCGGACGCGCTGCTGCACGATCTGACGCACAACAACGCGTTCATCATCGAAAGCAGCCCCGGCGTCTACCGCTGCCACCATATGCTGCGGCAGCTGCTGCGCCGGAAATTCGCCCTTCTGCCGCAAGACGCGCAGGCGGACGCCTGCGGGCGGCTCGGCAGCTGGTACGAGCGCACGGGGGAATATCTGACGGCTGCGGAGCTGTTCCGGCAGGCGGGCGACTGGGACGGGCTGCTGCGTGCGGCAGCGGCGGACTGCGGCAAGTCTGTTGGCGGCGAGCACCGGCAGATGCTGCTCTCCTGGTGCCGGGACTGCCCGGAGGATGTGCTGCGGCGGCATCCGGACGCGGTCTGCGTGCTGATGCGCAAGCTCTTTTCCTTCCGCGAAATTCCGGAGCTGCTGCGTCTGCGGGCGCTGCTGCTGGACGCGCTGCAGCCGGGCGGCGCGTTCTGCGAACAGGAACGGGAAAATTATCTCGGCGAATGCGACCTTGTGATGAGCTTTCTGCGCTATAACGACATCGCCGCCATGAGCGTGCTGCACCGCTCGGCCTGCGAACGCATGACGCGCACGACACGCTGCATTGACCTCGGCGGCACGTGGACCTTCGGCTCCCCGTCCGTTCTCATGATGTTCCACCGCGCAGCCGGGCAGCTGGACGCGGAAAACGCGCAGATGCGCGACTGTATGCCGTTTTATTACAAGGTCACGGACGGCCACGGCAGCGGCGCGGAGCATTCCATGCAGTGCGAAACGGACCTGCTGCGCGGCGACTTTACCGAGGCGGAGATCGGCTGCCATCTGGCGCGGGACGCAGCGCTTGCGCGCAGGCAGTACAGCATTCTGCTGACGGCGGAGTTCACGGCCCTCCGGCTGGCGCAGCTTCGCGGCGGTGCGACGGACGCGGCGCTGGAGCGGCTCCGGCAGACGCTGAAGGAGAACCGGCAGTTTCTGCTGCTGCGCACGTTCGATCTGTGCATTGCCTGGCTGGATGCGCAGCGCGGGAAGGCCGGCGCGGACGCGTGGTTCATGGCCCCGGAGGCCGACGCGTCGTTTTTGGATCCTGTGCTTCCCATGCTGCGGACGGTGCAGAATGAGGTGCTGCTGGCTGCCGGTGCGTACACAAAGCTGCTTGCGCGCAGGGAGGCCTGCACAGCGCTGAACGCGTCGGCGCATACGGCGCTGGCCCAGCTGTATCTGCACATTCAGCTCGCCTGCGCGGAAAACCGCCTTGGCCGCGCGGACGCGGCCCGGCGGGAGCTGGACGCGGCGCTGGCCCTCGCCGTGCCGGACGGACTCTATCTGCCGTTTGCCGAGCACGCAGAAGCCCTCGGCCCACTTCTGCCGGAGGCATTCGCCGGGAACGAGGCTGCGCAGGCCGTTCTGCACTGCACAGCAAAGCCGGATGATCGCGGCCTCAGCCCACGCGAACTGGAAATTGCCCAGCTTGCCGCCGCACGGCGGACAAACGCGGAGATCGCCGCGCAGCTGCATCTGTCGGAGGCGACGGTCAAAAACCACCTCAAGCGCATTTTTGACAAGCTGGGGCTTGACGGCAGCGCACGCGGCAAGCGGAACCTGCTGGCGGACATACTTTCAGAAAAGATTAGCCCCTGAGGGGCCTATGCAAGCAAACCGCTCCACGGTAAACTGGTACCAGACCGTTTATCGTGGAGTTTTTCGCGTTTCGCAAATCAGATCAGGAGGACTATCATGAAAAAAATTAGGAAGCTGCTTCTTGTGACGCTGGCGGCTGCGCTGTGTGCGCTGCTGCTGACCGGCTGCGGCGAGAAGGAAGTGTCGGTATCCGTTACGCTGGTCAACCACAGCGGGCATGACATTTCCTCCATCAGCATCACCCCCTCGACCAGCACCGAATGGGACACGGAATTTGTAGACGGCACGTTCGCAGACGGCGAGAGCTTCAGCGCCGGTCTTGGCACGTATAAGGAATCCGAGGTTCCCGATACATATAACATCCTTGTCTACAACGATGAGAATTACATCCTGTACGACACCACCGTCGACGAGCTGGACTTTACGATCCGGGACGGCGACTACATCATCTTCCTGCCGCCCGAGAGCGACGTGCCCATCGAGATCGCACACGACTATGACCCGGCGGACTATGAACTGGACTATGCGCCGACGGGCTACACCGAGGAAGAGCTGAGCGGCGGCGATCTGAGCGGCTACACCGGCTGCTGGAAGCTGGA
>ENA-ORNY01001374-ORNY01001374.1-human-gut-metagenome-genome-assembly--contig:-NODE-1374-length-14089-cov-11.508194_pt1 | contig 14089 bp, 10 predicted proteins | sample MGYA00242122_ERZ509036 | MGnify/ENA primary metagenome ERZ509036 (study PRJEB26280, sample SAMEA2338696) | human gut metagenome | biome: human gut; feature: human-associated habitat; material: faeces... | reverse complement strand
CAGCTCTTTTTTATAAAAGGATTCCAGATACGACGTTGATAGTAACGCTATTTTCATTTTTTAGTCCTTTCGCTTCCAGCGCTTCTTTTGCCTTGACGCAAAGTTCCACTTCGCTGCCCGTGCCGATTAAAAGCACGTCCGGGTTGCCTTCGCAGTCTTCGAGAATATAGCGGCCTTTCAATGCTTCTTTGCCGCTGCCTTCATACTGCGGCAGGTTCTGGCGGGAAAGCACCAGCGCGGTGGGCTCGTTGCCGGAAAGCGCGGAAATCCATGCGGCAGCCGTTTCTTTGCCGTCCGCGGGGCGATACACTTTCATTCCGGGAATCGAACGAAGTGCGATCAGTTGTTCCACGGGTTCGTGCGTAGGGCCGTCTTCGCCGACGCCGATGGAGTCATGGGTCAGCACGTAGGGCACGCCCAGGTTCATGATGGAAGACATGCGCATGGCATTCTTCATGTAATCGGAAAATACGAAGAAGGTGGCGCAGTAGGGGCGCAGCCCGCCATAGAGCATTATGCCGTTGCAGGCCGCCGCCATGGCAAATTCGCGTATGCCGAAGTGTACGTTCGAGCCGTCCCTGTCGTTCTTGGAATAATAGGGCTTGCCCTTTAGCTCACTCTTGTTCGAGGGGGCCAGATCGGCGCTGCCGCCAAAGAGGTTGGGCATGTATTCCGCCGCGAGGTTGAGTATCTCGCCGCTGGTGGCACGGGTGGCCATGGGCTTTTCGGCGGCGGTCAGCCTGGGATCGTTTATGAACTCCTCCGGCAGGCTGCCGTCGTGCCACCTCACCCATTCGGCATACAGCTCGGGGTACGCGGCCTTGTAGCCCTCGAACATCCTGTCGTACTCCTCCTCGGCCTTTGCATAGCCCCGGCCCAGCTCCTCAAAGTGCGCATACACCTCGCCGGGTACCTCAAAGGGCGCATAATCCCACTGATAAAACTCGCGCATGGACTTGAGGGCTTCCTCCCCCAGAGGCTCGCCATGGGCGCTGGCCTTGCCCTGCTTAGCTGTGCCATAGCCTATCTCGGTGTTCACGATTATGAGAGAGGGATGTTCGGTGTCCGCCTTAGCATTGTCGAGAGCGGCCTGTATAGCGTCCATATCCTCGCCGGAGGCTACCTCCTGTACCTGCCAGCCGTAAGCCTCAAACCTCGCCTTCACGTTCTCGCCAAAGGTGGACTCTATGCGGCCCTCTATGGTTATATGGTTGCGGTCGTAGATCAGTATCAGCTTGCCGAGGCCCATGGTACCTGCCATGGAAGCGGCCTCGGAAGCAACGCCTTCCTGAAGGCAGCCGTCGCCGCAAAGGGCGTAGGTGTAATTGTCAACTACCTTGTAGCCGTCGCGGTTGAAGTGGGCGGCAAGCCGGCTTTCTGCCATGGCCATGCCTACCGCTATGGCGATGCCCTGCCCAAGAGGGCCGCTGGTAGTTTCAACGCCCTTGGTGTGGCGGTACTCCGGGTGACCGGGGGTAAGGCTGCCCCACTGGCGGAAGTTCTTTAAATCCTCGATAGTCAGTCCGTAGCCAAAGAGATGCAGCAGAGAATACTCCAGCACGGAAGCGTGGCCAGCGCTGAGCACAAACCTGTCCCTGCCCTGCCACTCAGGATCCTTTGGGTTATGCTTCATCTGCTTCCACAGTGTGTACGCCATGGGCGCAGCGTCGATGGCAAGGCCGGGGTGGCCGCTCTTTGCCTTTTCAACAGTCTCCGCCGCCAGAAAGCGTATGCTTTTTACAGAAAGCTCATCGATCTTATTCATGTTGCGTTCCTTTCTTTATTTACGAGTATTTTATCTGTTCAATAGCTGCTTTATTATCTCCGCAGGCTCCGTAACGCCGGACTGATAAAGCTCCATGACGTCTTCAGAGCATATGGCGCCGATCTCAAGGTTTATCACCGAAACCGCGCCCGTTGTGGTAAGCTGCTCCGCAAGCTTCAGCATATCCTCTGCAGCCTCGTTCATGTTCACGCCCACGCAGGCTCCCATGAGCCAGTGATCCTCTATCATGAGGGATACCAATTCCTCGGTAAGCTCCGCGCATATCACCTCCACGGAGTCGTTGCGGTTAGCCGCCTTGAGCGCCGCATAAGCCGCCTTGGCAAGCTCCGCGTTCTCAGCGTATATGGTATCCAAAAGACCTACGGGTATTTCCGCCAGCGCCCTTTCCGTCCATTTTTCCGGTGTTCCCATGCCGGTGCCGAAAAAATACGTGCCCTTATCCTGCAATTTTCCTTCGGCTACCATCTCCTGCTGTATCTTGTATCCAGCTTCGTTATCGCTCGCAAACAGAGACAGTGTGCGCACCGGAAAGCAGTGTGACGGATAGCTGTACAGCACCTCCCATGAAGCCATTGCCACAGCATCGCCGTCGAAGGTGACGCCAGAGGTATTTTCGGGTATTATATGCGGCTTGTCCGTCAATATTACCGCCGGGCCGGATATTTCCGGTACGTCGCCGGGCTGAGGCATATATACCAGCGATACGCCTTCCTTTGCCGCCTCCATGTTTTTCTGCTCCTGAGTAAGCTCCGGCTCCGGGGTAGCGTTGGAGCTGGTCACCTGTACATTTTCCCCTATTGGTTCCGGTGTGGGCTCCGGTGTCTTCTCAGGTATCTCGGTCTGCTCAAAATCGTCGCCTGCAGCTTCTTCAACTATCTCCTGAAACTCTTCGCTGGCGTTTACCATGGCGTAGCGCACCTTTATCTTGGCTATGCTCTGGTTCATCTTATCGCTTATGGCGGGGTTGAGACTCATCTGCATGAGACTTATAGCTATGAGTACCGAAAGTGCCGCAACGGAAATTATGGCTATCCACGTACCCTTTTTCATTTTTCTGTCCCCTTCATGCCGTCGTTGTCATACACGGTGGCCCAGCCTTCCTTTATACCCTTGCGCAGCATATAACCCTCTGTTCCCCAGTAGCTGACCTTGGCCCATTTGCCGTCCTCGCCCAGCCCTTCCTCCAGCAATACTATCGTGCTGTGGCGGGCTACCTTGTATATCTTATCGGCCTTGGCGTTTGGTTCGGCATAAAGATACTGGGTACCGGCAACATAATAGCCATCTGGTATGGACTGCATCACGCCCTTTTCATAAGTTATAAAGCAGCGGCGCACATAACCCTCCCGTCCGTCCGCCGTTACCTTGACCCATGGGTCGCCCTCCTGCAATACGGTAAGCTCGGTATCCCTCCTGAGTGTCTTTATGAGCTTGTCGTTAGTACCGTTGCCGGTACGCATCTGCGCCCCGTCCACAGTTATCCATGCCTTGCGGTCCTCGAGGGGCTCATTGTCGTATATATTAGTCTGGAAATCCCTGTACTCCTCAAATTTCATATCCGTCTTGAGCGAGGAAGCCAGGCCGCTCCTTGCTTTGCCTGCCGTCACCTTTACCGTAGTCCCGAAAGGTGCGTTGTAGTATAACCACTTTGCGTCTTCCACATAAAGCCGCACGCAGCCGTGGGAGCCGTTTGTGCCAAGGTTGTTGAAGGCGAATTTTTTCAGCGTAGACGTGTCCCGCGATGAGAACATTATGGAATGGAAATATACGCCGCCTACTATCTGCGTCCAGTATCTGGCATACTCATTATTGAAGGCCGCGAACTTTCCGAAGCGCTCCCTTCCGCCTATCTTCCACGTGCCGCTGGGGGTGGGCGATGCGGGCTCGTCCCCCTTGGGCTGCGTCTTGCCGGTGGTGCAGACAAAGCGGCGCACGATCCTCGTGTACTCGCCGTCGTCGTCCTTCTGATATACCGTCACCACCTGGTTGGTGGTATCCAGCACTATATAATACTTGTTCGGGTCATTATTCTGCATTTCGTCCCGTGCAAAAGCGGCGCCGGGCAGCAGCATCAGCACGGCCATTGCTGCAAGCAGCGCAGTTTTGAATCTTTTGGAAAGCATAGATTCCTCCGATAGTAAAGTCCAGCATATTATATTATATTGTATTTATCCTTTTTCGCCAATAATCAATTTTATGTGCCTTTTCCATACAAAAAGGTCACATTCCTCCCGATTGCATATCCGGCCGTTATGTGGCATAATTGACTTGGTATTTTATTTATCCTCCGGGAGGCAAGATATGGCTATACTCAACAAATTAGGCAGCATCGCCCGCAACGTATCCGGCAGGACCGGAAACATGCTGGAGGTGAGCAAGCTCAACGCTCTGATACGCAGCAGCGAGGACGACATTGAAGAGCTGAAGCAGCAGCTGGGCGAATACTTTTACGGCAAATACGCCGCTGGGGTAATACTGGACGGCGACGCTACGGAAATATGTAAAAAGATCCAGGCGGCATATACAGAGATAAAGGCCAACAAGGCCGAGATAAACAGCATAAAGGCCGCAGCAAGGGAGGCAGAAAACGAAGCTGCCGAGGAAGCCGAGGCAAAGGCACAGATCAAGCTCCAGTCCAAGGAACTGTACGGCGAATTCGTAAACGCCGCCCGCTCCGTTTCCGGCTCAGTCACCTTATGCCCTATGTGCGGCGCACCGGTAACAGACGGCTCCCGCTTCTGCGGCAATTGCGGCACGAAACTCTGCTAATAAAAAAGTGGCTGAATGCCACTTTTTTGAGTTTTACGGGTTTTGCCTCTCGCATTCGCTCCCGGGCGGCAAAATCCGCAAAGTACGAAAACCTCTGGGTTTTCATCCGTTCTGACGCACATGTCGTCAGAGCCGGATTAAATATAAGGGGCTGCGGCCCCTTATCAACCCTGGGGTTTTTTGACAGGCTGAGGGCGGCTCACCAGCCGCCCTTTTATTATTTGCGCTTTTACTTATCCTCAACTTCTACTATCTGAGCTTCGGGGGCGTTCTTCTTTACGCTCTCTATGCCGTTCATGCAGGAAGCTTTTGCTTTGTAGCCCTCGGATACGGCTATTATCTCGCCGTTTCTCGCCTTGAGGCGGAAACGGAACTCTCCGGCCTTGTCGGCATATACTTCAAACTTGGGATGGGTAAGCTTCTCAAAGCCTTCCACCGTCTGGTCCTCTATGCCTATGCCGCCTTCACAGCACTTGCGTACGCTTTCTATGCCGTTGAGGCATGTGTCCTTGCTTTTGTAACTCTCGGAAGTGGCTATCACCTCGCCGTTTCCCGCCTTAAGATTGAATACAAAACCCGTCTTGGTGGCCTTTACTACAAACTTGCCCATTTATAACTGCTTCCTTTCTAATAATGCCGCATAAACGGCCTGTTTACTATACAGAACAAGGATATATTATCCGTGCGGCCGTGTCAATATAAATGCCCATAGTGCTTTATTTTTTTAGGCGCGCCTCAAAATTTTTGGCGTTATTTAAGTTGCTTTAGGTTTGCCGCCGGTGTATAATTTAATGGAGTGAAAATAGCCGGAAAACAGCAGAAATTTCACCCTTACACAATTTTTTATCTTATAAACCAAAACAATATAAACAAACAAGGAGATGCCTAATGAAGTACGATCGTATCTACAATTTCTCTGCCGGTCCCTCCATTCTTCCCGAAGAAGTGCTGGAAAGCGTCCGCGATAACCTCATGAACTATGAGGGTTCCGGTATGTGCGTAATGGAGATGAGCCATCGCTCAAAGGTTTTCCAGAAAATAATCGACGAAGCCGAGCAGGATCTCCGTGACCTGATGAACATTCCCGACAACTACAAGGTGCTGTTCATACAGGGCGGCGCTACGCTCCAGTTTGCTATGATCCCCATGAACCTGATGAAGAACGGCGTAGCCTGCTATGTCGAGACCGGTGCATGGAGCAAAAAAGCCATCAACGAAGCCAAGAAGTACGGCGATGTGCATGTAGTGGCCTCCAGCAAGGACAGGAACTACGCCTATGTACCCGATTGCAGCAATCTGGATATCCCCGATAACGCCGATTACGTCTATATCTGCGAAAACGAGACCATCCACGGCGTGACCTGGCAGAAGCTGCCCAACACCAAGGGCAAGATTCTGGTATCCGACCAGTCCTCCATGTTCCTCTCCAAGCCCTGCAACGTGTCCGATTACGGCATGATCTACGGCGGCGTACAGAAGAACATCGGCCCCGCCGGCATGGTAATCTGCATCGTGCGCGAGGATCTTATCCGCGATGCCTCCGAGCTGCCCGTATGGGTACCCACCTACTGTGCATATTCCACCCATGCCAACAACGGCTCCATGTACAATACCCCCAACTGCTGGAGCATCTACGTATGCGGTCAGGTCTTTAAGTATCTTAAGAGGATAGGCGGCCTTGAGGTCATGAACCAGCGCAATATCGACAAGGCGAAGGTCATGTACGACTTCCTCGACCAGTCCAAAATGTTCAACGGCACCGTTGACAAGGAGTTCCGCTCCCTGATGAACATACCCTTCGTGACCGAGAGCGCAGAGCTTGACGCCGAAGTAGTGGCCGCCACCAAGGCAGCCGGCTTTGACAACCTGAAGGGCCACAAGAGCGTCGGCGGTCTCCGTGCCTCCATCTACAACGCAATGCCCAAGGAGGGAGTCGAGGCTCTGGTCAGGTTCCTGTCCGAGTTCGAAGCTAACTACAAGAAGTAATTTTATAAAGGAGAGAATATCATGCGCATATTGGTAACTGACGGAATGGATAAGGACGCCCTCCAGACCCTCAAGGATAACGGTCACGAGGTCGTTGAACAGTTCTATGCCCCCGAGGAGCTTGGTGCGGCCCTGAAGGAGTTTGACGCCGTAGTAGTCCGCAGCGCTACTAAGGTACGCGCCAACCACATCGACGAAGCCAAGGGCGGCAAGCTGAAGCTGATCATCCGCGGCGGCGTTGGCGTTGACAATATCGACGTCAAGTACGCGGAAGCAGCCGGCATCACCGTAAAGAACACCCCCCGCGCCTCCTCCCAGTCCGTTGCGGAGCTGGCTATGGCCCATATGTTCGCCTGCGCCCGCTTTGTCTCCATCGCCGGTCACACCATGCGTGAGGATAAGTGGGAAAAGAAGGCCTACGGCAAGGGCATTGAGCTTCAGGGCAAGACCCTCGGCATCGTAGGCTTCGGCCGCATCGGCCAGCATCTCGGCGTAATGGCCAAGGCCATCGGCATGAACGTAATCGCTGAGGATATATTCCATATTCCCGGAATCGAAGAGAAGCTGGGGATTCCCTACGTAGAGCTTGACGAGCTGCTTGCCAAATCCGACTTCATCTCCGTACATGCCCCCGCCGTAGACGGCGGCGCCCTCATCAATGCCGAGACCATCGCCAAGATGAAGGACGGCGTAACCATTATCAACACCAGCCGCGGCACCAACGTTGATGAGGCTGCTCTGCTTGCAGGCCTTGAGAGCGGCAAGGTACGCAGCGCCGGTCTGGATGTTTACGCAAACGAGCCCGCTACCAACAAGGCCCTGTACAGCCATCCCATGGTATCCTGCACCCCCCATATCGGTGCAGCTACCAAGGAAGCCCAGAAGCGCATCGGCACCGAGATCGTAGAGATTATCGAGAACTTCGGCAAATAATTGCGCATTAAAAGATGTCAGTTGAGATAGCTGTCCATAAAACGGGTTGTGTATGGCAGCTTCCTGACAAGGATTGCTAACAAAGGGGTATGCACTTTCGTTGTGTATACCCTCAGAGTGTCAAAGAAGCCCCGTTGCAATGCAGCAATGGGGCTTCTTTGACACTCTGACCTGCGCAGTGATGCTGCACAGGTTTTTTCCATGGTGCTGTTTTTAAATGACACCTGACAATATTTCAATCCACATTTCCACTGTCTAACGATGAAAACGACAGCTTTATATTATCATATATGCTCCAATTTGTAAATTTCACCTTACAATGAATATAATCATTGACTTCGGTCATTTTATGTGCTATTTTCACGGAAAACAGGTATATTTTGTAAAATATTCTTCGACAGTGTATTTTAGGAAAGGGAGATGGTGGTGTTTAGAAGTAAAGCGTATCCGATCGCCATGGAAATTGCGGGAAATGCAGCGATGTGGACAAGGCCGGATAGTGGAGACTCTCCGTGCAGCTACCCTTCGCCAACGTATTCGGTGGTTCGCGGGCTGTTTGAAAGCGTGCTCTGGGGACCGGCAGTCCTTGTGATTCCCAAAAAGGTGGAGTTATGTACAGTACCGCAGTATCACTCCTATGCGACAAATTACGGCGGTCCATTGCGAAGTGCTAAGGCACTGAAGGATGGTAATAATTATCAATTGTTCGCCACTGTTTTGATTGATGTATGTTACCGGCTATATGCAGATGTCATTCCCAATCCGGACAAAACCAAACTGCAAGAAAATGCGCTGTCATGGGATCTGAAGACAACATCACCCGGCCACGCCTATCAGGATATTTTTAATCGCCGTTTGAAACGGGGACAGTCGTATGCAACGTTATCCCTCGGCTGGAGCGAGTTCACAACGTCCTATGTGGGGCCATTTAGAGCGGAAACCAAGGTGTGCACAGAGCTTCCGGATATTCTGATTCCCTCTATGTTGAGGGGCGTGTTTCAACATGGGTATCGTTCCAACTATGAGGCCATTTATGATACGGATATCTGCATCCATAAAGGTGTTCTTATATATCCGGAAAGAGGTGATTGCCTATGATTAACGAATTGTACGGCCTTTCAAATGCAATGGAACGATCTGGAATACAAGCGCAGAGTTGGCATCGAAAATATAAACCTGTTCCCAATATCAGAGCAAATGCACCATGTGTCCGTATTGTGATTTCAGCCGGGAAAGTCATTAGTCTTTCTGCTGTTCAGCAGGAACTGGGGACGCATCTGCGTAAATTCGGAACAAACCAAGGCTCATACCCATGCATGAATCTTGCCCCACTTTATAGAATCACAGACGATACCGTAAAAAAAGAACTGGAAAAACTTCACCCAGAGGATTTGACTCCGGACAGGCTTAAAGAAATCAAAGGATGGTGTTCAAAAAACAACTGGGGGAGCAAATTCCAGAGCAAGTATAGAATCTCTATGGAAAATACCTCGAACGAGCTGGCAGCCTTAGTTCCAGAGTATGCCCCTATGCAAACTTTGCTCAACGAGAGTAAGTATTTTTTAAACCCGGAACACCTTCACCAGGAGCTGCAAGCCGTTATTTTCAAAATGCTAAACGATCGAGAGAATATATCGTTGGCCTTAAATGTTTTGTTTTATTTGGGAAAGCCAGATAAAGATGCAGCAGATGACTATGGTTCTCTTTCTGTTGCCTTTGAATCGCCTGCCCTGATTGATATGGGAACGCCAGCAATCAGCGCAAAATTTACCGTAGGACTTAACGAAGCGCTGCTGCGTGCGGATTCATTTGGCGATCATTCCGGATCAAGTGCCATTGATGCGTTTGGTATCCCATTTGAACCAATCGAAGAACCTATGCCGGAAGTCAAGCTGGCAGGAGGATTTGACGTTAAGCTTCGCACCATGTTTAAAGAACAGCGATGCCAAACGAGATATGCACGCATTGAAAATGCGAGTTATCTGATTTCGCCGCGAATGCGAAAAAGTCTCCAGACCGCACTAAACTGGCTGGGCAGCGCAGAACATAAAGACATCACCTGGATCAATACCGATAAAAGCGAAATTCTGTTTGCATACCCGTCACAGCTGCCGGAAACAAAGATTTCTTTTACTAGAATGTTTAAGCGTCCTGAGAAGCGTGATAAAGCATTTGAAGAACAGGCAAAGCAATTCTTATCAGAGTTGCGTCAGAGCCATAAAGTGGGAACCGATTCCCATGCAGACAGAATTCAGTTGTTTATTCTTCGAAAAATCGACAAAGCCAGAACCAAGGTTATCTACACCCGTCAGACAGATCCATTTGAGCTGGAGCGCCGCAGTGAGGAATGGACGATCGGCTGTACTGAGAATCTTCCCGCGTTTTCATTTGGTCAGCCAGCTGTGCCCTTTCCTTTGGACACGGCGGACATTCTGAACCGTTTCTGGAAACAGAATGGAGAACTGTCTACAGATAAATTCAAGCCCGTTTCCAAATATCACGGAATGGAATTATTAATGGAAGCCGATCTGCCAGTGATTTCCAATCTACACATCTTATCTGAAAAAGCTATGACAATCGGAGGCTTTCTTGGAAACAGGATTGCAAACCATGATACCCATCACCCGATATGGGGGAAAATCAAAGATATGCTAGCGCTGATGGGGCTTCTGCTCTATCGGGAAGGAATAGGAAAGGATATCTATATGGAGAATTTACCTTATCTTTACGGCCAGCTTCTCAAGGCATCAGACGAACTGCACACTTTGTATTGCAAGGTAGTGCGCGGAGGAGATTTGCCTCCCCAGTTAGCGGGCGGAAGTTTATTCCAATCTGCTGCTGAAGCCCCCATCCGCACACTGAACCTACTGAGCCAGCGAATCATGCCATATTATACTTGGGCAAAAAGCTATCGCGCCAAAGGCATAGAAGAGAAGGGCAAGGAAAGCTGGCGTGCTAACTGGCTATATTCGACGTGCGAGACGATCATGACTAAGCTTAGTGAAAAGTGGGCCCCACAAACAAAATTCAGCGATGAGGAAAAGGTGCAGCTGTTTATCGGCTATCTTGCGGCATTCTCGAAGGAAGAAAAAACGGAAGATAAACAAAATAAAGCAAAGGAGGAGCATAGCAATGAGTAATGAGATCAAACGCGCAACTGGTCTTTTGGTGATCGAGGTTGTCAATTCCAATCCGAACGGCGACCCTGACAGAGAGAGCGACCCGCGTCAGCGGCCGAACGGCTGTGGAGAAATCTCGCCAGTCTCGTTCAAGCGCAAATTGAGGGAACTGCTGGACGATCATGATGCGCCGTTTTTTAAAATACTGCCGGAACTGTTTGTTCAAAACGAAGGACGGTATCAGATTTTGGAGCATCGCGGGCGAGACCGGAAGGCTATTACGGAAGAAATGGGAAAAGATCCAACAAAATACATGGAAAGTGAATTTGTACGCAAGTATTGGGACGCGCGCATCTTTGGAAACACTTTCTTGGAAAATAACGGTGATAAAGGCTTTATCAAAACCGGCGTCGTGCAGTTTGGAATGGGCATATCCATTGCTCCGATTAATATCCTCCGCCAGACAAACACGAACAAGGCAGGCGTCCAAGAAGGGAAGAATGCGGGTATGGCGCCGCTGGCTTACCGCATTGTAGAACACGGCGTATACTGTATGCCGTTCTTTGTCAACCCAAACTATGCCCATAAAAGCGGCTGTACCGCTGATGACATTGAATTGCTAAAAATCCTTATCCCGTATGCTTATGAGATGAATCGTTCTGCAGTCCGCCCCGATGTCCGCATCCGGCATGCCTGGTATATGGAGCACAGGAATATGCTTGGAAGCTGTCCTGAATACCTGCTCTTTGAAGCTCTGACCCCCGAAAAGCTTGGCGATAAAAACGAGCCGCCCACATCGTGGAACGATTATTGGGATAAGACCGTTTTGCCAGAAGAACTTCGTTCCCGGATCGAAAGCTGTATTGATTTGGTAAACCCATGATGGAGTATCTTGCCCACAGTGCCAAAGAAGATTGCCCTCCGCAAAGCTATGAAGCGCATGTGAAGGGAGTATTCCTGCGGGCTGTCAAATATGCCGGTGAAGCGGAGAACTATGCTCTCAAATGCCGCGGGCAGCTGGAAGATGTGGCGCGACGCAGTGCTATTTTGCACGATCTGGGCAAATTGTGTGATCAAAATCAGACTAGTCTTCATGAACCATCAGGGAAAAATCGCCATTTGCCCGTAAACCATGTGGATGCAGGAAGTGCGGCATTGATAGCCAGTGGCAGCCTATACTCCGCGCTTGCCGTGTATTCTCACCACAGAGGCCTGCCGGACATTGCGGCGGAAGAAGCAAGAGGAGACACTATATTTCGTGATGAGCATCCCGATGTAAGAGATCGGGTTGATCATATGCTCCAAGAACTGATTCGCCGGCATCAAGATGCGGTTCAAATGGATGAACGGCAACCAGAATATCCCTTTGATGGGGATCTTCCAGTATTCTTCCGCATGATGCTTTCCTGCCTTGCGGATGCTGACCATACGGATACAGCAGTTTTTTACAGTCAGGCACCTGATCGCGAGGAAATACCGCAGCTCCGCGCCAACGAGCGTCTTGCAGCGCTTGACCAATATGTGTTAACGCTTGGCAGCAACGACATACGCAGCCGGCTGCGTCGCGAAATGTATTTGACTTGCCGTGATGCAAATACAACGGGTAAGTTCACGGCCTGTGACAGCCCGGTAGGCTCAGGAAAAACAACTGCCGTCATGGCACATCTGTTAAAGCAAGCAGCACGCAGAAAAGCGAGGCGGGTTTTCGTCATTCTGCCCTATACCAGCATTATCCAGCAATCTGTCGATGTGTATCGAAAAGCGCTGGTGCTGCCGGGAGAGAATCCGGAGTCAGTTGTTTCAGAGTTGCATTGCCGGGCAGATTTCCAGGATCAGGATACGCGATATCTGACTTCCTTGTGGCGCACACCTGTCATCGTAACAACGGCGGTCGCCTTTTTTGAGACCATTGCCTCAAACCATCCGTCTACCCTGCGGCGACTTCATGAATTACCCGGAAGTGTAATCTTTGTGGATGAATCCCATAATGCGCTTCCCCTGAAACTGCTGCCTCTCGCTTGGAGATGGATGAATATACTGGCGAAAGAATGGAGCTGCTACTGGGTACTGGCTTCTGGCTCGCTGGTACGCTTCTGGCAGCTTGGCGCTTTGCGGGAAATTGAAATAGCGCAGCCAAATGTTTCTGATTTAGTTCATACATCACTGCGTACTCGGTTGATGAAATATGAGCAAGACAGAATTTCATTTTACTGGAAACCGGAACCGCTGAGTCGTGATGAACTAACAGCTTGGGTGCAGAGCCGCCCTGGACCTCGTCTGTTGATTATGAATACGGTACAGAGCGCAGCGGTAATCGCAGATGATCTGTGCCGCAGATATGGCAGAAACAGCGTGGAGCACTTGTCTACTGCTCTGACGCCGGAAGATCGGGATACTGTAATCAAACGCATCAAGGCAAGATTAGTGGATAAAGATGACGCGGAATGGACGCTTGTAGCAACTTCCTGCGTTGAAGCCGGTGTTGACTTTTCATTCCGCACAGGCTTCCGGGAGTTGTCGTCTCTGCTTTCCCTCTTGCAAGCGGCAGGCAGGGTCAATCGGCACGGCGCTGTTGAAAGCGCGGAAATGTGGAGCTTTTCCATGCAGGATGACTCTATGCTGAAAACGAATCCAGCTTTAGAAACTTCACGTGAAGTGTTAAGAACCTACTTCAACCAAAATATGAACATTGTTTCGGTGCTTAGCACACAATCATTGAATGAAGAACTCACTCGTGATGATAGTTGTATTCGTACAATCAGAAGTCTTATAGACGCCGAAGATGCCATGCAATTCAAGACGGTAGATGAACAGTTTGAAGTAATTGACTCCAACACAGTATCGGCGGTTGTCGATGAAATGCTTGTAAAAGCGATTACGTTCGGAAAAGGCGATTGGCGGCAGCTACAGCGGAAATCCGTTTCCATTCGCCGCGAGAAAATTCAATCATGGAATTTGAAAGAGATTGCGAAAGGCGTATATCAATGGACACTTCGATATGATTCCTTCTTGGGCTATATGCACGGCGTGTTAGATACTGAGAAGGCAAAAATTGCGACGCTGCTTCTCTGAAAACATCCCCATGCAGGCCAGCTTTTTTCCCTAGCTCTGTATTAGGATGTTTGTTTTCGGACTGTCGTCAATATGGCCTGCCTCCAGCCCCGCCGTTTAGCCAAAGTGCACATAGCGAAGCAAAATTGCTCTGACAATGTCCATGTTATCTCCAGTGGGTCCTGTTTCAGAATTTCAGAAAAATCGGATAGCATCTGATTTTTTTGATAACCTTTGGCGGCCTGTTTTGCAGGTCCGCTTTTTGCTGCATATTTGCCTCTTGCAAATTCCAACACATCCTGTATATTAAACCTATAAGCAACGGCGCCGTCAAGAGTTATGGATATCATTTTAGCGCATACAGTGCTGGGAAAAATTGGGCTGTATAATATTGGTTCATCGATTAGAGTGTCAAGGCAGTCCTTTGACGAGTGGTTAGATAGTA
>ENA-ORNY01001368-ORNY01001368.1-human-gut-metagenome-genome-assembly--contig:-NODE-1368-length-14186-cov-4.481353_pt1 | contig 14186 bp, 11 predicted proteins | sample MGYA00242122_ERZ509036 | MGnify/ENA primary metagenome ERZ509036 (study PRJEB26280, sample SAMEA2338696) | human gut metagenome | biome: human gut; feature: human-associated habitat; material: faeces... | reverse complement strand
AATTCCGCTTACGCTCGAATGCCGCTTCCGCCTCGGCTTTACGGATTTCCTCTTCGCGCGTTTCCGGGTTCCAAATGAGAATGCGCCAAGACACGAGCAGATGTGCAGGTGAATTTGGAAATAGTATTATGCCCGGATGCAACAAAAACGCGGCGGCTTCCGGGGGAAAGTCGCCGTGAGAAAGTATGCAGTTTTCATCAATTGCTCATCTGATGTTTCTTGATGCCGTAATGTGCAGCCCCATTTGCTCCAGCTCATCAGAAGTGGTCACAAGCACCGTTGCAGAAAGCCACTTGATTTTCTTCTCAAGTTCCTCCCGCAGCCGTCGTCTGATGGTATGCTCATCGCGGCTCGCACAGGCAAACTTCCCGTCAAGCACCAGTACCACCACGATTTTTCGCTGACCGTTTGCAATCTCCTGACTGCATAATGCTCGTGCGAACGCATCACACGATGCATGCTTCGTCGCAGGCATTGGGTTGCTGAATACGCCAACCATTCCCGCCAGCGTCATCGCCGTTTTCTGGGCAACTTCAATATCAAGGCTGTCTCTTGTGGATACGTCGCGTCCATCAGCGCCCGCCGTGTCGCGCTTCTGATTATTCGGAGCAATCCGCCAGCGGTTGCCCGACTCATCACCAATGCAGTTTTTCACCTCAATCAGCACATAGTGCTTGTCCGATACCGCAATAAAATCCACAGCTTTCGTGCCGGGCTGTGCGTTGAACCGCTCGGTATAATACGGCGTATCATCATACTTCAGCACCAAATTGCCATATTGCTCGCCGAACGTAAATTCGATATCACTCTCTGATGCGATCATAGATGAATCCCTGCTCTCTGTTGTATATCGCATCAAATTCTTCCATGATGATGTTGTGCTGAAGTTCGCTGATGGTATCCGCCATTTCCGCCTTTATTGCGCCATCCTCAAAGAAAAGGGAGAAGAAACGGATGTCAATCTGGTCGGTATTGGATTCCGGGAATGCCATATACATGTTCAGATACTGCTGGAGGAAATAATCATGTGTTGTGATGAAAATCTGCACCTTGAGTTTTGCAAGCTGCATCATAGCATCCACCAGCGGGCGAATCATGCCGGGATTCATGTTCGTCTCCGGCTCATCCCAGAACAGCACCGAATTGGCATTCAGGCAGCCATTCCGAATGAGATAGGTGATGGTCGCCAGCTTGCGATAGCCCTCGGAGACAAGCCCCATTTCAAATTCTCCGCCATTTTCTGCATTGAGATAAAATTTTTTATCATGCTGCACCGTTGTCCCGTGGAGAATTTCATCCAAACTGGCTAACACCTGATTATGCTCATCGGAATTTTTCCTGCGCTTCAGCGGACGATCCAGCAGCTTTGCAAGGTCATAATACGTTTCCTCAAACGCAATATGGTATTCCTCATACAGCGACGTGAAATTCTCCGTCGCCGAAATGATTTCCTTCGGCGGAAAATACACCGCCGTATGGTCAGGCGATGCCGTATGCTCCATCTTCGGCAAGATAAGCGTGGCAATTTTGCTTGCTCGATTCCCGAAATTCACATCAATGCTCGTGCCGTTTTCATAGCCCATCGAGGCTGTCATTTGGGCACTGCCCTGCTTTCGGCGCACGAGTCTGCCCACTTTCCCGTTGTCCGGGCGAAATACGCCGCACAGCTTTTCGGAAAACCTGTTCAACGCCGCTTCCTTCGTCTCTGTGGAGTTCCACTGTTCATAGGACTTATGCAGGCTGTACATCAGCTTTATCAGCGCAGTTTTGCCCGTGCTGTTTGTGCCACAAATCACATTGATTCCCGGCGACCACTGAAAATCGGCTTGCTGAAACAGCATAAAATCAGACAGATGCAATTGGCTGATTTTCACACTCATCCATTCCTTTCCCAAAGCAGTTTCATGTCTGCTTTGCGCAAGAAGCACAGCTTCTCTCCGATATTGTTGCAGGCATGAAACAGATTATCCGCTGCGTCGGATTGCGATTTGCTTCCGCACAACTCGGCACACGCTGCGGCCGCCGCTTGTACGTCAATCACTATAACATTGATTCCTGCTATTGTCAACGGTTATTGTCAGAATTTCCGCCCAATTGCAAAAACGTGGCAATGGCTTCTTCATATTGTCCATTTTCGCGCAGCATCACTGCTTGCTGGTACTTTAATTCCATTATGCCCGCAATCTACGCCTATCTGGAATGACATAGTTCCAAAACGGATGAACTGCCGGACATCGTGGATCGCTGGTAGTAGAACCATCTGGAATGACATAGTTCCAAAACTGAATCCCGCGCTATGGCAGGGCGGGCATGGTAGTAGAACCATCTGGAATGACATAGTTCCAAAACGCTTGGAGTATCTTTCGCCGCGCCGGACGGTAGTAGAACCATCTGGAATGACATAGTTCCAAAACTCACAAACAACCCAACCAGCAAGCCGCCGAGTAGTAGAACCATCTGGAATGACATAGTTCCAAAACAGGCCAACGCGTTCAGCATCTCCTGCAAGGGTAGTAGAACCATCTGGAATGACATAGTTCCAAAACCAGCCCCGCCGCGCCGTAGGGATTCCCGATGTAGTAGAACCATCTGGAATGACATAGTTCCAAAACCTCCGCGCCGTCACCCGCCATGCGGCTCAGGTAGTAGAACCATCTAGAATGACATAGTTCCAAAACAATAGGATTGTAAACCATTTGTGTGCCACCGTAGTAGAACCATCTGGAATGACATAGTTCCAAAACAGAGCATCTGGATTGCGACTATTACGGACGGTAGTAGAACCATCTGGAATGACATAGTTCCAAAACAGTGCAAGAGGCTGTCAGACAAACGTGAAAGGTAGTAGAACCATCTGGAATGACATAGTTCCAAAACTAGTGCCGCTCATATTGTTTGATGCTTTCGGTAGTAGAACCATCTGGAATGACATAGTTCCAAAACGGAAACACAGGAAGCCCCGGCAAGCGAACAGTAGTAGAACCATCTGGAATGACATAGTTCCAAAACGCCCCAGCCGGAAACGAGCGCAGCTATCTAGTAGTAGAACCATCTGGAATGACATAGTTCCAAAACGGCCCGGTTTCGTTCTGCATGTCTGCGGCGGTAGTAGAACCATCTGGAATGACATAGTTCCAAAACATATAGACGTTGTTCTTGCTTCACAACCCGGTAGTAGAACCATCTGGAATGACATAGTTCCAAAACATACGGGTTGATACCCGCGACCTGCGCATTGTAGTAGAACCATCTGGAATGACATAGTTCCAAAACCGCTTTCAGGGCTTCGCGGAACGCAATCACGTAGTAGAACCATCTGGAATGACATAGTTCCAAAACACGCCCCATTGATATGGCAATAGCGCCTTTTGTAGTAGAACCATCTGGAATGACATAGTTCCAAAACAATAGTTATATCTATATGCCCCTTTTCATCGTAGTAGAACCATCTGGAATGACATAGTTCCAAAACAAGCCGTGCTGTTTCAATTCCTTCTCTTGTGTAGTAGAACCATCTGGAATGACATAGTTCCAAAACATCATAAACGGCTTATAGTTAGCGCTCTGCGTAGTAGAACCATCTGGAATGACATAGTTCCAAAACACGGTGAAAGCTACGAGACAAAGCACGAAAGTAGTAGAACCATCTGGAATGACATAGTTCCAAAACAAGGCGACCTTTGCAAGGCGCTGGACGCGGGTAGTAGAACCATCTGGAATGACATAGTTCCAAAACAGACGTGGTTGGCGTTAGGCATATCTCCGCGTAGTAGAACCATCTGGAATGACATAGTTCCAAAACACGGCAGCGCAGCGGAAACAATCAATTGTTGTAGTAGAACCATCTGGAATGACATAGTTCCAAAACTGGTTGCAGCCGCTGAACAGATGGTATGGCGTAGTAGAACCATCTGGAATGACATAGTTCCAAAACGTGTGGCGTGTTCTCGGCACTGACCCCGGTGTAGTAGAACCATCTGGAATGACATAGTTCCAAAACTGTAGCCGTTAGGTCAGCTATCTATTAGCAGTAGTAGAACCATCTGGAATGACATAGTTCCAAAACACAGTGCGCCGGCCTGCGGAATTACACCGGTAGTAGAACCATCTGGAATGACATAGTTCCAAAACCGGAGGTTAACCCCACGGACTTCCGCGCTAGTAGTAGAACCATCTGGAATGACATAGTTCCAAAACCAACCTACACGGTGAGCATCGGCGAAAAGTGTAGTAGAACCATCTGGAATGACATAGTTCCAAAACGGCCGTCTGCCTTTCGCAGGCGGTCAGGGGGTAGTAGAACCATCTGGAATGACATAGTTCCAAAACAGCATTACGTCAAGGTCTGCGATTCCGCATGTAGTAGAACCATCTGGAATGACATAGTTCCAAAACGGACGTTGACAGAAGTGCCGATTTTGACTTGTAGTAGAACCATCTGGAATGACATAGTTCCAAAACCATACCCCCTATTACTCTATACCCCCTATTGTAGTAGAACCATCTGGAATGACATAGTTCCAAAACGAAAAGGGCTTCGACCGTGGTGCCAAGCGCGTAGTAGAACCATCTGGAATGACATAGTTCCAAAACAGAACAAGATGACGTTCCTCGGCACTGGCAGTAGTAGAACCATCTGGAATGACATAGTTCCAAAACGCATTGCCGCTATTTGTGGCACTTTCCAACGTAGTAGAACCATCTGGAATGACATAGTTCCAAAACTCCCCACCAATTGCAGTATAGCGCACTGGCGTAGTAGAACCATCTGGAATGACATAGTTCCAAAACCAAAGTAATCGCACCGTTTGATTTCGCGATGTAGTAGAACCATCTGGAATGACATAGTTCCAAAACCAACGCTAATTTTCTTGTATATATGGTCGTGTAGTAGAACCATCTGGAATGACATAGTTCCAAAACGCCCCGGCAAGGCAAGCGGCCCGCACCTTGGTAGTAGAACCATCTGGAATGACATAGTTCCAAAACTGCTTCCAGCTCATCCGCTCCCCCCATCTCGTAGTAGAACCATCTGGAATGACATAGTTCCAAAACATGGGAGAGGTACGCGACCGATTTACACAGTAGTAGAACCATCTGGAATGACATAGTTCCAAAACTCCTGTTGCGTCGAACCTTGTATTGAAACAGTAGTAGAACCATCTGGAATGACATAGTTCCAAAACTTGAGATTATGTGAATCTAAAATGTACAGGGTAGTAGAACCATCTGGAATGACATAGTTCCAAAACCCGAGCGGCGGCAATGCCACGCACGGCAGGTAGTAGAACCATCTGGAATGACATAGTTCCAAAACGAGATTATCGCAAAGCGGAGGGTGGAAAGGTAGTAGAACCATCTGGAATGACATAGTTCCAAAACGGCAGAAATTCTGAGTCGCACGTCGGACAGTAGTAGAACCATCTGGAATGACATAGTTCCAAAACACAGCGCCAGCGCAATGTTGAACGCCTTCAGTAGTAGAACCATCTGGAATGACATAGTTCCAAAACACAGCCAATTCGCCCGAATTAACTCTGTCCGTAGTAGAACCATCTGGAATGACATAGTTCCAAAACACCGATTACAGTATAGCGCACTGGCGACCTGTAGTAGAACCATCTGGAATGACATAGTTCCAAAACGCTGCCCGTGGTGTGGTGCAGAAATGAAAGGTAGTAGAACCATCTGGAATGACATAGTTCCAAAACTTTCCACCGCTCCACCTTTTCTGGCGTGTCGTAGTAGAACCATCTGGAATGACATAGTTCCAAAACGACGCCCGGACCACGGCGGCAGGGCCGCCAGTAGTAGAACCATCTGGAATGACATAGTTCCAAAACTCGCGTGTTCATCAGCGCCCGAACGGGACGGTAGTAGAACCATCTGGAATGACATAGTTCCAAAACGCGCGGAAGGCTCCATAAAAATCGAAATCAGTAGTAGAACCATCTGGAATGACATAGTTCCAAAACGGCCGCGCTGCTCTGCGCGTCCTCCGCGTAGTAGTAGAACCATCTGGAATGACATAGTTCCAAAACGCCGGGCGTCGCGGAAAACCAAAACCGCCAGTAGTAGAACCATCTGGAATGACATAGTTCCAAAACTGACATTGGCGCCACAAAGTGGTACAATGCGTAGTAGAACCATCTGGAATGACATAGTTCCAAAACTGGCAAGCTGATTGCTGGCAGCGGCGACCTGTAGTAGAACCATCTGGAATGACATAGTTCCAAAACCATGTACCGCGCGATTTCCTCCTCGGAAACGTAGTAGAACCATCTGGAATGACATAGTTCCAAAACCCGCACACCCGCGCACACCCGCGCGCCCGCGTAGTAGAACCATCTGGAATGACATAGTTCCAAAACGCTTCTCCACTTGTGACGACTTTAATGAGTGTAGTAGAACCATCTGGAATGACATAGTTCCAAAACAATGTCAACCCGTTTCCGGCATCCATACGGGTAGTAGAACCATCTGGAATGACATAGTTCCAAAACTAGAGTATGCCCTCCAGCCGTCCGGCACTGGTAGTAGAACCATCTGGAATGACATAGTTCCAAAACTCTCTTCGGCACGGTCGTAGCCATCGAATTGTAGTAGAACCATCTGGAATGACATAGTTCCAAAACAAGCGGTTCTGCAATCGACCGCGCCATAAAGTAGTAGAACCATCTGGAATGACATAGTTCCAAAACTATACAGCACTACGGAAAATGATTGTTTACGTAGTAGAACCATCTGGAATGACATAGTTCCAAAACCATTGCGCCCTGTGCAATCGAACCTACTGCGTAGTAGAACCATCTGGAATGACATAGTTCCAAAACGGGTAGGTCTTACCCGGCTTCACGGCGGTGGTAGTAGAACCATCTGGAATGACATAGTTCCAAAACCTCAAATCCATGAGGTAGGAACCTTTCGGTCGTGAGCCGCTGCCACGCCGGATGGTTCTTTTCTTTTTCAGTATATCACAGCTTGATGATTTTGTCATCATAATTCTGATCAATTTGCCAACGAATTTCCTGCTCATGCATCGGAATCGCCTGATTTTGAAAAATCAGCAGCGTCTTTACTTTCGTGTAGGCGGCATACTTGATGACTTCCTGCCAATCCGCGTCCGAAAAGTAGTTGTCAAGATTGCAGAGAACCAGCAGTTTTTTCGGCATCCACTCCGCAAGAACATCCAGCAGCTTGCAAATCCGCACCAGCGGTGACGTATTCAGCGGGCAATCCAGCTGCACACCGAACGCTTTGCAAACATCCTGTACCGTCATTTCGTCCGGCGCGATGATTTCCAGCGGGATTTCGCGCGTCACTTCCTGCATGAAATCTGACAGCTCCACCATTTGCTTTTCCCAATGTGCCTGCCGCAGCGGATTTTTGCGAATGAGCTGATTGATTTCCCCGTAAAGTGCCGTCGTGATTTTCTTGTTCGCAAAATCAATGTGGAACGGATCGGTAACAACGTACAGCAGTTTTGACGCATCCAGAAGGTCATCGTCCTGCAAGAATAAGAAGGGCTCCAAGGATTCTTCGCCCGCTTCCAGCGCAAGGAAACTCTGCACAACCCGCGCGTACAGGTGCGGAGAGGCAATCTGCATCGAAGCCGCATGGTCATCGACGATTGGCAAATCATGCTCGAAGCTGATGTTTCTCAGTATCAAAAGAACCACAACCTCTCTGTCGTATCCAGCTGTTTTTCCTGCGGGCCGCCCAGCAGATAATCAATCTGGCTGTACTGCTTTTCCGTGATAATCATCAGCTGGATTACGCCTTTTGCTGGCTTGATGCGATTAACGCGCTGTTTAATCAGGTCAGCCGACACCGCATTGACTGCCAATTTGCAGTATACCGATTCCTGCATCATCAGAAAGCCGTCCTTGATGAGGTCTCTGCGGAATCGCCCGTATGCGGCGCGCTCTTCCGACGTTGTCACCGGCAAATCAAACATCACGATGACTCTCATGGCTCGCATCCTCATAGTGCATCATCATTCCCTCTGTCCACTCCGTCTGACCGTCAAGGTAATCCGTTGTATTGCGCACAAAGCGGGCGATGGCAGTGCTGACATACATCTTTTGCTGCTGATAGCAAATTTCTGTATTCAGGATGTCCAGCAGTTCATACTTATATTCCTTGTCAAACGTGCGCTCACCCTGATGCAGCACGACCTCATCCACCAGAAAGCGGAATGGTTCCATCAAATCACAGGAAAGATTGAAACTGTTGTACGCATTCCGATGGTGAATCCCCAGCTGCGTCGCGTAGCCGCGTGCCGTAACTTCCTTATTAAAGCAGGAAAGTAGCAGCGAATAGCCATAGTTCAATGCTGCATTACGGTCGCTTTTCAAATCGCGCGAAAAATCCTTGCCGAAAATGCGGTTGAAATAGACCTTCGCTGCGTGTCCCTCGCGATTCGTCGCGTCGCCAGGCGTGACGGTCTCCGCGAAGGCTGCAATTTGTCTTGCAGCCTCCACGGAAACTTCCTGCATCACGCCCGCCTGATTAAGAATCTTCTGCTGGATGATCTGCTGCCACAGCGCCGCTTTCCGCGTATCACTCCAGTTTGCCTGCGCCATCATCCTTGCCGCTGTATCATGGCTTCCGGCATAGGGGAGTACCTGCCCGCATGGATTCCGCTTTTCATCACAGAAGATGACGTTCACCTTTTCGTGCATCAGCTCGCAGATAAGGTAGCCCGTCAGTGTGACCATCGTCGTGTCCAGAATCAGCGTGTGCAGTTCCGAAATGTGAACCGTCCGCACCTCATCGCCGCGAATGATGAGAAAACCATCCTTATACGTCAGCTTGCACGGGCTTTGAATCACGACGGTTCGGAATCCGGCCATAGCTTCGTCCTCTTCTCGCGCAGTCCTGTGATGGACTGGTCAATCAGGTCAACGTCCTTTGTCGGTATGCCTCGGATTCTCCAATCTTCGCAGGTAATCCATTCTTTTGAAGCTTTTCGCTGCTTGCCCATCGCATTCAGCAGCTCGCTCACCATCGCTGTCCAATCGGCAGTTGTAAGCTGCTCAGGGGTCTCAAGGTTTTTCAAAATACGGTTAATATCATCGGCTTTGCACTTTTGATAAAATACAGCATATTGCGTTTTGAATTTTTCAAGCAAATGAAGCACTGTTTCTTTAAGCTGTTCCTGATTCAAAGCATCCTTTTTCCCACGGAAGAGCAAAGCAATGGTTGTCATGTCCTTTCCCGATACAAACAGTTGTTTTCCGTTGCTAATCGTTACTCTTGCGGCATTTTCTTTGCCAGTAAGAATATCAATCGTCTGCCCTCCGCGAAGTACGAAAACGCCGCCATCCCATTCTAACATCTGGTTCATCAGAAGCCGCGGACGCACCACGGTTACGCCGGGAATCTTATCAGCTGCAAAAGCACGAATCAATTCGTCTGCTTTTTCTACGGGAACATTTGCATAAATCGGGATACCTACAACCCTGTGGTAGACCTTTTTCCCTTGCGTATACTGAATTGCAGTCATAAATGCCGGATTGATGCTGTCAAATCCACCATAGCGCTGGCAAGGCAGTCCCTTTTTCAGCGGCATTTTCGCACTTTTGTTTCCTGCACGGTATCGTGAATCTTCTGTAATTTTCCCCGATTTCTGCCGTTTCAGAAACACCACATGCCCATCATGGTATCCCCAGACTGCCTTCAAGTAGCAAATTTTCTGCTGTGCATTTCGGATGATTTCCCCGGTATCCGGATCCTCCTGATCCCGGCTGAACTTCGCCAGTATCATGCCGTGCTTCGAGCTTAGATCAACCTTGTCATCGTCCTTCTTTGCTCCCTGCGCCTTTCTGAATCGAATCGCCGAAGACGACTCGTTGTCAAGCCACGGCATAAAGCGCTCCACGAAGTTTCCCATTGTTGCCGCAAGAAATGCGTCGTACGCATGGTGCATGTCGTTCAGCTCACGAATCTTGTAAAGCCCGTACTGCTCACGCAGTTCCGAGGACAGCCCTGCCTTGATGCCGCGCACATGCACATCCGGATAATAGCGCTTGAACAGCTCCGTCACGCACTGCACCATCTGCCCCGTTTCCACCAGCTGCCGTGCGGCAAACTTTTGTTTGTCTTCAGCGCTTACCATACTGCGCGTCAGATTCTTGAACTTTTTTTCGCCCATGAATCCCTTCTGGCGCAGATAATTCCACCACGGGCGCTGTGAATCCCGAATGCTATCCGCCAGCAGAAGGTTGTCTGCCTTGCGCTGATTTTCCCCCGACAGCACCAGTGCGCGGTTTTCAATCGAGTTGTCCACGATATAGCATTGCGGCAAGATGTGGTCAATCTGCGTCGTTGCCGAAAGCTGGTCGAAATCAAGCGGCTTTCCACTGTAAAGCGATTTTCCCAGCTGCAGCAGATACAGGTATTGCTGATCATCCAGTTTCTTTTTATCCCTGCAGTTTTTCAATACTTCCCAGCACTCTAACGGCACTTTCTCCGCTGCCTTATCTTCCGCCAGTTCTTTATACATCTGCTCCACTTGGTTCAGACGTGACTGCGTGCGCTGTTTCTTTTCATCCGGCGTTTCTTCGCGCGTGTTTTCCAGATAAATGGCATGCGGATGGCAGCCGTGATGATGCGCAATCAGTTCCTTCACAATGCGCACTGCCGTCCAAATTCCGCGTTTCAGTGCCGGAGAAACCTGCAATTTCCGAATCTCGTCGTATTCGATTTCCTCTTTCGGTTCTCCCAGTTCTATCAGGCGCTCTTTCGCAATCTTCTCTTGGAAATGATATTGCGGATTATTCAGCACCTGCATGAAGTTTTCATTCGTCGCGCGCAAAACTTCCATGATTGTCGCCGGCTGATTCTCATATTCGCCCAGCACACCAGTCAGCAGCTTTTCGCTCAGTCGCCCCCAGCCAGTATAGCGCCGCTGCACCAGAAAACTCAGCTGCGTATCCGTTACGTCCGGATATTTTTCTTGAATCAGTTTTTTCAGTATGCTGCGATCCTCAAAGATGGTACTCCAGCGCACCAGCGTTTCCAGCTGCTCCGTCGTCTGGTCGTTCACGGTGAATCCGTGCTTCTCCAAGTCATACCGTGTGCGCAGACTCGCTGTGAATTTATTCGGTTCCTGTGTGCCGGAAATATCATTCTCCGTAACATCTGTGTATGGGCTATTCTGCCGAAGCCACTTGGCAAACACTTTGTAGGAAACTGACTTGTTCTTAGCGAAGAGTTCATCCATCATCCGCTTTTTCAGCTGAACGTCACGAATCAGATTGCCCTTTACGCGGACGCGGTTCAGCTCATTCAGCATAAGGTACTCTTCATACAGCAGGGAATGCAGCGGCAGCACGTCCTCTATCGGCAAATAGGTGCACTTGTTTGTCAAGTTTGCTATGAACCCTTCCGCCGTTGCCGTCTGATTCACCACATCAAAGAAATTCCACGGATAGGCGGGCTGGGTCATGTCACGCACAATCCACTTCTGGAACGGGCTGTTCTTATCTTGATACAGCGGGCCGACATAATACGGCAGACGGAACGTGCAGATGCTGAGGATTTTCTCCCGATTTTCCCGCAGCGTCGGATAATACTTGCCCTGCGCGTCAAGAATTTTCGCCAGTTCTTCCGCCTGAATCTGGTTCGGAATTTGACCGTTCAGATTGATGCGCTGCAGCGGCAAAAAGCCGTTCGGCTCATCTATCGCTTCCAGCATCGGCTCTGCCGCTGCTTCGGCATCCTTATTGCCTGTCAGCATAGCTTTGAGCACCTTGTAAAACTCATCTTGTGTGCAGCGTTGCAACTTCTCTTTTTTGAATTTTTTCGGTTTGCGCAGGTGATCCGTATATGCCGCATAGCCTTTTGCGTTTTCATCATCACGAAACAGTGCATAAAACTTATCCGGCTGATAGGCTTTCACCCATGCTTTCAGTTTCTCCAAGTCACGCCCGTGCTTCTCATAACGCGCTACCATCGTGTCGGAAATCGTCTGCCCGTTTTGACGAATTTCCGCAAACAGCTGCCAGCGATACAATTCCAGCATCAGAGCAAACACTTCCGCCTGCGCTTCCGTCATCCCAGCAAGATATGTTTCTTCCGTTTCGCCCTCAATGGCGCCTAAGGAGGTTTTTTCTGGTGCATCCGTCTGACTTTCATAGCCAATCAGCGCTTTCAAAGAACCTTTATAGCCCAAAAGAAGTGACGCAAGTGCTTGTGCAGCCTCGTTGCTTTCTTTTTTCTTGCCTGCGTACAGCAGCTTCTGAATCTGCTCCTTGCGCGCCATACCACGGAGCGAGTGATTTTCCATCGTGTGACAGATTTCCTTTGCCGCATTTTCTGCCGGCGCAAGCCCGCAGACAAAACTTTCGGGGTCTGTCAGCAATTCCAGCAGCTCCTGCATCTTTTGCGGTGCTTCCGCACCGATGTCAGACAGCGTTTGCCCTTCCATCAGGAAATGCCCGCGATATTTGATGATGTGGTGCATCGCCAGATAGACATAGCGGATGTCCGCCTGCTTTGTGCTTTTCACCAGCTCATTGCGAATATGGTAAATCGTCGGCAGCGTCTCGACGGATACTGTTCCATCCACAAACAGTGCTTTGGGCAGCTTCGCATAAAGCTTCTCGTACTTGCTATCCTCTGCCCATAAGAACGATTCATTCATCCGAAGAAAAAACGCTGGGTCTGCCGCACACACATCCGGCGCAACCAGTGCTTGCAGCAATTTGATACGCTTGCGCCGACGTGCCAGACGACGCCGCGCTGAACGCTTCTGGCGACGTTCTTTCGCCGTCTGCGCTTCCTCAAACAGAACCGAACCGTATGTCGGCCGCTTGTGGAAGCGCAGCAACCGTCCTTTTTCGTCCGTCATTGCGTAGCCAACAGAACTTGTGCCAATATCCAGCCCGATATTGTAGGCTTCTTTCATGATGGTGCGCCTCTTTTCTTTGCTTTGTCGCTCTATGAATCGCTTTTGCAAACGCTTGAAGTGTTTCCCACACGATATGCGTACTTATGAAAAAAGCCGCTTTCGCGGCGGAGCCTCTAAAAGCTCGCAAACGGTGAGGGAAACTCCCTGGTTTTGACTCACTATACCATTCCAGATGGTTCATTTTTATTATATGATACTTTGTGCATTCTGTCAAGTGGTTTTGTGAGTTTTTTGATAATTTTCCTGCTGCGTTTATCCTATTTCAGGATTCACCCACGCTATTTCAGTTCCTATCTATGAATGAGCAAATTCCAGAAAGCATCCAAACTTTTCTTTGAGTATAGCGCTGAAGCTCACCCTACGCCTGCAACAGACACTCTCGAAAATAGGCAAAGCCTTTTTCAAAAGCGCCCCTATAATCCGGAAGCGTGCAGCAAAGGAAATGCACAAGCGAAAGAAGCAGCCACATTCTTTCGATGCCTCGCTGCTTCCGAAGCTGGCATTTATCAAAGGCGAGTTTCTGCTTGCAGTTTCTGAAAAACACCTCAATGCTCCAGCGCTTTGCATACATTTCGAGGATTTTCTGCGTGGAAAGATTCGTCTGCGTCGAGATAAACACTCGCAGTGCATCGGGACTTCCAAAGGACTTTTCCGAATAGCACAGCAAAACAACCGCTTTTGCGCAGTCGCTCACTTTGCCCTCATACCGATACGCATAGAAGCGCCGATGGCCAACGGTCACGAGGCTGACATTCGGATCATCTTTGCGGATGGCAGGGGCAAATGCTTTTGCCTGCTGTCGGATTTGGTTGGGGTAGATGATGCGGTTGGTGCGCAATGCGCCAATGGTCTGGAAACCTTTCTGCGCAAAAAGCGGCTATCAGTTCACTCGATGTGTACCAGCTGTCGCAGAGAAAATACGCAGCATTCGGCAGCACAGGAAGTTCTTGGCGAAATCATCTGCGTAGACATTAGTGCGGGTGCTGACACGGGCAGGGTTCGCGTGACCGTTAAAATTAGTAACGGCAAGTCTTTACGTTTGCATAAGACAGGGGTGAATTTGAATGGATGAGCAGGAAATGCAGCGACTTTTGGATGCACTGCGGCGGCTGCACGTCAGCGACGAACCGGCAGGGAATGTGCGTTTGCTGACGGTATGTATTGACTATCTGGCGGCAGGAATTTCCAGGGCTCGGCAGGAGAAACAGAAGAAACTGAGTATTCCGCGCGAGATTGCGCAGCACGACCGCTCAAATTGAGCATCCATTCC
>ENA-ORNY01001366-ORNY01001366.1-human-gut-metagenome-genome-assembly--contig:-NODE-1366-length-14188-cov-9.076629_pt1 | contig 14188 bp, 8 predicted proteins | sample MGYA00242122_ERZ509036 | MGnify/ENA primary metagenome ERZ509036 (study PRJEB26280, sample SAMEA2338696) | human gut metagenome | biome: human gut; feature: human-associated habitat; material: faeces... | reverse complement strand
TTCATGATGGACCTCCCAGAAGGACTCACTCTATCGGAGATTTAATACAGAGAAAGAACAGTAGTAGAGTTACTTCTCAGAATCCGTAAGATCGTTGATTTGCTCAGAAAAAAGTGATGTGTTGAGAAGATCGGATGGTGTGATCATTAATGCGTCTGCAAGATTGAATAGTGTCTCCAAGGAAAAGCTTCTGATCATGTTAGGTGCTTCAATAGCGCTTAGATGAGAGCGGCTCATATTAGCCTTCTCTGCCAGTTGATCCTGAGACATACCACGTAATTTGCGCAGAGTTGAAATTGCAATACCAAGCTGGATAAAACGGTCTCTGTTCTTAAAGCTAACGCCTTCCTTGCTCATATAAATGCCGCCCCTTTCTGGATAAAATTATATCTTGCCCGGCATTTTTATCCGCTCTATAAAAAGAGCTATTGACTTATTTATAGAGCATTATATAATTAAAAAGAGCAGAACGACGATTTATAAAGCGAGATGAGATAGCGGCGGAAGACGTTATTGAATCACCAGGATGGAAAAACAAAAGGAGATTTCCGCAATGCGAAAATCTCCTGAGCTACAACAGATTACCAAGTCATTTTCATGGAGTTTGCCACTCTGCTACAAAAGCAAAGAAAAAGCCCCGCACAGCAAGGCTTTTTCTGATTCGATATCATCTGATAACACTGATTTTTGACTGCGCAGAGATTACATCCCTGCAGCATTCAGCTTTTGCATATTGTCCCTTTTCAATTTCAACGAAGAATGCACGTATCGGTCCAGTGTGATTGTGACAGAGGCATGGCCCAGGATTTCGGACAGCGATTTGATCTCAAAGCCGACCTCAACGGCACGTGTCGCAAATGTGTGGCGAAGTGTATGAAAATGCACCCCCTTCAGGCCGCATGCCTGCGTGTACTTCTCCAATCGATACTGCAATACCCGTGGTTCCATGAATGCGTCCGTTCCAGTCAAAACATATGCGGCTGAACTTTGCGGCTTCATGTGCCTGCAAAGCCCAGCCACGTATTCCGTCATAGGTATCGTTCGCACGGAGGTATCGCTTTTGGGTGAACCGATTACGATTCTCGTTCGAGCATTCTGCGTTACGCCGGTGTCACGCAACCTTTGCAGCGTCTCTACAATTTTGATTGCTTTATCTCTTGTAGAAACATATTCCCAACGTAACGCGCAGAGCTCACCAATTCGGATGCCTGTACATAACGCCAACAAGATACCGAATCTGCATGGATCCAAATCGCTTTGCAGATAGGAAATGAAGCGCTCCTGTTCCTCTCTGGACAAAACACGCATTTCCTTTTTTCCTATCTTCGGATAGTTGATCTCCACCACGGGAAAGCCTCCTGTGACCTTCGAAGCCGTGAACTTTAAGATCCCGTGCAGCACGACCAAAATATCATGTACGGTTTTTGGCGCAAGCTCATCTTCACACTGTAACTCTTTGATAAAGTCATCCATCAGCTCTGTGGTAAATCCCAACGGGCAGCACTCGCCCAGCTTTGGAATGATGTGCTTCTCGACTACTGTGCTGTATTTGATATATGTCGATTCTTTCACCTTACTTTTCTTTGCGTAAAGCCACCCTATACAATAGGCGGAAAACAGATTTTGAATTCTGGATGTTGGCAACGGATTTCCGTTTGCTAACGCCGCTTTGCACTTTTCTGCTTTCTCTTTGGCCTCACGGTATGTTTTTCCATAGCAGTATCCATACTTGATTTTTCCAGATAGCTCGCGCCCTTTGCTATAGCGAGCTTCCCAGCGACCATCCCGCCGTCTGAAGATATTCTCACCCTTTGCCATTTCGTAATTCCTCCTTGTGCAGTGATCATATTGGGTGTGGATCTTATTTTAAATCCATCCAGACTGCCGGTTTGACTGCGCTAAACTTTAAAATCAAGGTATTTCTTCGACAAATATTGCCGTGCGCTGATAAAATCACATTTTTTTCCATTTCGCCGCTGAGACAATTGCATTTTAATGTGCAATGTGCTATAATACGGATGAAAAAATGGGGTTTAGCCTTCCCGTGGAGTGGCAAACTCCATGAAATTTCCGATTGTGGATCAGCAAATCATTCGCAGTAATAAAAATGACTTGCTTTTTTCTTGGACACAACATAGTGGGCACTCACTCAGTAATAACATTATGTACCACAAATGAGGTAATCGAATGAAGAGGGAACGGAATGCAAAGCAAGCTTTTATTGAGGGGACAGTTCGTGTTGTGGCCAGGGATGGATTAGACAAAACGACAACGAAAGCAATCGCAACGGAAGCTGGCCTGAGCGAGGCATATATCTATCGCTGCTTTGAGAGCAAAGAGGCGCTGCTGTGTGCTGCCTTCCACATGGAAGATGTCGCTTTCGCATATTTTCTCAAGCAAAACCTCGTGGGCATGCATATACAGAATACTCCATGGAAGGACAGAGCGTTTCAACTGTGGTCAGCAAGCTGGAGGTTCATTCTTAGAAGGAGGGACGACTGCCTCTTTTACCTTCGATACTACTACTCTGCGAATTGCCGCACTTATGCATACGAGGAGCATCTCCAATGTTTTCAGGAGCTATTTGCAGCGGTGGAACAGACTTTCAAACCGGAAGCCAATGTCAACATGCTACTTCATCAGGTTTTTGACACGATGCTGTCTTTTGCTGCAAGAGTGCTTGGCGGTGAAATGCCGGATGATGATGCGACCACACAGTGGGCATTTGAACAGATATACAGCTTTGTTGTACCTAACGTTCGTGAAGAGCTTTTGATCTCATCTGGCTCAATACCGGCCTGACGGTGCAGCTACTTAGAGATTAAGTGTGTAGGGATGTGGGATATATGGCGTCAACAGCGACCGGCTGTTTGGCAGAGAAAAGCTCTGCCGATGTGATCATTCAGATAGCAAAGCCTGTACTGCGGCAGAAGAAGCTGTTTCTGGTAACGAAGCGTGTTTTTGACATAGTATGCTCTTTTTTGGGCCTGCTGATTTTGGCAATCTCGATGATGATCATTGCACTAATCATCACCATAGACTCGCCAGGCGCTCCGATTTTTAAGCAGGAGCGGCTCGGCATCAATGGGAAGCCGTTTATGATCTATAAATTCAGATCCATGCGCCTTGATGCGGAGGAAAACGGCCCCCAGTGGGCGGATGAACAGGATCCAAGATGCACGCACTTTGGCCAAATCCTTCGGCGCACTCGGCTGGACGAACTTCCCCAGCTTTATAACATCCTGCGAGGCGACATGAGCCTCGTCGGCCCGCGGCCGGAGCGTGCTTATTTCTACCGAGAATTTGAGAAATATATTCCGGGATTCTCCAACCGCCTGATGGTCACGCCGGGGCTGACCGGGTATGCACAGGTAAACGGCGGATACTCACTAAAACCGGAAGAAAAGATCATCTACGATATGGAATACATTGAACGCCAATCCATTGCCCTTGACCTTAGATGCCTCTTAAAGACTGTACATATCGTTTTCTCTCATGAGGGTGCCAGGTGATATTTGCGCGTTAGGGTTCTTAAACCGGAATAAGAAAAAAGTAAGAGAGATCGTGAAAAAATGAAACGTGACATCCTTTTCCTTTGCCAATTTTTCTATCCAGAATATAACTCCTCCGCAACACTCCCTTTTGATACTGCCAGTTATTTGGCGCAAAACGGATACTCTGTCGGTGCCTTGTGCGGCTACCCAAGGGAATATAACACCAGCGGTGAGGTTCCAGTTAGAGAGACGAAGGATGGCGTTTCCATTCACCGGCTTCACTATATGCAGCTCAGCCGACACAGTAGGCTTGGAAGACTGATCAACTATTTTTCTTTTACACTCTCGGTCTTGCTCCATATTTTCGAAATTAAGGACTACCAAGCGGTCATTGTCTATTCGAATCCACCGGTACTTCCTATTGCTGCAATTTTGGCCAATAGACTCTTTAAAACGAAAATCATCTTTGTGTCCTACGATGTTTATCCGGAAGTCGCTTATGCCTCGGGTAGTCTGAGAGAAGGCAGCACCGTTTCAAGCGTGATGCAGCGAATAAACAGAAGCCTCTTCCAACGCGCTGAATCTGTCGTGGCATTGACCGATGAGATGCGGGAATACCTTCTTGACCATCGACCTGAGCTTTCTGCGAATCGCGTTGTCACCATTTCCAATTGGGCGCATGAAGCAGCAGATGGCAGCAAGTCCGCAGCACGGGCTGAACTGGGATATACAGAGGAGGACTTTATCGTTGCCTACTTTGGCAATATCGGTATCTGTCAGGACGAAACAGCCTTGATTCAGGCAATGAATCAATTGGCGGATCACAAGAATATCAAATTTTTAATTGCTGGGCACGGAAACAAGATGCCATCAGTCCGACAGGCGGCAGAACGGCTTCCCAATGTCCGGATCTGCGATTTCCTCACAGGAACTGCTTTTGAGCATGCAGTCGCTGCCAGTTCCTGCGGCATTGTCAGTCTCGAACAGGGGCTGACCGGTATGTGTGCCCCCAGTAAATATTATAGCTATCTGCAGGGCGGTTTGCCAATTCTGGCTATCGCGGAACAGAGCTCCTACTTATCAAAGGAAGCTTTACATTCTGAAATCGGGCTATGTTCAGATGTGGGAAATGGTGTGCAGCTCACCCAGAATATCTTGAAACTGTATCGGAACCCGGAACTGTGCAAAAAAATGTTAGACAATGCAGTGAGACTCTACACAGAAAAGTATGCCAGGGGCATCGGTCTAAGCAAGTATGCCGCCTTGGTTAAGAACGTATTACGCACGGCCAACTAAGGGATTGCTTTTCATGAAATACCTATTCATTAACTCTGTCTACGGATTTGGAAGTACAGGCAGAATTATCGCAGATAAATGTGAACAGCTCAAAAACGAGGGCCATGAATGTGCTGCTGCATATGGAAGGACATGTGCAGATAACGGTGCAGCACAATTGATTCGAATCGGCACAAAGCCGGATTATCTGTTTCACGCAGGAATTACGCGCTTATTCGATTTGAATGGGTATGGCTCCAGAGCGGCAACACAGCGATTGCTTTCACAAATCGAGCATTTCCGGCCTGATGTGATTTGGCTGCACAATCTGCATGGCTACTATTTAAATATTGAACTGCTCTTCAAATGGTTGAAAGAGCATTCTCAAATCAAAATCCTTTGGACGCTTCACGACTGCTGGGCATTTACCGGACATTGTGCTCATTTCAGCGCCGCAAAATGTGACCGCTGGAAATCCGGCTGCGGAGATTGTCCACAGTTGAAGGCATATCCCAAAACATATGGGGTGGATCACACGCAGAGGAACTACCGGCAGAAACAGGCGTGCTTTACTGGCCTTGCGAACTTGACAATCATTGTTCCATCGGAGTGGTTGGCCCGGACAGTGAAGCAAAGTTTCTTAAAAGAATACCCTGTTGAAGTAGTACACAATCAGATCGATAAAAGCCTGTTCAAGCCAACACCAAGTGATTTTCGAGAACAATACGGGTTGGACGGGAAAACAGTTATTCTGGGTGCAGCCAGCGTTTGGGATAAGGAGAAGGGGTTGCTCGATTTTTGCCGGCTGCGGGAAAAGCTGGACAGTCGATTTGCAATCGTCCTGGTAGGCGTGACGGAAAAGCAAAAAAGTAGGCTCTTGCCAGGCATCCTGGCCCTGCCCCGTACAGCCAGTCCCAGAGAGTTGGCCGAAATATACAGTGCGGCAGACGTGTTCGTCAATCCTACGCACCAGGATACATACCCAACGGTAAACTTGGAAGCCAGAGCCTGCGGGACACCAGTCATCACCTATGATGTCGGTGGCAGCCCTGAGAGTGCAGGCGGAAAGTACATTGTAAAAGAAAATGATATTGACGGGTTGGCAGAGCAAATTTACAAACTGACGGAACAAGAAGCGATGGAGCTATCTGTATGATTATTTTGGGACCATTGTTCCCAGAGGAACGGGAACAGGAAATTATATCCGCATCAAAACGAGGCGTCTCCAATGCGGCGAATAACTTTCAATGGAATTTGATCAAGGGAATCCATGCGAATATAGATGAACCGCTGATTGTTATCAATGCCTTGCCGGTTGGAACATGGCCTAAAAATTTCAAGATTTTTCACCTGAACGATACAGACTGGTCCTGTGGGAACATAGTCGGCCACGAGGTCGGCTGTTGGAATATCCCGCTCGTAAAACAATTCATACGAATGTGGAAGGCACGAGCGTGGCTGAAGAAGTATCCACGTGAATCAGAACTCCTGATTTTCACAGCATATCTTCCGTTTTTGTGGGCTGTCAATAAACTGAAGCCTGAATATAAAGTAACGGCAGTGATTACGGATATCCCCGAGTTTTATGATATGCACCAGGTTTCTGCATTCAGGAAACTCTTGCGGAGAATCCACTGCAAAATTGTTTATCACTTTATGGCAAGGGTAGATCGGTTCATCCTCCTGACGGAACAAATGGCGATGCCTTTGCATGTTGGCAATCGCCCATACCTCGTGATGGAGGGAATGTGCGGGGATGTTGCAGATGAACCGCCGGTTTCAAAGCCCCAGCCGTTTTCTATGCTGTATACAGGACGGTTGAACCGGCGCTATGGCCTTGAATTACTCCTTCAAGCGATGAAGGAATTGCAGGATCCTAATATTGAATTGTGGCTGTGCGGCTCCGGTGAAATGGAGGAAGAAATTCGCACGTATGCAGCACAGGATTCCCGTATTCGCTTTTTCGGCTTTTTACCACATGAGGAAGCGGTGCGGTTGCAGAAGCAAGCAACCGTGCTTGTCAACCCAAGAACCAATCAGGGCGAATACACGAAATACAGCTTTCCCTCCAAGACCATGGAGTATATGGCATCCGGCCGTCCGGTCATGATGTTTCGTCTGGATGGGATACCCGGAGAGTATGATCCATTCTTAACTTATATTCCAGAGGAGAGCGCTGCTTCCATTCGGGATACGGTGGAATCTCTCAGGAAATTAAGCCCGTCAGAGCTGAATGCGATGGGCGCGAGAGGGAGAGAGTTTGTGCTGAAGAATAAAAATCGAAATGTGCAAATGCGCCGGGTCCTGGACTTCATTCATAAGGAGCAAAGCGACGCATGACAATTGTACCTCTGTTCCTGCTGACGCTCGGTGCGATCAATTGGGGATATGCATATCCGTTGGTGTTCCTGTTTGTAGCTCTGTTGCGGCAGCGAATGCTTGGCAGAGAAATCTATTTTAACTTCTTGTATGCGCCAGGCTTTTGGCTGCTGCTGTCTGCAGGCATGACATATGCCTTGATTGGAATGCGGACGATCTCAGGTGTGTACCACCACGGAGTTCTGCCAGTCGTCGCATTCGCAATCGGTTGGCTCATCGCTGAGGGAAGTTCTGATAAACAAATCCGAGATGGCATTTTGGCGCTGACAGCCGGATTTGGAACTTATGCGACCTTGAATATGCTGGTCAACATCGGAAATAACCGATACCGTTTGATTGATTTCTGGACAGGTACATATCGAGCTGCAACGGGATCCGGCACACTAAATACGCTGCCGATCTCAGTTACCCCCTATGCGGTAAAGTTTGAGAAAAGGCTCCCGGTAAAGATCATGTTCCTTGCGTTGTTTTTTGCCACAATTCAGTACATGTTCATGCTGGGCACACGAACACAATTTGCAATTCTTCTGCTGATCGTGATTCTTGCCGCACTGCAATTCGCATACAGCGAGCAGGGCATTGCCGGAGTTTTGAAATGTATTGGAATCATGGCTGTTATCAGCCTGATTGCGTTTCTGCTCTACCATTTCAATGTCTTGTCCATAAGGGACTATATCCTGAGTACAAATTTGGCGGCGCGCTATGAGCGGCGGGCATCCTTAGAGAATGCAGATTCTTTCCGCTTTCAAAGCTTTTGGATCGGACTGCGTGAATTGATTCAGTACCCGATGGGCGGCCGAGCCAGTCAGATATATCGCCATAACATGTGGTTGGATGTTGGCAGAGTTTCAGGAATCATTCCATTTTGCTTGCTGTTGATTTATTCCATTAAAAACTTTGCCAATGTGACGGTGATATGGAAGAGCAAACAAATTCTTCCGTCACTGCGATACCTTCTTCTGTTCCTGTATATCGGCGCATACGTCAATTGCTCTGTTGAACCAATTTGGGAAGGTGCATTGAACTTCTTCCTTGCTCTGTGCGTAGTGGATGGAATGGTCAGTGCAATGATGAGGAGATTAGAGAATGACCCCAATCCAGAAGAAAGTGCTCCAGATACTTCAAAGCTTCATGCAGATCTGTGATCAACTGCAGTTGAAATACTTCTTAGTATGCGGCAGTGCGCTGGGGGCGGTTAAGTATGGCGGCTTTGTCCCTTGGGATGATGATGTCGATGTCGCGTTATTTCGCAATGATTATGAACGCTTCTGCAAGGAAGCTCCGGCTTTGCTCCCGGAACAGCTCTTCCTTCAAAACTTTCAATCAGACCCTGCATTTCCCGCAATCTACAGCAAGCTGAGGAATTCAGAAACGACCTGCATTGAGGAAAGTATCGCGGCACTTCCAATCAACCATGGAATCAGCATTGACATTTTCCCTCTGGATGGGTACCCGAAAGATAAAAAAGAGCAGGAACGACTGGAGCGCAAGAAAGCCTGGTTTGCCAGAAAGCTATCCATTCCCTGTGTTCGTCCTGAGCGATGGAAAGAAGCGGTTGTGAATCCGCTGCGAGCTTTGGGCTTTGGTAAAAACACCGCACAAACTGCTGCGGCCTATACAGCATTGATCTCTGCATGGCCGGTAGAATCCTCGAATGTCATCGCAAATCACGGGAACTGGCAAGGCCGTTTGGAATACCACAGAAAAGAAATATATGGCGATGGCAGCTACGGCATATTCGAGGGGCTTCCTGTCCGGCTTCCGGAAGACTGTGATGCGTATCTGAAGCAGAAGTATGGTGACTATTGGCAAGATCCACCGCCAGATAAGCAAAGAAGCCATCACAGATACTTGAAATTAGATACCGAGCGTCCATACACGGAATACTTGTGATTTTAGGGCACACGCCCTGAAGAATATAGCAAAATCAAAAATAAAGGAAGGTTATGGAATGAAAAGAAAGACACCAGTCAAACTGATAGGCTATTTGTTATGCGTTGCACTTTTGTGTGGCCTATTGGCCGGATGCGGCAATGACAAAGTGCAGGAAGAGCAGAATGATAATGTTTCTGCAGATACGATTCCAGAAGATGTAGTCGTTCATACAGACTACGGTGATCTGCATTATCCGGATCGTTGGCAGGAGTATGTTACCATTCGCCAGGAGCAGAACGGAAACACGATTGCGGTTACCTTTGAAACCAAGAGCGGAGAAGAAACCTATGAATTGTTCAAGGTTTTAATTGGTGATGACAGCAGCGAGGTTGTCGGCAGCCTGACGGATGACACAGGAGCCCAGCGAAATGTTTATCTGCATGTAGATGAACTGCCTGCCGACTCTGGCTTGGACGAGACAGAGCAGACCCGCTTCTACGCAATGCAGGAGGACTTAAATTATCTGATCGATAATTTAAAATAAATGTAAGGAGAAACTGTCATGGCGAGAGGAACAATGAAAAGGTATCTGTCAATGTGCCTTGTCGTCGTCATGCTGCTGACAACGCTGCTGCCTGTTGGTGCGTATGCGGCAGATGACTCGGCAATTGAGGATACCACCACAAACTATGAAGAACCTGTTGCTTCTGAACTCGAGGATGTCTCCATTGAACTGGAAGACCAGGAATCGGAGCAGGCGGATGACACAGCTGCTGTCACTGAGATTTCAGACTATGCGACATTCCTTTCCTGCTTCAAGGTTCTGGAGGGCTATGCCCAGACCTATGCGGAAGAAAATGCTGGTGAGAATGCCAATGCGCTGATCATCAACTATATCCGTACAGGCGTGGAGCGGTACACCTCCGGCACTTGGGAAATGGTCTGCGGCAAAGAGAATACTGCCTTTACCGCCTATGTTTCCGAGCAGGATACCGCGAACAACACCTCGGCTTCTGCACTGAAGAACTTGGGCAATTTCACATTGCCCAATGGCAATAAAGTTGACCTTGGCCATGTGTTTGGCGCAATGGATGTGGCTAATTACGCCAAGGTGCAGGGCATGACGGATGCTGTTGTTCAGGCTCGTGCCGACATGGGCAGTTGGGCCGGTGACATTACGGATCTGATGTACTGCGCCGAAAACGTGGATATCGCTGACAAGGTAGATACCACGGAGACTGATGTCGATACACTTGCTGCCAACATTCGCGCAAGATACCTCGGCGTGGATTACGGCACGCTCAACAGTGTGGATCACTCCTTCACCGACACGGACCTCTATGGCGACATGGATGCGTTCTATCTCACAACGGAGATGAATCGCGGCGGTGTGGCTCTGAGTACGATCATCGAGAACTACTTCACCGCAGGGCTTACAGATGCAAGCCGTGCTTCCTACTTCCTGACTAACCGTCTGGGCGGCATGGTCACCAAGGACGGTATCCGGAGCAAAGTCCTGAGCACCTATACCGGCAATACTCTGATTGGTGCGCTGGAGAGCTCCTATTCTCTGACTGACCTTTCCAATTATGAGACGCTGCGTAAAGCGTGCTGCTACGCTTTTGCGGATTACCTCTTTGACCTTGCAGGTGACCCCAACGGCACCGACCCGGTTGACCCTGATCCCGAACCCGACCCGGAGCCGGATGATGCATACTACTCTGTGTTCTCTTCGGATACGACAACAGTCGCTCCCGGCGTGACGCAGACGATCAACTATGCGCTGACCAAGGACGACAAGCAGATCGTTTACTACATTGCCACGGCGGATATCGCCCGGGAGGATGTGAGCATCCACGCCAATTATCACGCCAACGATCCGAGCCAGGGCTGGGCCATGTCCCGTGTATCTGACCAGATGGCGGCGGCCCAGAAGCGGCATTCCGATCCGTCCGATGCGGCGAATTATGTGGAGCATTACAATGCCGTGGTCGGCGTGAATGCGGACTTCTACAACATGACGACCGGCGCTCCCAGCGGCGCGCTGGTCATGGAGGGTGTCGAATACCACAGCGGCGCATCGGCGAACTTCTTTGCGATCCTGAAGGATGGAACCGCCATGATCGGCAGCTCCAGCGATTACGCAGCCTATAAAGACCAAATCCAAGAGGCTGTCGGCGGCAGCGTTTATCTGGTCAAGGATGGAAAGTCCGTCGTGACCAGCGCAGCAGACTATTATAACAGCCGTCATTCCCGCACTTGTGTGGGTATCACCGCTGAGGGCAAGGTCGTCATGATGGTGCTGGACGGCCGTCAGGAACCCTTCTCCGCTGGCGGCAGTGCTGAAGAACTGGCACAGATCATGCTGGACGCAGGCTGTGTGACCGCAATCAATCTGGATGGCGGCGGTTCCACTACCTTCGTAGCGAAGCAGGAAGGCAGCAATACGCTCACGGTTGTGAACCGTCCTTCGGATGGTTATGAGCGTTCCGTTAGTTCCTCTCTGATGGTGGTCTCCACGGCCCCTGTCTCTACGGAGTTTGATCATGCCCTGATCACCTCTGCTTATGATTACTTGACGAGCGGCGCCGCAGTCCGCTTGATCGCTTCAGGTGTCAGTGTGTCCGGCAGTGCGGCGGAACTCCCTGCCGATATCACATGGAAGTCCGCGGATGAAGCCATCGGTACCGTCTCTGAAGATGGTGTTTTCACCGCCGTCAAGAAAGGCAGCGTGGAAATTCAGCTCCTGTCCGGTGACACGGTGATCGGCAGCAAGACGCTTACCGTGGTCGAGCCGAATGGCCTGAAATTCTCCAAAACGAGCATCAACGCCATTTACGGAGATTCGGTACGCCTTCCTCTGGTTGCAACCTATAACGAGAATCCCGTCGCTGTGTGCGCAGGCGATATCACATTTGAACTGAGCAACAGCGCAGCAGGTACTGTGGAAGCTGCGAACAATGGCTTTGCCTTTACCGGCAGCGAGGAGTCCGGTCTGCGCAATGTGACCATCACGGCCATGATTACGCGGGACTACTCTATCAGTGCTACGATCAAGGTCGCCATGTACAGTGCCAATCAGGCGATTTTCGACTTTGACAACGCCACAAGCGGCGACAGAACCTTCGCATGGACAAGAGATGTCTCCAATGCGGAATACCTCCCCGGCGGCGACGGCGAGACAGACCGCTATCATGTGATCGATCCCAGCCAGCCCATGAACGTTACCTATGTCTTCGGACTGGATATGATGACGATCAAGGTGCCTGAAAAGCTGGAGCCGCTTCTGTCCATGGTTGCTGGCGGCGATATTTCCGGCATTACAGCTTGGGATCTGCTGCTCCAGCTGGCAGAGCGTGTCAGCTCGAAGACTGAGGTGACGGTGAAGTTCCAGTTTGACCAGAATGTCGCTGTGGACATCTCCAACCTGACGGTATCGAATGATTACTTCCGTCTTACATCCGCATCCTTGGACGAAAACAATCTGCTCACTGTGAAGTGCAACTTCATCAAGCAGAGCCAGGCCATCGATCCTGATACGGCCAACCCCATCTGCATCCTCAGCGGCGTGCAGCTGTCCGCCAAGGATGGCGCACAGTGGGATGCGGATCAGTGCCTGAGCATCACGAACTCTGGTTCGGTCGGCTACGACATCTATCTGGGCGCAAACGCGCTCTACAACATGGCCAAGCAGACCTCCTTCCAGGAGCAGTATGGGATCTATCCCTATGAGGAGCCGGAGAATACCACGCACCCCTGCGGTGGCCATTTCTACTGCGAATCGTATCAAGAGTTCACGGATCGTTTCATCCTGGACAACGGTTCCTGGTCTGGCTGGAAAACGGTCAACGGCACATCCTACTACTTCGTCGAAAACAATGCCTTGAAGGGCATTCACAAGGTTCCTGGCCTCAACGATGAGAGCAACGAGTATTTCTATCAGTTCAATGAGACGACCGGTGCTTGTGAAGGAAAGGTCACTGGGTTGATTGAATTCGATGGCGCATGGTATTACGCCATCAACGGTGTGGCCAAGTCTGGCTGGTGGAACCTGACGGATGCAGATGGCAACAATAGCTATTACTACTTTGATTCCGAGACTTTCCAGGGGCTGAATGGTGAAAACAGCAGCTTCTTCCCTAATGTGACCTATCAATTTGAAAACGGCAAACTGGTGAAGGGTGCATGGCTGGCCACTGACCACGGTAAACGCTACTATTATGGTCCCGGCTTTGTTCAGGGTAAGTGGTACACCATTGAAGGCAATCTGTATTTCTTCAATCAGGACGGTTATCGCTATGAGGGCCTCCGGTATGTAAAACTGCGCGACAACCATGATGACCCGATTTATTGGTATGACTTTGGAGCAGATGGTATCTGCCATGGCGTATATCAGCACACAGGGCTCTTCTATCTTAACGGAAATACGTATTATACCATCAACGGCATGGTCTGCAACGGCCTGTATTTGGCAGAAGACGGATACTACTATTATTTCGGAAGCGTAGACTACACGGCAGTGAAGAACACCCGTCATTGGGTTTCTTATCCCAATGATACTGGCTTTGCACCGGCATTCTACAGCTTTGATGAAGATGGCCGCATGATCATTGATACGCCCGATCCCTCGAAGGATGGCATTGTGAATGAAGACGGCGAGCTGTATTACTATGTCAACGGCGTTCGCTTCTACGCTGGCCTGATTCAGATCGATGGCGATTACTACTATGTAAACAGCTCCTGCAAGGTAGTCACCAACCAGCGCTACTGGGTGTCTAAAACCAATGACCTGCTGCCTGCTGGTTTCTACAACTTCGATGCAGACGGCAAAATGACCGATGCACCTATTCCGACGCCTGACCCCGATCCGGATCCCAATCCTGATCCCGAGGTGAAGAACGGCATCGTCAACGAGGATGGCGAACTGTATTACTATGTCAACGGTGTCAAGACCTACGCTGGTCTGATTCAGATCGACGACGATTATTACTATGTGAACAGCTACTGCAAGGTCATCGTAAATCAGCGTTACTGGGTGTCTAAGACCAATGATCTGCTGCCTGCTGGTTTCTACAACTTCGATGTAGACGGCAAAATGACCGATGCGCCCATTCCGACGCCTGACCCCGATCCGGATCCCAATCCTGATCCCGAGGTGAAGAACG
>ENA-ORNY01001347-ORNY01001347.1-human-gut-metagenome-genome-assembly--contig:-NODE-1347-length-14293-cov-5.389029_pt1 | contig 14293 bp, 19 predicted proteins | sample MGYA00242122_ERZ509036 | MGnify/ENA primary metagenome ERZ509036 (study PRJEB26280, sample SAMEA2338696) | human gut metagenome | biome: human gut; feature: human-associated habitat; material: faeces... | reverse complement strand
CAATGGCTGCTCTACATCGCCGTCCTCTGCACCGTCTACCGCGACAACCCCGAGAAGCGGCGCTACGAAATCGGGCTGCTGGAAATCGCCCGTAAGAACTTCAAGACGTACGTGGTGGCAACCATCTTCATCATCCTCATGATGACCGAGCCACGTTTCTCGGAGTTCTTCTCTGTTGCGCCAGATGGGGCGTTGTCTAGGCAGATTCGCGAAGCAATCTCGCAGACGCTGCGCTCGTCACCGAAGGTCTACGAGTACAAGGGAAACAAGCGTTTCAAGATTCTGAAACCGTCCATCACGTTCCTGCTGAAGAGTTCGACGTACGTGCCACTCAGCTATTCGACCTCGCGCATGGATGGCCGACTCCCAAGCGCCTTCTGCGCGGACGAGGTCGGCGCTCTTCCCACGAGCTACGCGGTCGAGGCGATGAAGTCTGGACAGCTCAACATCCTCAACAAGTTGGGGTTCATCATTAGCACCAAGTACCCGACGATAGACAATCCTTTCGAGGACGAGGTGGCATACGCAAAGAAGGTGCTGGACGGCATTGTAGAAGACGATACGCTGTTCGCTCTGCTCTACGAGCCAGACGAACCCAAGGATTGGATGACCGACGATTTGGTGATGCGCCACGCCAACCCCGTGAGTTTGGAGATACCCGAGATTTGGGAAGTCCTGAAGAAGAAGCGAGCCTACGCTATCGCGGTCGAATCGGCACGCGAGAACTTCTTGACCAAGCACTGCAACATCATCTATCAGGGACAGGGAACGGAGACTTTCATCGACGTCGCGGACGTGCAGGCTTGCAAGGTCGCGAACATAGACTGGAAGGGCCGCGTGGTGTATCTAGGCTTGGACTTGTCGGAGACGAACGACAACACGGCGGTTGCTATGGTGGCGGCAGACGATGACGGAAACATCCTCGCCGATGTTTTCGCGTTCGTGCCAGAGGGACGCATCCCCGAGAAGAACGCCTACGAGAAGATTGACTACAACGAGTTCGTCAGAGCTGGCAAGTGCATTGCCTGCGGTGACAGGGTTATCGACTACAATGTTGTCGAGGACTTCATTCTCGGCATCGAGGAAAAGTACGGCGTGCAGGTGCAGGCAATCGGCTACGACCGATGGAACGCTCTCAGCACGGCGCAGAAGCTAGAGGGCGCGGGATACAACACCGTAGAAATCAGGCAGCATTCCAGCGTGCTCCACCCGCCGACGAAACTTCTGAGGGAGAAGATTCTTTGCGGCGAGTTCGAGTACACCGACAACAAACTGCTCGAAATCAACTTCCAGAATGCCCGCTGCTCATACGACACGAATAAAAACATGTACGTCCATAAGAAGAAGAGCAAAGGCAAGGTCGATATGGTGGTTTCGCTTATCAACGCCGTATACTTGCTTCAGCAGGACGTCGTATTCAATCAAATGCCTGACTTCACGGTTCAGGTCATCTAAAGGGGTGATTCTATGGGATGGTTCAGCGATAGATGGGAACGCAAGCGCTCCGCTGAGAACGTCATCGGCAATGACGGCACGGTGAACGACGTGCTCTTGCGTGCATTGCTCGCAAACGAGCCAATCGACCGCGACAAGGCGATGATGCTGCCCGCAGTATCCGGCGCGGTTGACTTCATCACGAGCGCCGTGGCGTGCATGCCGGTGCGCCTGTACCGCACCAAGAAGGGTGTGGTCGAAGAGGTGGAGAACGACCCGCGAACGAAGATGCTCAACGGGGACACTGGGGACACGCTAGACGGTTTCCAGCTCAAGAAGGCGATGGTCGAAGATTACTTGATGGGCAAGGGCGGCTATTGCTACATCGAGCGCGGCCGAAACGACGTGACGGGTCTGTACTACGTGAAGTGCGACGCGGTGAGCATCAACATCAACAGCGACCCGATTTACAAGTCGTACGACATCATCGTCGGTGACGGGACGTACAAGCCCTTCGAGTTCATCAAGATTCTTCGCAACACGAAGGACGGCGCGAGCGGCGTCGGCCTTACGGTCGAGGTCGCGAAGGCCCTTGAGACTGGATACCAGACGCTCATGTACCAGCTTGGGTTGGTGAAGGCGGGCGGAAGCAAGCGCGGCTTCCTGAAGAGCCAGCGCAAGCTTGGCCAAGAGGAAATCGACGCGCTCAAGAGCGCATGGTCGAACCTTTACGGCAACTCCGAAGAGAACGTCGTGGTGCTCAACAACGGCATTGAGTTTCAGGAAGCGTCGAGCACTTCAACCGAGATGCAGCTCAACGAGAACAAGCGGACGATGGCGGACGAGATTAACGGCATCTTCCACATCAAGGACAACTTTGAGGAGACGTGGAAGTTCGCAATCTACCCCATCGTGCGGGCTTTCGAGACGGCGCTAAACCGCGACCTTCTTCTTGAGCGCGAGAAGCGAAATTACTTCTTCGCATTCGACAGCCGTGAAATCATCAAGGCGAGCTTCAAGGAGCGTTATGAGACGTACCAGCTTGCAAAAGAATGTGGCATAATGACAATCAACGAAATGCGCCGCAACGAGAACATGAACGAGGTTCAGGGGCTTGACATCATCGACCTCGGACTCGGCTCCGTTCTCTTCGACACCGCCACGGGAGAGACGTACACCCCGAACACGGACTCCACGAAGGCGGCTGGCATTTCGGATTCTGGTGGCGCAATTCAGGCGCAAGGGGGTGAAGCAAATGCAGATTAACATCCGTGAGGACAGCGTTGAAATCGAGGGCTACGTCAACGCCGTCGAGCGAAACAGCAAGCCGCTGCCTTCGCGCATGGGCACGTTCATCGAGCGAATCAAGAAGGGCGCGTTCGCGCGTTCCCTGAAGCGCAACGACGATGTTCACGTGCTGCTCAACCACGACTGGCAGCGCGACCTCGGCAGCACCAAGAAGGGCAACCTCGAGCTGACCGAGGACAACATCGGGCTTCGCGCCAAATGCACCATTTCCGACAAGGAAGTCATGGAGACGGCGAGGCGCGGTGATTTGGTGGGCTGGTCTTTCGGTTACTACGACCGAGACGTGAAGAACGGCGTCGAGAACGGCATGCTCACCCGCGAGGTGAACGACCTCGACCTCGAAGAGGTTTCCATCCTCGACTGCTCCAAGGTGCCAGCCTACGACGGCACGCTCATCATGGCACGCAGCGAGGATTCCGAGAACGACATGTTTCTGTCGGAATCCTTCGACGGGGATGCCGAACCGCCCGAGACGCGGGATGACGGACAGCAGCAGGAACCGCAGCAAGAACCGCAGCAGGAAATCAATTACGACAAGTACAAGGCAATGATTGCCGAGATGAAGGAGGGCTAACATGCCGAAGATTTTCCACACCCGCTCCCTGAGCTACAAGAACCTCATGGAGCTGAAGAACGACAAGATTGAGAAGGCCGAGAAGATTCTCGCCGACGCCGAGGTGAACAAGCGCGCGCTTACCGAGGACGAGGCCGCAGAGCTTGCAGAGATTCGCGACGATGTGAAGCGCATCAAGGAAGCGCTCAAGATTAGCGACGAGCTTGACGATTCCAAGGACAAGCAGCCGAAGCAGGAGCCTGCGCCCGCTGGCGGCGAGCCGAAGCCGACTCAGGAGCAGCAGGAGCGCCGCGCCTTCGAGAACTACATCCGTGGCCGCATCGTTCACGAGCGTGCTGGCGAGCTGACCAAGACCGACAACGGTTCGGTCATCCCGACCACAATTGCCCAGCAGATTATCAAGAAGGTTTACGACATCTCTCCGATTCTTGAGAAGTCGCAGAAGTACAACGTCAAGGGCAAGCTCCAGATTCCGTACTACGACACCACGGACGGCGGCATCACCGTTGCTTACGCCGAGGAGTTCAAGCCGCTGACTTCCAGCAACGGCAAGTTCAAGAACATCGAGCTTGACGGCTTCCTCGCCGGTGCGCTTTCCAAGATTAGCAACTCGCTTATCAACAACAGCCAGTTCGACATCGTTTCCTTCGTGGTCAACCAGATGGCCGAGGATATCGCGCGTTTCATCGAGCACGAGCTGCTTATCGGCACGAGCGACAAGGTGACCGGCCTTTCCACCATGCAGAACAAGGTGACCGCAGCGGCTGCTAACGCTATCACCTCCGACGAGGTTGTGAAGCTGAAGGACAGCATCAAGGACGTTTACCAATCCAACGCGATTTGGATTATGTCCACTGCGACCCGCACGGCGCTCCGACTGCTGAAGGGTTCCGATGGCCACTACCTGCTTCAGGACGATATCACGTCCCCGTTCGGTTCCACGCTGCTCGGCAAGCCCGTGTACGTTTCCGACAACATGCCCGAAATCAAGGCTGACGCTACCGCAATCTACTACGGCGATATGACTGGCCTTGCCACTAAGTTCTCGGAGAACATCACGACGCAGGTTCTTCGCGAGAAGTACGCAGACGAGCACGCCACTGGCGTTGTCGCTTGGTTCGAGTTCGATTCCAAGGTGCAGAACGAGCAGAAGCTCGCCAAGCTGGTGATGGCCAGTGCATAAGGCGCTGAAGTCCTTCAGCGGAGCAATCTCGATGCACGAGGGCGAGACGCGCGAGATTGACAACGCCGAGCTGGTGGCAGACCTGCTGAAGGCTGGCTACATCGAAGAGGTCAAGCCCAAGCGCGGCAGGAGCGTCAAGAAATCTGGGGAGCCGAATCCCCAAGAGTAAGGGGGAAACGACATGAACCAGATTGCGAAAGTCTCGGAGGTCACTTCGACCGACCTTGCGGAATATCTGCGGGTCGGCGAGGTGACACCTTCCGAGGAAGGGTTCCTAAAGACGATTATCGGCGCGGCAACCGCGTACATGTGCAAGTACACGGGGCTTACGATGGAGCAGCTGGACGAATCCAGCGACCTCGTTATCGCCTTGTTCGTGCTGTCACAGGACATGTACGACAACCGCGCCCTGTACGTCGATTCGTCCAACGTCAACTTGGCGGTGCAGAGCATCCTCGACATGCACTCCGTCAACCTTCTCCCTTCGGTGATGCAAGATGATTAACGCTGGGAAGTACAAGCACCTCATCCAAATCGTCAAGCCGAAGGTATCGCACGACGCGGAGGGGTTCCCAACCACGATTGACGAGCCTGTGCTGGAAGCCTACGCGAGCGTGAGAACGACGAGAGGCTACACGCTCATCAAGAGCGGCACGAGCTTCGAAGCGGCAACGACCAACTTCACGATTCGCTACCCGCCTGAAACGAGAATTGACCGCGATATGGTCGTTCTGTTCGGCGGAAGGCGATACGAGATTCAATATCTCAATAACATCAACTACGCCAACGTAGAGCTTGAGATACAAGGAGCGGAGGTGACGCACTGATGGCGGCATTTGACGAACAGCTCCCGACCGAGCTTATGGAGCAGTTCGAGTTCCTTGACAAGAACACCGACACGATGCTCAAGGAGATGACGCGCGAGGGGGCGAAGAAGGTCTTGGCGAACGTCAAGGCCAACGTCCCGTCGAGCTTCATGAAGTCGGGCATCATGAAGTGCCTGAAGCTGACCCGCTCGTACAAGACTCCATCCGATGACGGCGTTGCCACCAAGGTCGCGTTCTACGGATACTTTTATAACGAGGACGGGACGAGAACGCCAGCGCCTTTGGTGTGCAACCTTTTCGAATACGGGCGCAGCAATTCGCCGTATCCTCGGCACCCTTTCATGCGTCGCAGCTTCGTGAGCAGCGAAATCGAATCGGCCATGAAAAAGGTGCAGGACAAGTACCTGCCGAAGGGGTGAGCCGATGAACGACGAAATAGTCAAGATTTTCGACGGCTTCACCGTCAACGGCAAAGAGGTTCCCGTGCGGTTCATGGCCTACGAGGGACACGGCGAGCCTTACGTCATTTTCAGCCGAGAGTACGACGATAGCTCTTATGCTGGAGACGATTCGTTGCTGGGGTACGTGACATACTACGACTTCGACGTGTACAGTAAGGGCAACCACACTGCACTCGTAGAAGCAGTCAAGAAGGCTCTCGAAGATGCGGGTTGGACTTGGCAATTGTCCCGCTCTTCGGGGGACATGTACGAGAGCGACACGGGATACTTCCACGTGACGCTCAGTTTCGCAAAGGAAAGAGGGATTTAGATGGCAAAAATCGGCCTTACTAACATCTGGTGGGCGAAGCTCACTGAAGCCGAGGACGGAGCACCGACCTATGATGGCGCGAAGACCTTCGGCAAGGCGGTGTCCTGCAAGGTCTCCGTGACCAACAACGACGCGACGCTCTACGCAGAGGACGCTCTTGCCGAATCCGACAAGAGCTTCAACAGCGCGTCCGTGACGCTCGGTGTCTCCGACGATGATGACACGATTTTCGCGCCCATCCTCGGTCACACCGTCAATGACGCCTCGGAAGGCAAGGGCGAGATGGTGCGCAACGCCAACGACGTCGCACCGTACATCGGCCTCGGTCGCGTCATCACCAAGATGGTCAACGGCGCTCTGAAGTACAAGGGCGAGTTCCTGTACAAGGTCAAGTTCTCGGAGCCGTCGCAGGAAGACCAGACGAAGGGCGAGAAGGTCGACTTCAAGACGCCCGAAATCGAGGGGTCTGCGGCGAGCCTTGCGAACGGCAACTGGTCTGCTGCGCAGACGTTCGACACCAAGGAAGCCGCCGTCACCTGGGTCAAGGACAAGCTCAAGGCGGCCAGCGTCTAACGGCGCGGCCTAAAGGATGTGCGATAATGGGTCATGGCAATCGCCGTGGCCCATTGTTTTAAGGAGGAAGGAACTACATGAAAAGCAAGTTGCAGGTAATCGAGTACAAAGACAAGACGTACAAGCTCGCTTTCGACCTCAACGTCATGGAGGCAATTCAGGACGAGTACGGCAGCATCGAGGCATGGGGCAAGCTCGTGGAGCCTGAAGATGGTGAGCCTAACATCAAGGCGCTCGTTTTCGGAGCCACGCAGATGATTAACGAGGGCATCGAAATCGCCAACGACGAGGACGGCACCGACGAGAAGCCGCTCACGCATCGCAAGGTGGCCCGCATCCTAACGGCTGTCGGCCTTGAATCCGTGACGAGCAAGGTGCAGCAGACGGTGGTCGATTCCGCAGCAGATGATTCAAAAAACGCATAGTCCACGACGAAGACGTGATTTTCGATTATGACCCGACCATTAACTTCGCGTGGTACTACTTCATCGGGCGGACGCGCTTGGGGCTTTCGTCCGACAGGGAAGTCGGGAGACTGACGCTCAGACGGTTTCGGGCGCTTTACCAAGCGTACAAGGACACGTTCGACATCGAGACGCAGATGAGGGCGAGCGGGTCGACGTATGCCAAGCTCGAAGCGCAGTCCATGAGCGACGAGGAATGGTTTTAACTAGGGGGTGGTTATATGGCAAGTTTCGGTGGCGCGGTCAAGCTGCAAGGCGAGAGCGCGTACCGCGCCGCGCTGCGCAACATCACGCAGAACCTCAAGGAGGTTTCATCCGAGCTGAAGCTCGTGTCCTCGCAGTACGACAAGAACGACACGAGCATCGAAGCGCTGACCGCGAAGCAGACGGCGCTGACCCATCGACTCGAAGAGCAGAAGGCGAAGCTTTCCACGCTGCGCGAGCAGTATGAGAAGATGGGCGGCGAGTACCAGCAAAACAAGGAGAAGCACGAGCAGCTGGTCGCTTCGTACAACCGCGAGAAGTCCGAGCTTGAACGTATCGGGCGCGAGCTAGGAACGACCTCGCCCGAGTACAAGCAGCAGGCGGAAGTGGTCGAGAAGCTGAAAGAGCAGGTCGATAAATCGACCACGGCGAACGACCAGAACGAGCGCTCAATGTCGCGTATGCGCACGCAGATGAACAACGCGCAGGCGGACATAAACAAGACCGCGAGTGAAATCAAAGACCTCGAATCGCAGATGGGCAAGTCCGCAACTTCAAGCGGCAAGCTCGGCGAATCGGTCGAGGAAGCCGGGGAGAAGGCGCGGAACGCAGAGGGCGGGTTCACCGTCCTGAAGGGCGCCCTTGCCAACCTCGCTGGCAACGTGATTCAATCCGCAATCAGCGGCATACAGAATCTCGTGGGCGAAGCCATCAACGGCTCGGACTCGCTCAAGAAGTTCGAGTCAACCATGAGCTTTGCTGGCTACGACGATTCGGCAATCTCCAAAGCAAAGGACGATATGAAGACGTACGCCGACCAGACGGTGTACGACCTCGACACGGTTGCCAACACGACCGCGCAGTTGGCGGCAAACGGCATTCAGGACTACACGGGTCTGACGCAGGCCGCAGGCAATTTGAACGCCGTCGCTGGCGGCAACGCCGACACGTTCAAAAGCGTGGCGATGGTTCTCACGCAGACGGCGGGCGCCGGCAAGCTCACGACGGAGAACTGGAACCAGCTCGCGGACGCGATTCCCGGCGCTTCCGGCAAGCTGCAAGAAGCGTTGCAGAAGAACGGCGCATACACGGGCAACTTCCGTGACGCTATGGAGAAGGGACAAATCACAGCCGACGAGTTCAATCAGGCAATCATGGATTTGGGCTTCACCGACGCCGCACAGCAGGCCGCTACCTCCACGTCAACTTTCGAGGGCGCGGTGGGAAACATGCAGGCGGCTGTCACTGACGGTCTCATGCAAATTTACGATGCAATCGGCTCCGAGAACGTCACGGGCTTCATCAACTCAATCAGCGACGGCGTCTCCAAGGTCATCCCGCCAATCAAGAAGGGCATCTCGTGGCTGAAGGACAACCTTCCGACGATAGCTCCGCTGCTGGCGGGAATCTCCGCAGCGTTGGGCGGCATCATGGTCGCGCAGAAGGTCGAAGCGCTGGTTAGCGCGTTCAGAAGCTGGAAGGCCGCGACCGAGGGAATGACAGTGGCGCAGAAGCTTCTCAACGCAGCGCAGCTCTCGTCCCCAATCGGGCTTGTGGTCGGGCTTGTCGCAGGGCTTATCGCCGCGATAGTCGTGCTCTGGAACACCAACGAGGGTTTCCGAGACGCGGTCATGAACGTGTGGAATGGCATCAAGGACTTCATCGGCGATGCGGTTCAGGCAATCGGGGACTTCTTCTCTAACCTCGGCACAACAATCTCGCAGCTGCCGCAGATGTTCGCCGACTGGCTGAACAACGTCATCGCAACGGTTACCGGATGGGTTTCGGACATGGCATCGAACGCCGCGAGCGCCGGTTCGCAGTTCGTCGGCAACGTCATCAACTTCGTACAGAATCTTCCGTATAACATCGGCTACCTGCTGGGGACTGTCATCGGCAACGTCATCTCGTGGGTTACCGATATGGCGAGCAACGCCGCTTCGGCTGGCTCGCAGTTCGTGGAGAACGCCATCAACTTCATCCAGAACCTTCCCGCGAACGTCGCGAGCTTCCTGAGCAACGTCATTTCCAACGTCGTCGGCTGGGCATCGAACATGGCATCCAACGCTTCACGTGCTGGCTCGCAGTTCCTGAGCAACGCAATCAACTTCGTCTCGCAGCTGCCCGGGCGCATCGCAAACTTCTTGGGCAACGTCATCTCGAACCTCGGCTCGTGGGCCGGGCAGATGGCGAGCAAGGGCGCAGCGGGCGCAAGGAGCATGTTCAACGCGGTGGTCAACGGGTTGGCCTCGCTGCCGGGTCGCGTTCTCAGCATCGGCGGTGACATTGTGCGCGGCATCTGGAACGGCATCAGCGGTGCCGCTGGATGGCTGGCCGGCCAGGTGAAGAGCTTCGCGTCCGGCATCCTCGACGGCATGAAGGACGCCCTCGGCATCCACTCGCCTTCGCGCCTGTTCCGCGACCAAGTCGGCAAGTACATCGCCCAAGGCATCGGCGAGGGCTTCACCGACGAGATGGGAAGTGTTGTCGGCCAGATGCAGGACGCCATGCCCTACCCATCGGCGTTCGTGAGCGACCAGCAGGTTGCATACGGCGGCTATTCCGCAGCCGGGACGGTCGTCAATTCCAGCGTCGTTGACGCTGTCATCGAAGCCCTCGGACGCGTACACATCGTGCTCGACGATGAGGTTGCAGGCAAGTTCGTGGAGCGCACGGTCACGAACGCGATTTACGCATAGGAGGTGTTTCATATGATTAACTACGTCGAGCTGAACGGCGAGAAGAGCACGAGCGTCAAGGGGCTGATAATCCAGTCCCTTCCGCCAATCAGCAAGCCGAAAATGCGCACGTCCATTGAGACAATCGACGGACGCGACGGGGATGTAGTCACGAAGCTGGGCTATTCCGCCTACGACAAGCAGCTGAGCATCGGCCTTCACGGTGACTTCGACATCGACGATGCAATCTCCTTCTTCGATTCTGAGGGCGAGGTCGTCTTCGGCAACGAGCCTGACAAGTACTACCGCTACCAGATTCTCGACCAAATCGACTTCGAGCGGCTGGTGAGGTTCCGCACGGCGAAGGTCAAGATGCACGTGCAGCCCTTCAAGCACGACGCGGTAGACAGGACTTTCGACATCGTGAACCAGTTCCTGCACATCGAGGATTCGACGGCTAGCAAGTTCGGCATCACAGCCACTTCGAGCGACGGAAGCATCAGGGTAGCCGGAAATGCGACGAGCGATGTCGATATTGAGGTTCCAGTCGAGAGCATGCTGCTCTCTGGCAGCTACACACTCACCGCTTCGGCTAGCGGCAGCGCCGCTGGGTGCGCGCTAAGGCTCATCGACGGCTCACCGTCCAAGTCTTTCGGCGGCTCGTACATGGAGCTGAAGAGCAACGGCGATTCGACCATGACCGCAACGGCTGACTCGAACGCCGAGTATGACGCGCTCTGGCTCGACATTAGGGCCGGGACTTCTGTAGACTTCACGTTGAGCGTCACAATGGCGAGCAACAGCTTCAGCGAGATTTCGCTGACGAATCGCGGGAACGTCGTGTCAAGGCCGACCGTCACGGTGTACGGCAGCGGCAACGTCGAGCTTGCAATCAACGCGGTTACCGTGCTGTCGTTCTCAATCGATGACGGATACATCACGATAGATGCCGAGGAAATGAACGCGTATCATGGTGATGCCCTGATGAACCGACACGTCACGGGCGATTACGCCGACTTGCGCCTGAACGTCGGGGAGAACGTCATATCATGGCGCGGTGACGTTACCGGAATCAGGGTAGAAGATTTTTCGAGGTGGTTATGATGCGAACTAATTTCGCGATGGAGGACAAGTACATCCGCATGGTTCGCGGTGACACGCTCTCGTTCGGCTTGCAGGTCTGCGACGAAGAGGGAGCGCCTTTCGGGCAGGATTTGGAGCGGGCCTACTTCACCTGCAAATCCAACCGCAGCGACAACCGATTCCTCTTCAAGAAGTCTCTTTCGGACGGCGTTTCCAAGGTCGGTCAGGGTTCTTACGTTGTGCGGGTCGCGCCGAGCGACACGGCAAACGCGAAACCCGGGAAGTACTTCTACGACTTCGAAATCGGATGCAACGGCGATGTCTTCACGGTCATGCGCGGCGTTATCGAGATAATGCAGGACGTTACTTTCTAGGGGGGTGATGAAATGGCGAAGATAGACGAGACAGTCAAGGTGATGCTCCTCAAAGGAGAAGCTGGAGCGAGCATCGAGTCAATCTACAAGACCGCTTCGGACGGCCTTGTAGATACGTACACCGTCAAGATGACGGACGGGGCGGAGAGCAGTTTCTACGTCAAGAACGGGCGCGACGGCGAGAAGGGCGAGAAGGGAGACACCGGAAGCGCAATCTCGGTGCCCGTTTCTGGACTTTTCAACCTTGGCGTCGATTCTGACGGAAATCTAATCGCAAGCTATAATGATGCAGGCACGGGCGAAGCACCCAAGTTCGAATATGACCGCGAGAGCGGAAACGTATACTACATAATCTAGGTGGGGAGGTATTCTGTGGCTAAAATTCTAGTTGGAAACGTAAAGGGAGACAAGGGTGAGGACGGGCGCGGAATCTCAAAAATCGAGAAGACCGCTAGTTCTGGGCTTGTAGATACCTACACCGCCACTTTTTCGGACGGTAGCGCCGCTGGCAGCTTCACGGTAACCAACGGCGCGAAGGGAGACAGGGGCGAGAAGGGCGAAACAGGCGCGACGGGCGCGACTGGTGCGCCGCTAAGAACATCGTCCATCCAGTACCAAGCTGGGGCGAGCAACACCACATCACCCTCGGGGACGTGGAGCAACAGCGTAGTGTCAGCCCCACAGGGTCAGTACCTTTGGACTAAGCTCACCTATTCTGACGGTTCAGTATCCTACAGCGTCGCAAGGCAGGGGCATGACGGGGCTACCGGCGCGAAGGGAGACAAGGGAGACACAGGCCCACAAGGGCCGCAGGGTCTCAAGGGGGCCACAGGCCCACAAGGGCCGCAGGGTCTCAAGGGAGACACAGGCCCACAAGGGCCGCAGGGTCTCAAGGGAGACAAGGGAGACACAGGCGCAAAGGGAGACAAGGGAGATGCAGGTATTACAGTGCCTGCATCTGGGCTTTTCTCGCTTGGTGTAGATAACGATGGGAACCTTGTCGCATATTACAGCGACGCAGCAAGCACCCCACCAAGATTCGAATACGATAGAAGCACTGGAAATGTCTATTATATAATTCAGGAGGGATAACATGGCTAAAATCGTCATTGGCAACGTCAAGGGCAAGGACGGGCGCGGCATCTCGAAAATTATCAAGACCGCGAGCACGGGGGCCGTCGATACCTACACAATCACATACACCGACAGCACCACGAGCACTTTCACCATCAACAACGCAGACAACATTTCGCTTCAGCGCCAAATCGTTCCGAGCGCTGCGGTCGAATCCTCGACCACGGCATCGCAGGCGTACACCGCTGGTGATTATGTTGTCGTTGGTGGCGTGCTGCGCAAGGTGAAGTCTTCAATCGCGAAGGGCTCCACAATTAACAATTCAAACTCCACGGCAACCACCGTGACTGGGGAGATTGAGACCGTGCTGGATTCCGTATCCCACATGCCACGGCTGTTTACCGGGACTAAGGTGTTGAACAGCGCTGACAACTCCTGTGCCTTGTTCTCGCGCGATGAGTTCATAAGATTGTTCGGCAGGGCCTTCAATCAGAATACAGATGTTGTGATGGCGATGAGTGGAGACGGCGTAAATATCCCGGTGCACGTCCAAGGCTGCACGTACCTTAGCAATACAGGTGCCATTTACGTCAATTTTGACCGTACATGGAACAAGGCAATCAGAATCAACTACGCCGTTGCTCTAGCTGACAAATAGCATTCCGTATCCCCGAGAACTGTGGCAAAGACGAATGTGAGGGAGGTCTATCAGGAATTAGGTTCACGCAGGCGGTAAATATTCAACAGAGAACAGGAGATAAACAATGGCAAAAACTTACAAGTTAGCAAATGGCAAGACTTATGATTTTACTGATTCGAGCACCGCGCTCGATTGCATGGCTGTCGTTAAGACGTTCGCAGAGCTTGACGCAATCCGCGCAGAGTTCACCGAGGACAACCTGAAGGGCGCGACGTTCGACGGAGCCACGGTGCAGCATCTCGTGCCCGTCTCCGCGAAGGCCGAGACTGACGGCGAGAACATCGTTGCCCATTTCATCAACCGCGTGAAGGGACAGGACGAAATCAACGCCGAGCAAATCAGCGAGCTTCAGGAAGCCGTAGCGGGAATCGTAGAGGGGGCTTAAACCATGGGATACATCTACGCGCGACTGATTTATAAGGGTCTTCGCACTTTCGACAGCGTTCCCGAGAAGTACAAGGACGCTACGAAGGCCGCATACAAGGACATTTACGGCATCGAGTTGAAATAGCGCCCATGCGCATCGGCGGAGCATGACCGCCCGAAAACAACATGCCAACTGCGCGACATGAGACAACGCGCCGCTAGAATGAGGGGGGGGTGCAGCGATGCGCCCCCCCCCTGGCATATACGGAGGTGCATCTATGATTAGGGTTTTCGAAGCGACCGACAAGAGCTTCACCACCAACGGCGATATCGTCGTTCTGCCGACGAAGGCCAAGGTCACGAAGAAGGACAACGGCGATTACTACCTCGATTTTGAAGCGAGCACCAAATATGCCGACCATCTTACGAGCGGGAAGATAATCGTCGCGGACACACCGCAGGGCGCGCAGGCGTTCCGCATATCGGACGTTACCAAGAAGAGCACCAAGGTTTCGCTGAAGGCGTGGCATGTGTTCTACGATTCCAAGAACTACCTCATCGCGGATTCGTACGTCGTTGACATGACGGCAAACTCGGCGCTCGACCACCTGAACGAAGCGACGGAGCCGAAGAGCGAGTTTGCCGTCATGTCTGACGTGCAGACGATTGGCTCGTTCCGC
>ENA-ORNY01001329-ORNY01001329.1-human-gut-metagenome-genome-assembly--contig:-NODE-1329-length-14472-cov-7.136852_pt1 | contig 14472 bp, 13 predicted proteins | sample MGYA00242122_ERZ509036 | MGnify/ENA primary metagenome ERZ509036 (study PRJEB26280, sample SAMEA2338696) | human gut metagenome | biome: human gut; feature: human-associated habitat; material: faeces... | reverse complement strand
GGGCGGCGGCTGAAGCTGCCGCCCGTCCCATCTTATGCAGGGGGCGGCGTCCCCGACGCCCCGTTCCCCTCCGGAAGGAGACACTATGTTCCACATCCACACAAAAAACGATCTGGTCTATCTGACCTCCGACGTGCTGGAAAACAACGCCATCGTCCACGGCTTTTCCACCCGAAAGGGCGGTGTCTCCCCCACCCCCTGGGACAGTCTGAACCTGGATGACCGCCGGGGCGATGACCTTGCCAACGTACAGGAGAACTTCCGCCGCCTGTGCACCGCGCTGGACACGGATGTGCAGCGGGCGGTGCTCAGCCGTCAGGTGCACCGCAGCGATGTGCGCCGCGTCACGGCGGTGGACTGCGGCAAGGGCCTGTGGAGGATGCAGGACTACGACAGCGCCGACGCCCTGGTGACGGACGTGCCGGGCATCCCCCTGATCGTGTTCTCCGCCGACTGCAACGTACTGCTGCTCCACGACCCGGTGCGCCGGGTCATCGGCGCAGCTCACGCCGGCTGGCGGGGCACCGCCGCCGGCATCGCCGCGGAGACAGTACGCGTCATGGCCGAGGATTACGGCTGCGACCCGGCGGACCTCCGCGCCGCCATCGGGCCGGCCATCGGGCCGTGCTGCTTCGAGACGGACGGCGACGTACCGGAGGCCCTGCGGGCCGCACTGGGTGCGGCGGCGGAGCCGTTCATGGCATGGAACGGCAGCAAGTGGCACATCGACCTGAAAGCCGTCAACGCCCTGTGGCTGCGCCGCGAAGGCGTTACGCGCATCGACATCTGCGATCACTGCACCGCCTGCCGCCCGGACCTGTACTGGAGCCACCGGAAGATGGGCCTGCGCCGGGGCGAGCAGGCCGCACTGATCGCTCTGCGGGAGGATACGCTATGAAACGTGCACTGCTGTGCCTGCTGCTGGCGCTGACCATGCTGCTGGCCGCCGGCTGCGCCGACTGGGAGGTCACCGAGGATCCCCTGGGAGAGCTGTCCGACTTCTACCAGAATGAAAACGAAGAACCGGAGCCGGAGCCGCTGACCGCCTTTACCCTGCCCTATATCGCCGGCGGCACCCTCGACCCCGTCCGCACCACGGACACTATGCAGCAGACCGTAGAGTCCCTCATGTACCAGGGGCTGTTCGCCCTGGACGAGCAGTTCCGGCCCCAGGCCGTCCTGGCGGACAGCTGGACGTATGATGCCGCCCAGCGCACCTGGACCATCCGCATCAAGGCCGACGCGGCCTTCTCTGACGGCTCCGCCGTCGCGGCGGCGGACGTGGCCGCCACGTTGGAGCGCGCCCGCACCTCTGAGCGCTATGCCGCCCGGCTGCGGGACGTGACCTCCGTGTACGTCCGGGAGGACGCGGTGGTCGTCGCCCTGTCCTCTTCTCTGGCCACCCTTCCCAGCCGCCTGGACATCCCCATCATCAAAGCCGGCACCGAGAACCGCACCGCCCCCACGGGCAGCGGCCCCTATCTGTTTGCCAAGGATGACACGGGCGCCTACCTGACAGCCAACAACCGCTGGTGGCAGGACAGCAGCGTTCTGCCGCTGTCCACCATCCGCCTGCAGCACTGCAAGGACCAGGACTCCGCCCTGTACGCCTTCACTTCCCGTGAGGTGCAGCTGCTGACGCTGGATCTCACCGGCAGCAACAGCACCGGCGTCTCTGGTGCCGGCGACTACGCTGAAGCGGCCACCCCCGTCATGCAGTTTCTGGGCATGAACACCCGGCGGGAGTCCCTGTCCGACCCGGCCCTGCGCCGGGCCCTCAGCGCCGGCATCGACCGCGAAACGCTGGTGTCCTCCTGCCTGCTGGGGCAGGGCACGGCGGCCCAGCTGCCTGCCTCCCCCGCCTACGCAGGCTACGATACCGCGCTGGAAACGCCTTACGACACCGCGGCCTATAACCGCCTGCTGAACGCCGCCCTTGGCGAACAGGCGGAGGATGAGACACCCCTGACGCTGACGCTTCTGGTCAACGAGGAGAGCAGCTTCAAGGTCTCCGCCGCCCAGGAGATCGCCATGTACCTCAATACCGCACGCCTGACCGTCACCGTGGAGGCTGTTCCCTGGGACACGTTCCTCACCCGGCTGGAAAGCGGCAACTTTGATCTCTATTACGGTGAATGCCGCCTGACCGCCGACTGGGACCTGACGGCCCTGTTGTCCACCGAGGGCAGCCTCAACTACGGCGGCTGGTCCGATGAGACTACCGACCGGCTGCTGCAGGCCTATCGATCCAATGGTGCTGACGCGAACCTGGTGGCCCTGTGGCAGCAGCTGCTGGACACCGCCCCCTTCGCCCCCATCTGCTTTAAGTCCGTATCCGTTGTCACCACCGAGGGCGTGGTGCAGGGTCTGTCCCCCACGGAGACAGCCCCCCTCTCCCCCCTGGGCGGCTGGTCCGTCCGGCTGGACGCATAAAAGGAGCGTATGCCATGTCACAAGTCACCAAGCGGGCGCTGGAGGCGTCGCTGAAAAAGTTGCTGCTGGAAAAGCCCCTGCATAAGATCACTGTCAGCGACATCACCGATGACTGCGGTATCAACCGCATGACGTTTTACTATCACTTCAAGGACATCTATGATCTGGTGGAATGGAGCTGCGAAGAGGACGCCAGCCGCGCTCTGGCGGGCAAAAAGACCTACGAGACGTGGCAGCAGGGCCTTTTGCAGATCTTCGAGGCCGTGCAGGAGAATAAGCCCTTCATTCTGAACGTCTATCGCTCCGTCAGCCGGGAGCAGGTGGAGAACTATCTCTACAAGCTGACCTACGACCTGCTGGAGGGCGTGGTGGAGGAGCAGGCCCGGGGAATGTCCGTCCGGCCGGAGGATAAGGCCTTCATCGCCACGCTGTACAAGTATATGTTCGTAGGCCTGATGCTGGACTGGATCAGATCCGACATGAAGGGCGATCCCCATCTGATCGTGGAACGGCTGGATCAGGTCATCCACGGCAGCGTCGACGCCGCGCTGGCGCGTCTGCGTACCGACAAGCCCTTATCAAACGAGGCCAAATGATAAAAAACTGAACACCTGCCGCCCCGGTGATAAAAAATTTATCACCGGGGTTTTTCTGCTTATTGAACAAATATTCATTCAGATGTATGCTTTCATCATCAAAGGAAAACATACAGTGGATACTTGAAAGGAGTTTATTTATGTATTATTCCAGCGGTAACTATGAAGCCTTTGCCCGTCCCAAAAAGCCCGAGGGCGTGGACAACAAATCCGCCTATATCGTTGGCAGCGGTCTGGCTGCCCTGACCGCCGCCTGCTATCTGGTCCGCGACGGCCAGATGAAGGGCGAGCACATCCACATTCTGGAAAAGGGCAATCTCCCCGGCGGCGCCTGCGACGGCTATAAGTTCGAGAACCTGGGCTACGTCATGCGCGGCGGCCGCGAGATGGACAACCATTTCGAGGTCATGTGGGACCTGTTCCGTTCCATCCCCTCCATCGAAACGGAGGGTGTCAGCGTTCTGGACGAGTACTACTGGCTCAACAAGGAGGACCCCAACTACTCCCTGTGCCGCGCCACCGTTGACCGCGGCCAGGACGCCCATACCGACGGCAAGTTCGACATCTCCGACAAGGGCGCCATGGAGATCATGAAGCTGTTTTTCACCCCCAACGAGGACCTGCAGGACAAGAAGATCACCGACTTCTTCGATGACGAGGTGCTGAACTCCAACTTCTGGCTGTACTGGCGCACCATGTTCGCCTTTGAGAACTGGCACAGCGCGCTGGAGATGAAGCTGTATATCCAGCGCTATATCCACCACATCGGCGGCCTGCCCGACTTCACCGCCCTGCGCTTCACCAAGTACAACCAGTATGAGTCCATGATCCTGCCCATGGTGAAGTATCTGGAGAGCCACAACGTCCGGTTCCATTACGGCGTGCAGGTCACCAACGTGGAGTTCGACTGCTCCGATCCCGCCCACAAGCTGGCCAAGCGCATCGATGTCATCGAGAACAACGAGCCCGGCGCCATCGACCTGACGGAGAACGATCTGGTGTTCATCACCAACGGCGGCTGCGTGGAGAATTCCTCCATGGGCAGTCAGGATAAGCCCGCCGCCTACAACACCGAGCTGAAGCCCGGCGGCGGCTGGGATATGTGGCGCAAGATCGCCGCACAGGACCCTGCCTTTGGCCATCCCGACAAGTTCTGCCATGACCCCGAGCAGACCAACTGGATGAGCGCCACCGTGGAGACTTTGGACCAGAAGATCATCCCCTATATCAAGAACATCTGCAAGCGCGACCCCTTCACCGGCCATGTGGTCACCGGCGGCATCGTCACCGTCAAGGACTCCTCCTGGCTGATGAGCTGGACCATCAACCGCCAGCCCCAGTTCCGCGACCAGCCCAAGGACCACTGCCTGGTGTGGGTGTACTCCCTGTTCACCGACAAGCCCGGCGACTATGTGAAAAAGCCCATGCGGGCGTGCACCGGCAAGGAGATCTGCATGGAGTGGCTGTACCACATCGGCGTGCCCGAGGATCAGATCGAGGATCTGGCGTCCAACAGCGCCAACACCGTACCCGTGATGATGCCCTATATCGATGCGTTCTTCATGCCTCGCGCCTACGGCGACCGGCCCAATGTGGTGCCCGACGGCAGCGTGAACTTCGCCTTCCTCGGTCAGTTTGCCGAGACGCCCCGCGACACCATCTTCACCACCGAGTATTCCATGCGGACCGGCATGGAGGCCGTGTACACCCTGCTGAACGTGGACCGCGGCGTGCCCGAGGTCTGGGGCAGCGTCTATGACGTCCGCGACCTGCTGAACGCCACCGTGAAGCTGCGGGACGGCAAGAAGGCTACCGACATGGAGCTGGGCCTGATGGAAAAGCTGGCCGTCAAGAAGCTGCTGGGCAAGATCGAAAACACCGATATCGAAAAGCTCCTGAAGGAATACCACGTCATCTGACAGCCCCCAGCATCACCCCCCAAAAAAGAAAGACCGGCTCTCGCCGGTCTTTCTTCTTTATTCTCATGCATCGGTGGGGTAGGACCGCCGCGGGAGAAACTCAGTTCTCGCGCTTTTTAGCGGTCCACGCCATACCGGTCACGGACAGCACCGCCGTCACGGCGTAGATGCCCACGCCCGCGTCAAAGGTCTTGGGGCTGGTCTTGCCCTCGTTCTTCTTGGTATCGGTAGTCGTGGTGGAGTTGTAATAGTAGCGCGGCGCGGCCTTGACCGTCACGGTGCAGGTCGCGGTCTTGCCACTGGCAGTCGCGGTGATGGTCGCCGTGCCCTCGGCCTTGGCGGTAACAACACCATTAGCATCCACCGTAGCAACCGCATCATTGCTGGAAGTCCAGGCCACGGCCTTATCGGTGGCATTATCCGGCGTAACCGTGGCAGTCAGCGTCAGCGTCTTGCCCACCTGCAGCTCGGCACTGGTCTTGTCCAGTGCCACACCGGACACTGGCATAGTCACAGTCCAGACCTTGATATTGCCGGTACCGTCATAAGACACCTCTGCACCTCTTACCAAATAATTTTTAATTTCATTTTCTCCCCAAACGGTATTGCCGCCGTTCTTGCGCAGGTCCTTAAACGTACCCGCCTCAATTTTCAGGCCGTTTCTCTCGTTTTCTTCAATAGTAAACTTGTAAGTACCGCCCTTGATAAGGGTCTCAGAATTCTGTACCAGGACAAATTTACCGGCTTCCATATTGCAATTCAGCACCAGCTTGCCATAGTTGGTCAGCGCCGCAGAGGGCTTTGCGTCCCCGGTGATGGTAAGGCTGCCACGATTCTGTGTTTCGTTCCCGATATTGCCGCCGTTGATAACGACATTTGCACCGGCTTCAATGTACAGATGCGGGTAAGATTCATGTTCGCTGCCGCCAAGTGTTACATCCTCGGCAATGACCAGCCGGTTCGCGCCGGATACCACTCCCGTATTGGCATTACCGGCAGCCGTCAGCGCCACTCTTTTTGCACCGGATTCAATTGCGACCCAACCAACGATGCCGCCTGCATCCATGTTGCTGTTATTTGCGCCAGCTACGACCTCCACACCGGCGCTGTTTTTGCAGCCGCTGATCGTCCCTGTTCTATCCTCAGTCTTGTCACCACCGACACCGCCAACGATACCGCCAGCAGCACCCTTAGCGGTCACGTTCGCAGTGTTTACACACCCGCTGATAGTAAAGGCCGCACAGTTAGTCCATGCAACAATACCACCAGCACCATAGGTTGCAGTCGCCCCCGAAGTCACGCTGCCGCTATTTGTGCAGTTCAGCACCTGCGTCTTGAGTTCGATCAAATTTATGATACCGCCCGCTCGGTCGCCAGTGGACTTGATAGTTCCGTAGTTCCGGCAATTCTGAATGGTTGCTTCACCGCTGCCCTTGGTAATGACAACGATACCCGCTGCCTTCCTATTGCCGGTAACAGTCGCCCTGTTGACGCAGTTCTCCACCGTACCGCCGTCCATTCTCGCCACGATACCAGCCACATCCGCGCCGGTAATAGTGCCGTCTACCGTCAGGTTCTTGATAGTCGCGCCCTTAACCGCGCCGAAGAAACCAGCGTAGCCGCCGAAAGCGGAACCGAGACTACTATTGATGCCATTGATAGTCACCGTCTGGCCGTTGCCGTCAAAGGTACCGGCAAACTTATTAGTTTCGCTGCCCTTCTGTCCGATGGGCGTCCAGTCCGTCACAGTGATGCTCGCGCCCAGTTTGAAATACTTGCCGCTGTACACTGTCCCGCTGTTCACGTTCGTGGCCAGCTTATTCAGCTCCGCCTCGGTCGTGATCACATACGGGTCAGCCTCCGTACCGGAGCCTGTCCAGTCTCCCTCCGCCGCCCATGCGCTTGTGCACAGGCCCAGCGCCATCATCAGCGCCAGAATGGTTGCCAACAATTTCTTCATGTCTCAAACCCCATTTGTTTTAGATTTCCGCAGGACGCATCGTTTTAACGATCTTAAAACGCAAATGCAGAGGTACCTCTGCGGATAGTCAGATTATAGCACAGTCACACCGTTTGTCCAGCCTTTTTGTGGAAAATTTCCGTTTTTTTGCCATTTCCGGTAATGGAAATCATGCAAAACACCCCCTGACGCCCAAAAGAGACGGCAGTGCCGTCTCTTTTTGCGTTCAGTTATACTCCCGCACCACGGCGGTGACCTTGCCCAGCAGCGTGGCCTCGCGGCCGTCGATGGGCCGGTAGTTCTCGTTCTCCGGCAGCAGCCACACCTCGCCGTTCCGGCGGCTCAGCCGCTTCACCGTGGCCTCGTCCCCCAGCAGCGCCACCACGATCTCGCCGTTGTGTGCCGTGGGCTGGCGGTGCACCACCACCAGGTCGTCCGGCAGGATGCCCGCGTTCAGCATGGACTCGCCCCGCACCCGCAGGGCAAAGTACTCCCCCTCGCGTCCGCCGGTGTCGAAGGTCAGATAGTCCTCAATGCACTCCTCCGCCAATATGGGGCTGCCCGCGGCCACGCTGCCCACCACGGGGATGCGGTCCGCCGTCGGCGCCGCCTCCTCCTGTACCGGCGCGCCGTCAGGCATTTCCCCCTGCATGGGCTGCGCCAGCGTCAGGGCCCGGCCCTTGCCGGCCCCCTTGGTCAGCACGCCCAGCTCCTCCATGTGCTTCAGGTGGAAATGCACCGTGGACGGCGATTTCAGTCCCACCGCCTCGCCGATCTCCCGCACCGAGGGGGGATACCCCTGCTCCCGCAGTGCCTGGGCGATGTAGTCGTAGATCTTCTGCTGCATTCTGGTCATCTTCGCCATAGCCATGCCCCTTTCATGCGCCCCGTGTCGGCGCAGGTCCGTTTTTTGTATGTGCGCCGCGTCCGCTGTTCTTCCGGCTCTATTATATCACACCCTTTCGCGCATTGCAACATTTGTTCTATTTCTTTTTGCAGTTTTTTCTGAGGCTGCAGCAAAGACGACCGTGAAGTAACACAAAAAGCAATGAAAGAAATCCCGTTTCAACGGGCATTTCACTCTTGACAAGGACCGGCGGTATATAGTATAATGATTTTCGCTGACACGGTGACATAGCCAAGTGGTAAGGCAAGGGTCTGCAAAACCCTCATTCCCCGGTTCAAATCCGGGTGTCACCTCCAACCAAAACTCCCGAAACGCCTGTGTTTCGGGAGTTTTTTTATGCCCGAAAACAGGTTTTAGCCTTGTTTTTAGTCTTATGCGGAGCGCCCTGCCCGTTGAAACCGTTGAAAAAGGAGGGGGACGGAAGCTTCCGTCCCCCTCCTGCGGTATTGGTTCTATTCTATGCAGACAATTCGTCCGTCCGTGTCGTTTAGCCCAGCTTTGCCCACGTCAGGGGGCCGACGATGCCGTCCACACCCAGACCGTTGGCCTTCTGGAACGCCAGCACAGCGGCCTTTGTCTTGCTTCCGAAGATGCCGTCCACGCTGCCGCAGTCAAATCTTCACGCTTCAGAATTGGCGCTACAGTCACGCCCAACGGCGAAACGCACTACGAGATACGGGCGCCCGACATCGATGTAACGGTGAATCCGGCCGCCGGCGACAGTCTTGACACCGTCGCGCTTACGCTGCCGTATGCGGACACCGGCAAGCACGCCTATACGCCGGACTGGTCGAAGCTTCCCAGCGGGCAGACTTGAAACTATAGCAGCTCGCCCAACGTCAGTGAAGGCTCGAACGCAAAGCTTACTACATTCTGCTGGCAGAAAGACGCTGGTGGACGCGGAACTGCCGCCCTACGCGGTAACGGCGCTGATAAGCTACACCGGCACCGCGGCGCTGCTGCGCCGCCGCAAGCGTGAGGCCTGACGAGGCACCGCAGAAAACAGGAAACACCACCCAATGGGTGGTGTTTTTTTCGGCGGAACAAGCAGGCACCCCCGGTAGTCCGGGGGTGCTTTTTATTGCTTTCGCGCGGTGATATAGTCGTCGCCGGGGCGCCAATAGGGACAGGATCGGGTATCGGCGGCCAGGAAACGGGCCAGCTCGTCCTCGTCCAGATCCATGTCACAGATATAATCGTCATAGTCCTCGTCATAGACGTACCACACGCAGGTCTCACACTTGTCCATCATACGTCCTCCACCAGCCGGTGGCTGTCGAATTTGCAGAAGCGGTAGTAGATGAGCGTGGCCACGCTGCACACGAACCAGCCGGCGGGGTAGCTCATGGCGATGGGGATGATCTCGTTGGAGACATAGTTGGCCACGATGTAGAGGTATATCTGGCGGAAGACCACGAAGGAGCCCAGCATGATCCACATGGGCACCTGGCTGTTGCCCGCGCCGCGGAGGGCGGCGGAGTAGATCTGGTTGATGCAGAAGAAGAAATAGAAGGGTGACAGCAGCCGCAGCAGCAGCGCGCCGTAGGACACCACCTCGGCCTTGCTGTTGAAGAACGCCGTCAGGTCCGGGGCCAACAGCAGTACCGGCACCAACAGCACCGCCGTGACGGCGAAGGACAGGTACAGCGCCGTGCGGACGCCCTTCTTGGCCCGGGCCGTGTCGCCCACGCCCAGGTTCTGGCCCACGAAGGTGGTGCCGGCCATGGCGATGGACTGGACCGGCAGGATCACCAGCTGGTCCACCTTGGTATAGGCCGTCCAGCCGGACATACAATCCGGGCCGAAATAGTTGATATAGCCCTGGACGAACACGTTGGAGAAAGCGGTGATGGCCATTTGCAGGGCGGCGGGTATACCCACGGACACGATCTGACGGAGGACGGACCAGGTCATACGCAGGGCGCGGAGCTCCACGCGGATACAGCCGGCGGCGCGCATGAGTACCCAGATGGTCAGCGCGGCGGACACCGCCTGAGCGATGATGGTGGCGTAGGCCACGCCCTCCACGCCCATGCCGAATTTCAGCACGAAGAGCAGGTCCAATCCCGTGTTCAGCACGGCGGACACCAGCAGGAAGTAGAAGGGGCGGCGGGAATCGCCCACGGCGCGAAGGATACCGGAGCCCATGTTGTAGAGCAGCAGTCCCATGACGCCGGCGAAGTAGATGGTCAGGTAGGTGGTCTGCTCCGGTGCCACCTCGGCGGGGGTCTTCATCAGGCGGAGCATCAGGGGCGTCATGGCGATGCCGGCGGCGGTGAAGACCGCGCCCATCAGCAGCGTCAGCACCAGGGAAGTGTGGACCGCCTGGCGGACCTTATCCTCGCGGCCGGCACCGTAATACTGGCTGATGACCACGCCGGCACCGCTGGACAATCCCAGGAAAAAGCCGATAAGCGTGTTGATAATAGGGGTGACGGTACCCACGGCGGAAAAGGCCTCGTTGCTGACGTAGTTGCCCACCACCCAGGTATCCACCATGTTGTAGAGCTGCTGAAAAAGATTGCCCACCATCAGCGGCAGGGCAAAGTTGATCAGATGCTTTGTGATGCTGCCCTTGGTCATGTCCACGTCATAACGGGCGGCGCGGTGGTGGGTGTGGAAATGCAGATGCAGATGGCTGGAATGGCGCATGGAGGCTCTCCTTGTAACATACTTCTTTACAGGAATTTTACCATAATACCAGCCGGGGCGCAACAGGGAGAATGCCGGTTTTTCGGCGCAGACAGCGCCGCAGAATGAGCAGGAATGGACGGAGGAAGCGCGTCATTCCGGGAATTCCGTCCGCTCCGCCGGACGCATAATGGATACCTCGTAGGCAGTGCGGTCGGTGGTGACGCCGTTCTCCGTTTTGGAGTAGACACGGCTCTGGACCCGCCCCTCGGCGGTGAGCCGGGCGCCGGTGTGCAGCAGGGACACCTGCTGGGCCACGGCGCCCCAGGCGATGCAGGGCAGATAGTCGGCGCGGCCGTAGCGGCGGTTCACCGCCAGGATCATGTCGCATATCTCGCGGCCAAGGGGCGTACGGCGGAGGGCGGGCTGCTTGCACAGCACACCGCTGAGGAAAATGCGGTTCAGCGGTTCGCCGGCGTCATGGGTCAGCGTCTGGGCGAAGGTGGAGATGACCAAACGGCTGCCCTGGCCGCTTTTGTTGTTGAAGGAACGCAGCTGGCCGGTAATATGTACGCCGTCGCCGGGGGACACCGGCGTCAGCAGCAGAAGCGGCCGGGGGACGATGACGGGCAGCTTGTCCGCCTGACCGGACAGGCGCAGGACGGACAGGGTAAAGCGGTAGAACGCACAGCCGTGGTTCACATGGGACAGCAACGGCGCGTCCTCGGCCACGCCCCGCAGCTCCACGCGGTTGTAATTCAGCTCCATAGTACACCTCGTTTGTTGAGATGTCACAGCCTATGTGGGGCGGGGCTGGAATATGCCCCCTTTTCAAAGCGTTCAAAGTATGGCATAATACAGCAAAAGGAGTGATGACCATGCGTTATAAGGGAAAGGTATACCGTCCGCCCAGCGAGGCGTATAGCCTGATCGTGCAGGTGACATACGGGTGCAGCCACAACAAATGCGCCTTCTGCGACATGTATGACGACAAGCATTTCGCCATGCGCCCCATGGACGAGATACGGGAGGACTTTGAGCTGGCGCGGCGGGTATACCGCCGGGTGGAGCGGGTGTTCCTGGCGGACGGCGACGCGCTGATGCGTAAGACCGCCGACCTGGTGGAGATACTTGGGCTGGTGTACGGCCTGTTCCCGGAGTGTGAACGGGTGACGTGCTACGCCTCCCCCACCAGCTTGCAGATCAAATCCGAGGACGACCTGCGCCTGCTGCGGAGCAAGGGGCTGCAGATGGTGTACATGGGGCTGGAATCCGGCTGCGACGCGGTACTGGAGAAAATGCAGAAGGGGCACACGGCGGCGGACATCGTGGCCGCCGGACAGAAGGCGCGGCGGTGCGGGCTGGCGCTGTCGGTAACGGCTATCTCCGGGCTGGGCAGCGTAGAGCACTGGCAGGAGCACGCCGTGGACACAGCCAGAGCCGTCAGCGAGATGAAGCCGGACTATCTGGGGCTTCTGACGTTGATGGTGGAGCCGGGAACGCCGCTGGAGGCCTGGGTGCGGGAGGGCAGCTTTACGCTGCTCAGCCCCCTGGAGGTACTGAAGGAAACAGAGCTGTTTTTACAGCACGTGGACAGCGAAGGAACCGTGTTCCGCGCCAACCATGCCAGCAACTATCTGACGCTGAAGGGCACACTGAACGGTGACCGGGAGGCGCTGCTGGCGCAGATCGCCGCGGCGCTGGACGGCCGGCGGGACCTGAAGCCGGAGTTTTTGCGGGCGCTGTAGCGCACACGCGCATTCAAAAGGGCTTCCCACAGGGAAGCCCTTTTGCTGTCCAACCAGCCCCGCGCTCTGCGGAAAAGGGCGGACTTGACAGGGTGGGTGGTTTTGTATATAATAGGCAGGATTTATATCAAAAGGAGGATACAGGGCGATATGGATACCGACAGCGGCGACCATCCCGGGAACTTGCCGGGCTGCCATCTGTTTTTTGCGGCATATCTGCGCCGCCTGACGCGGGGCAGACGTGCTTTTTTGCGCCTTTAGACCAGTGTGGATCACAGAAACAGATGACAGAAAAAGGAGCTATTGATCGTGTCAACGACTACATATATCATTATCATGGCGGTATGCCTGCTGCTGTCCGCCTATTTCTCGGCCACGGAGACGGCGTTCTCCTCGGCCAATGTCACGCGGCTGAAAATGCTGGCGGAAAAAGGCAACAGCCGTGCCGCGCTGGCGTGCCGGCTGCTGGAGCGCTATGACAAGCTGCTGTCCACCATTCTCATCGGCAACAACATCGTGAACATTGCCATGGCATCCCTGGCCACGGCACTGTTCGTCAAAAGCTTCGGCGATGCCGGCGCTACGCTGTCCACCATCGTGGTAACGGTGGTGGTGCTGATCTTCGGCGAGATCTCCCCCAAGAGCATCGCCAAGGACTGCGCCGAGAACTGGGCCATGACAGCCGCACCGTTTCTGCGGTGCTTGATCTGGCTGCTGATGCCGCTGAACGCGCTGTTTTCCCTGTGGAAAAAGCTGCTGGCCAGGATGTTCCATCTGGATGGGGACAACAAAATGTCCCCGGAGGAGCTGCTGATGCTGGTGAACGAGGTGCAGCAGGAGGGCAGCATCGACAAGGACGAGGGCGACCTGCTGAAGAACGCCATCGGCTTTTCCGAGCAGGAGGCGCAGGACATCCTCATCCATCGGGTGGACCTGGCGGCACTGCCGGTGGACGCCACCAAGGAAGAGGTGGCGGACCTATTCACCCAGACGAAGTATTCCCGGCTGCTGATCTATCGGGAGGACATCGACCACATTATCGGCACCATACACCAGAAGGACTTTTATGTGGGCTGCGGCGTAACGGACAAGCCGCTGGAAGAGATACTCTCCCCGGTCATGTTCGTGCTGGAAAACGAGCCAATCAGCCTGCTGCTGAAAAAATTGCAGCTGGCCAAGACCCAGGTGGCCGTGGTGGTGGACGAGTACGGCGGCACCTGCGGCATCGTGACCATGGAGGACATTCTGGAGGAGCTGGTGGGCGAGATCTGGGACGAGCACGACGAGGAGGAGGTCTTTATCCACAAGGTGGACAAGGACACCTATCTGGTGGACGCGGCCATGGACTTTGACGATTTTGCCGAGTTCTTCCATCTGAACGAGGAGACGGAGATGACGTCCGTCAGCGGCTGGGTGATGGAGCAGTGCGACCGGGTTCCTGAGGTAGGCGACCGGTTCAGCTGCCAGGATCTGGACGTGCTGGTGACGCGGGTGGACAACCACCGCACTTGCGAGATCAAGGTGGTCCGGCGGGAAGCGTCCGGCGGCGAGATCACCGACAAGACATAAGCAGAAGCACCCGGAGGCATAAGCCTCCGGGTGCTTATTTTTTCCTGTGAGGAACCTCCCCTAAGGTGAGTCCAATATTACCATACCACCATCCGCCCGCCAATGCAAGAAGAACTTTCGCTTCTGCAACAATTTCTCCCTATTTTACTTTAACTTCTCTCCATGCTTAAAAGCATTTCCCACACGTTCTCCAAGTTTGTAATATCCGTGATGTACCGGATCATATGTAATTGGTGTAAACTTACTAAGATCAATTTCTCCGTCATCACCGAGATATTTCTCATCTGCACTTACATTTTTAATTTCCGCAAGATACTTGCTGCCATCAATGACTTTTACAAGTTCACACTCAAGAGTCAATGGAAGTTCATTGATGATTGGTGCATTTACAAATTCACCTTTCGTTGTAGTAAAGCCTGCTTTTTTCATCTTATCTGCTTCTTTATTTGCAGAAACAATTCCCACATAATCGCAGGCAACCAGATGTTCAAGATCTGCCACCCCTACTGTAAAAGCCTTATTTTTTATAATATTGTCTGTTGTCTTATGGGCAGACAAATCTACAATAATCTCATTTGCACCTACAATTCCGCCCCATGCAGCGTTCATTGCATTTGCCTTTCCATTTTCATCATAGGTTCCCAGAATCATAACCGGCTGTGGATATAAAAATGGCTTTGCTCCAAAATTTTTTCTCATTCCAATCCAT
>ENA-ORNY01001325-ORNY01001325.1-human-gut-metagenome-genome-assembly--contig:-NODE-1325-length-14484-cov-3.143461_pt1 | contig 14484 bp, 14 predicted proteins | sample MGYA00242122_ERZ509036 | MGnify/ENA primary metagenome ERZ509036 (study PRJEB26280, sample SAMEA2338696) | human gut metagenome | biome: human gut; feature: human-associated habitat; material: faeces... | reverse complement strand
ACGGCGTAGATAAAGCCGCCGACGAACTGTATGAAACGATGTATGAAAAGTTCTCGAAAGAAGAGCGTTTCAAAAGGTCGGCAGACTTTATGGAAAACCTGAAAAGGGAAACGGAAATGCAACGGCTTATCGAAGAAGAAATCTTAAATGAAATCGTTTATGTAAAATAACGGAGGTATCAATATGAAAGCGTTAAAAGTAGTTGGAACTATCGGCAGATTTGCATTGGCAGGCGTACTTATTATAGGTCATTTCGTAATGAACATCATAGGCGCGTTGATTTGTGCTATTACTTCACAAGGTTAAAACGGAGGTTTTTATGGAAAAGAAAGAAACAACGCCGCGCAGAGCGGCAAGAAGAAGTTACGAGGAACGCAACAAAGACAAGCGCAAGCAGACGAGCGGAAATTTCGGAACAATGATTCCGCGGGATTTATATGAAGAAATCAACGAATTTTTGGCAAAGAACCATATCACGAAAGTGCAGTTGATTTTCAGAGGATACGAATCTTTGAAAGCCGAAGTTGAGAAAGAAAATAAGAAATAACTAATTAAAACAATTAAATAATTTGAATGCCGTTTGGCATTCCACAAGTACAAATATCGGGTGCGATAAAGTATAAAGTGGCAATGCCAAACACACATATTCAACCGCTTTATCGCACTCTTCAATAAGGAGGAGTTAAATGAATAAAGCAAAATTGAATATGGACGTTATAAATAAAGTCATAGCTTTTAAAATGCTGGATATTTTACGCGAAAACAGTATTATTGAAGATAATAAATATGCGAGTATAGAGCGAAAAAGATTACAATACGGAGAGAGCATTATAAAAGAAAATAAGCTATATCAGGAGGTGAAATAAAAATGTACGAAAACGGATTGGACTTTTCTATCGGAGGCTCTGTTGATAGAAAGCGACAGCGGCGAGTTGTGTTTTATGGAAGGGTAAGTACGGAACATGAAGCGCAATTGGCTGCATTGGAAAATCAGATGAAATGGTATGACGATCAGGCTAATTATCATGACAATTGGACAGTCTTAAAAAAGTATATCGATGAAGGAATTACCGGGACTCAAGCGAAGAAACGACCTGCGTTTTTGCAAATGATTCAGGATGCGAAACAAAAGAAATTCGATTTGATAGTTACTCGTGAGGTGTGTCGGTTTGCAAGAAACACCGTAGATACACTTGTGGTTACAAGAGAGTTGAAAAACTATGGCGTAGAAGTTTATTTTGTTGAGGACAACATTTGGACAATGGATGGCGACGGGGAACTTCGCCTTACGATTATGGCGACTCTTGCGCAAGAGGAAAGCCGAAAAACGTCTGAGCGTGTTCGTGCCGGGCAAAAAATCAGTCGGGATAAAGGCGTTTTGTATGGTAATGGTAATATTCTTGGATATGACCGTGATAAAAATACTGGAACGTATGTAATCAATTCCGATCAGGCTGAAACCGTCAGAATGATATACGATTTATATTCTTCAGGAAAAGGAATGGGGCAAATTCGTAATGAAATGATAAGACGAGGCAGGAAAGATAGTTCCGGTTTGGTTAGGTGGGATTATTCAAAAATTTCTCGCGTGCTTCATAACTCGGTTTATAAAGGGTACATGGCTTATTTGAAATCTCGTAGGAACAATTTTCTTGATCAAAAAACGATAAGAAATCATGATGAAAGCACATATATGTACGTCAAAGGAAATTTTGAACCGATAATCAGCGAGGAGCAATGGGAGCGGTGTAAGCAAATCAGAGAACAAAGAAGACGGCAGAGCCATTATTTTACATCAGATGGAGAAGTTAAACATACGATCGGAATTCGAGAAGGTAACGATGTATGGGTGAAAAAGTTGGTTTGCCGTTGTGGGCACAAAATGCGTCGGAATAAGTGGAGAAAAAATAAAAACGGAGATATTATTTATGGCTATAAATGTTATAATCAGTTGAATAACGGATCCAAAAGTGTTAGGGAAGAAGCAGGTGTTGCGCCGGGGAATACTTGTGATTTGAGAGAAATATGCGATTGGAAACTTGAAATGATGGCAAGGCATATTTTTTCGGGGTTATGGGGAAATAAAAAGAATATCTTGAACGAAGTTTCTTCTCTATATCAAATCGGCTATTATGAGGAAAACAAGCATAATGAAGAAATAAAAGCGAAATTGGATCAAGACATTGCGAAGATAGAGGAAAAATTAAAACGTTTAACCCGAATGAGATTGGACGACGAGATTTCGAAAGCGGATTATTTAGAGTATAAGTCCGAAATAGAAAAAGATAAAGAGCGCGTTATAAAGCAAAGAACCGTCGTTGAATCTGGTGTAAAATCTGTTGACGGATACGAAAGTGCAGATGAAAAAATACAAAATTTTCTTTTACAAAAAATGAATTTTACGGAGCATATAATCGACAGAGATGTTATTTCTCAGTTTATCAGCACTGTAATTCCAAGAACGGAAACATGCTATGAGTGGTACATGGATTTTGACTTGATAGAAAAATCTAACGATAAGAAAAAAATGGTTTGGGAGTTTACGATAGATTATAATGAGGCAAGAGCATATCGTAGTGAAAATGATGGCATGCTTCGACCTACTCAGTGGTCGGATATTATTGTAAAAGTATATGTATAAAGATTTATAATTCTCATACGGCGAGTAAAAATAACAACAATACAGAATGGGTGGTCCATTTGTAAGTTGTAAATTATAATTACGAAAAACCCTGCATTTAAGCAGATGATATATAATTTATTGTTTGATATTACGCATAGACGGGTGAACAATAACAACGCAAAGGCGGGCGATGTTTAGCCCTTCGCGAACTCGCGAAAGCACAGGCGAACATCCGTAATCCGAGGGCGTAAGCTTTTGGCGGAAAACGGTTAAATTCCGGCATTTTAATACTGAATTTTATGAAAAACAGCCATTCTCGCTTGAGTCTGGCTGTTTTTTTACTCTTCTGAAAGCGGTCGAAAATCGGAAAATGTGCTAAAATTATGGAGTGGTTCCTCAAATGTTACATTTTTCCATATATACTGTTGTATGTAAAAGAGGGCGACACAAGAGAGGTATTTTATGTCGAAATATAAATTAATTTCAGAGTATTACTTAAAAGGAAACAATCGCACGCAGATCGCTACGCTTTGCAAGTGTTCCCGTATGACGGTCTGGCGCGTTTTGCAACGAGTAAACGCTATCGGTATAGGGCTTGACGAATTGAGCGGAATGAGCGAAAAAGAACTTGCTTATTTGCTTTTCCCGGAAAGGGAGAAGCCGGGAGACGGGTATCTGATTCCCGATTTTAAGTGGGAAGAGTTTCAGATGGTTAAGCATCGTTCGTCAATCAGGCTTTGCTGGCGGAGGTATTGCAAACGCGCGGCAAAGCAGAGCCTTGCGGCATACAGTTGGAAAGTTTTTCTGACTTCGTATAACGAATACCGCCGACCGAAAATACAGGTTGACGATCCGGACGACAAAATCAGAACAAAACTGAAACATTACAATTTTTTGTTGGCTTATTGCGAGAGCGATAAGGTGATGTATTCCGTGATTCAGACGGAAAAGGAAATGTGGCTGAAATCGCTTGGACTGGACGAAAATAAAATTATAGACGATAGAGAAAAGTAAAATAAATTAAAACTTCTTTGAATTTATTTCAAATACATGTTGCAAAACATACCGGAATATGGTATAATGAACGCAGAGTTTTGCATTCTGCAAAACGAAAGCTTTCGCTTTCCCCCGCGCCTTCGGCACGGCTGCGAGATTGAAAGCAATCATAAAAATGCCCTTGCCAGCAAGCATTTTTATTTATGTTATAATCGAATAAAGTAGTCAATGAGGTGTATTATGGCAGCAAGTTATAAAAAATTATTCAAATTATTGATAGACAGGGAGATGAAGAGCAAGGAACTCGCCGCGCTCGCAAAGGTAAGCCCCGCAACGCTTGCAAAAATGAAAAAAGACGGCGTTTCGGTAAATTCCGACGTGCTTATAAAAATCTGCACGGCACTTGGTTGTACGCTTGACGATATCGTCGAAATCGTGGACGACGAAAAATAATTGCAAAAACTCAAGAAAAATATTTTAATTATGACCGTAGTTATCATGTTTTTGTATGATAAAATATAAAGAACGAAAAAGTATACAGGAGAAAAGCGAAATGGCTGACATAAAAAAAGAGCAGGAAAGGGCGGAATTACACAAAATGATTTGGAACGCGGCGACCGATCTCGTGCATGCGGGTGGCGTTGACGCGTGGGATTTTAAGCAATACGTTTTGGGTACGATGTTCTATCGGTATATTTCCGAAAATATTACCGAATACATAAACGACGGCGAACGCGAGGCGGGAAACGAATCGTTTGATTATGCGAAAATGCCCGATGAAGATGCGGAAACGGCAAGAGAAGGTCTTGTTAAGTCGAAAGGATTTTTTATGCTTCCTTCCGAACTTTTTTGCAACGTTCGCGAGCGTGCCGCTACGGACGAGAACTTAAACGAAACCCTTGAAAAAGTATTTAAAAATATCGAAAGTTCGGCGCAGGGCAGCGAAAGCGAAGACGATTTCAAAGGTCTTTTCGCAGATTTCGACGTGAACTCGAATAAACTCGGCGCGACGGTTGCAAAGCGCAACGAAAAGCTCGTAAAACTTTTGAACACCGTTGCCGAAATGAAACTCGGCAAGTATCAGGACAATACGATAGACGCCTTCGGCGACGCATACGAATATCTGATGAGTATGTACGCGAGTAACGCAGGTAAAAAAGGCGGCGAATTTTTCACTCCGCAAGAAGTATCTGAACTTTTAACAAAACTTGCCATCGTCGGCAAAACGGAAGTAAACAAGGTTTACGATCCCGCGTGCGGTTCGGGTTCTCTTCTTTTAAAAGCGGCGAAGATTCTCGGCAAAGACAATATCCGTCAAGGCTTTTTCGGGCAGGAAATCAACATCACAACGTATAACCTTTGCCGAATCAATATGTTTTTGCACGACATCGAGCCGGACAAGTTTGATATAGCGCACGGCGATACGCTTATCGACCCCGCGCATTGGGACGACGAGCCGTTTGAAGTAATCGTGTCTAATCCGCCGTATTCTATCCCCTGGGCGGGCGACGATAACCCGATTTTAATCAACGACGAACGTTATAGCCCTGCGGGTATTTTAGCCCCGAAATCGAAAGCCGATTTTGCTTTTATAATGCACTCGCTTGCTTGGCTTGCAAGCAACGGAACGGCGGCTATAGTATGCTTCCCCGGCATTATGTACCGTGGCGGCGCGGAGCAAAAGATAAGAAAATATCTTATCGATAACAACAAAATCGATTGTATTATCCAACTGCCGAGCAATTTGTTTTTCGGCGCGTCTATCGCTACTTGCATTATGGTGTTAAAGCACTCGAAAGCGACGAACGACGTGATTTTTATCGACGCTTCAAACGAGTTTATTAAGGTTACGAACAACAATAAACTTACGGACGATAATATCGACAGAATTTTGCAGGCGTATATTAAGCGCGAAAACGAAGAACATTTTGCTAAAATCGTTCCGAATGAGATTATCGGAAACGAGGAGCATAATTATAATCTTTCGGTTTCGACTTACGTTGAACAAAAGGACACGCGTGAGAAAATCGATATAGTTAAACTCAATGCCGAACTAAAAGAAATCGTTGCCCGCGAGCAGGTTTTACGCGACGAAATAGATAAAATTATAGCAGAAATAGAGGGGTAAATAATAAAAAAAAGAAACAACTACCGAGGATTTCTCGGTAGTTCAAACAAAGGGAAAATAGACAGGTAAAGCAGAATTGGAATACGATAAATTTAACAAAACGCAAAAAATCAATTCCGATTTCGATAAGCTGATTGCCGCCACGAAAGAAAAGAAATAAATGTGATATTAGGGGATACAAATGAATCTAAGTTACATATTGTCAAAACCAATCGATCTTGAATTTAAGCAAATTGAATGGTTTTTGAATAATAAAAGGTTAAATAAAGGAAAAAATAAAAAACTTACAGAAGGAAAAGTCGCATTAACTTATTATTGTGCGAAATGCGACGCAGATCTTTCTTTTGTATCGAGTGACGAGATATATGCAATAGGTGTAAATGATAGGCAGATCAGCATTGATTGTGTTTTGACTTGTTCAAGATGTGGAAATCAACTTCCGGTTTGGTTCTTAGTGGAAAGTTCAAATGAAATACACAATAGCAACCCCAAAGTAAGGTTGTTAAAACGTACTGAAAAATTTAGTTCTTCTGTACAAAATGCAAAAAATACATATGGAGATTTCGCTGAATTGCTGGGTAAGGCAGAATGTGCTTACCGTAATGAATTAGGAGCCGGGGCGATTATCTATTTGCGAAAAATATATGAAAAAATCACAAAAGAAGCAGCACAAGCGGCAGGAATAGCAACATTAAATACAAAAAACAAACGAAAAACTTTTAAAGAATTATTAGAGGAAGTAGATGAACAAAAACACATTATTCCGGCGGAATTTTCAAATAATAGGTATCAATTATTTAGTGAATTAAGCGAAGTGGCGCATGGTGATAATGTTTGTGAAGAAGATGCTTTGTTGAAATATGAGCCGTTTCGGAGATTAGTGATAGGAATAATAGAAAAGGTTAAAAACGATACGGAACTGTCTGAAATAAAGAATAAACTCGGTTGGTAAAAAACAATGGGGAGATTTAACGAATATTTTGCAAAAATCATATTGGAAAATTGTTTTCCGAATAAGTTTCAGAATATAGAAGTTTCTGACAAGCCCGATTTACGATATAACGGGAACAAAATAGGAATAGAAGTTGCATATTGCATGCCGAATGACGTTGCGGAAGCGTTTTATTGCATCGAACGGTATGAAAAAGCGGAAGATATTCCCGAAAAAACTTTGAAAAAGGCAAGAAAAGCAGGCATAACGGTTGACGAACAAGGCGTTTTGTGGAATCAAGATTCTTATGGCGATAATATTGCGATAGAAAAAACGCCGATACGTTATTTTTTAGATATGGTTCGCCAAAAGGTAGAGAGACTCAATAGCGAAAACGCAGACTACGCCGATATGAAAAGTTATGAATTATTTATAAACTCGCCGATTACGATGCCGAATTGGTTTAAGAGAGAAACTTTTCAAGTTTTGAAAAATATCAATAATCGCAAAAAACAATATGATACAATTTATTTGCTTTTAAGCGAGCCGAAGTTGCTTGTTTTTAACTTGAAAGAAAATAAATATGATGAATTGCTGCTATTGACATGGAGAGATAAATTTGCCGAAAAAGCGCTAGAATTAAAGAGAATCGAAGGGAAAAGAAAATGAGCGTTAATTTGAGGAATTTATGTGCTGACGAATATCAAAAAATAATTTTTGAAGTAGATAAAGCAACTAACAATATTAAAAATTACATAAAAAACAATAATCAAAACACAAAAGAATTTTTTATACAAGTTTTAAGCGACGTAAAAGAAGTATGCAACTGTTGGACTGGAAAGACTTATGTAGGACAAAGCAAAAGGCAAGATTTAAAAAATGCTTATCAAGATTTTTTTAGTAACTTAATGAAAATGTTGCTTCTTTGTAAAATAAACAGGAATCCGTGCGAAAACAAAGTGGCAGAAGCACTTTTGTATCAAGGAAAAATCTATCGTTATTTGGGGTATGGAATTTCTTCAAACCGAAAAAAGAAAGCAATAGAACCCAATTATGATGGTATCTATGTATCGTGGAGCAAAGAACCAAAAAATGGTTATATAGAAAGCAAGTTGTATGGAGAAATGACGTGGATTGAAGCAGAAATTAAGTCTCCGTATTTTGGCATTGATTTAGAGAATATGGGAATATCAAGAGGAAAAGAAAAAGAAGTAGTTTTTCCCACGTTAAAAGATTGCGTAACAAATATAAAGTACATAAGGTAATTGCAATGAGTAAATTAGAAGAATTGATAAAAGAATTTTGCCCGAACGGGGTGATACGCGTTACAATTGGAAAAATTTGCAAAATAAGCAGAGGAATTGTAATGTCTAAAGATTTCATTAGAGATAATCATGGCGATTACCCCGTTTATTCTTCTCAAACAGAGAACAATGGGTGTTTAGGATATATAAATACTTATAAATACGACGGGGAATATGTAACTTGGACGACAGATGGAGCAAATGCTGGAACAGTTTTTTACAGAAGTGGTAAGTTTAGCATAACAAATGTTTGTGGCTTATTAGAAGTAAAGGATTTAATGGTTGTTAATACGAAATATTTGTATTATGCATTATCTATAGAAGCACGCAGATACGTTAATCAAGGTATGGGAAATCCGAAATTGATGAGTAATATTATGGCGAGTGTGCAAATTCCGTTGCCGGCTCTGCCGGTACAGCGTGAAATAGTCCGAATCTTGGACAGTTTCACGCTGTATAGCGCCGAGCTTACAGCCGAGCTTACAGCTCGCCGTAAGCAGTACGAATTTTACAGGGATAAATTACTGATGCCTAAGTCATCTACTTATCAAACAGAATGGAAAGAATTGAAAGATGTTTGTCGACTTGTTACAGGAGCAACGCCTTCCACTTCAAAAAAGGAATACTGGGAAAACGGTACTATTCCTTGGATGAGTTCAGGAGAAGTAAATAATAAACGTATTTTTTACACGGAAGAAAAGATTACGGAATTAGGGTATCAATCTTCAAGTACAACATTAGTTCCCATTCATTCTGTTGTAATTGCACTCGCAGGACAAGGGAAAACAAGAGGAAAGGTTGCAATTACAGAAATTGAATTATGTACAAATCAATCATTATGTTCTTTGATATGTGGTACTTCAATGAACTATAAATTTCTTTATTACTACCTTGATGGAAAGTATGAAGAATTAAGAGCGATATCGAATGGAGATGGAACAAGAGGGGGATTAAGTTTAAGACTGTTAGCACCATATAAAATTCCCGTGCCGCCGATTGAGGTGCAAGAAAGAATCGTGAAGGTGCTGGATAACTTCGACGCGATTTGTTCCGATTTGGGGATAGGACTTCCTGCGGAAATCGAAAAAAGACAAAAACAATATGAATATTACCGCGAAAAACTGTTGACATTCGACGGCAAGTATGCGACCATTTTAACGGAACGGAACGGAACGGAACGGAACGGAACGGGCAGGGCTGATTAGGCTTTTGCAGTACGTTTACGGGTTTGTAAACGTACCAATTCAGAGTTATTTCACAAGATTAAAGGGGACACCGATTACTGCGGAAAAAATGAAGCAGATTGCGACGGTTGGTGGAGAAATTAAAATTTTTGCCGGTGGCAAAACCGTAATAGATGCGAATGAAAAAGATATACCTAATGCTAATATTACAAGAGTGCCTGCTGTTTTAGTACAGTCAAGGGGAGTAATAGATTTTATTTATTACGACAAACCATTTACGTTCAAAAACGAAATGTGGGCATATACTTGTTCAAATTTAGTAACATTAAAATATTTATTTTACTATTTAAAAAATAATGTTAAGCATTTTAGAGAGAATGCTTCGGGAATGGGGGCATTACCGCAAATTTCGTTAGGGGTAACAGATAATTTTGTTATTCCGTTGCCCTCGCTTGACAAGCAGAAAGAAATTGTTGCAATTCTTGATAAATTCGATAGCCTTTGCAACGATTTAAGCGCAGGCTTGCCCGCCGAAATTGAAAAGAGACAAAAACAATACGAATATTATCGGGATAAATTATTGAGGTTTTGACCTCTTCCGACGGCTGTGCCGCTACCTTCCCCGAAGGGGAAGGCTTGAAAAAGATTATATTAAAGGAGAAAATTATGAGTTTTTATAACGTTGTTTCGGAAAGTGAAGAAAGTACGGTGGTAAGCGAATATAAGTCGGAAGAAAAACGTTCGGACGCTTATCAATCGGAAGAAGAACTCGAAAAAGAATTTATTCATCTTTTAACGGAGATGAGTTATGAATATTTGCCTATTCATAATAAGGACGAATTGCTTCCGAATCTTCGCAAAAAGTTGGAAGAACTGAATAACTATTCTTTTACCGATACCGAATGGGAGCAGTTTTATAACAACTGTATTGCGGGCAAAAACGACGGTATCGTAGAAAAAACGCGGCGTATTCAGGAAGATAACGTGCAGATTTTACACCGCGACAACGGCGAAACGAAAAATATTACGTTGTTCGATAAAAAGAATATCCACAATAATAAGTTGCAGGTTATTCATCAATACGAGGAAAACGGCGGAAATTATAAAAATCGTTACGACGTTACCGTTCTTGTAAACGGGTTGCCGCTTATACATATCGAATTGAAACGCCGCGGAGTGAATATAAGGGAAGCGTTTAATCAAATCGACCGCTATCAGCGCGATAGTTTTTGGGCGAACGGTGGGCTTTTCGAATACGTTCAGATTTTCGTTATATCGAACGGAACTAATACGAAATATTATTCAAACACGACGAGATATAACCATATTAAGGAAATGAATTCCGCAAGAAAGGGCAAAACGAGCAATTCTTTTGAATTTACTTCCTTTTGGGCGGACGAGAAAAACCGAATTATTCTCGACCTTATCGATTTTACCAAGACGTTTTTCGCAAAGCATACGATTTTGAATATTTTGGCGAAATATTGCGTGTTTACTTCCGAAAACATGCTTTTGGTTATGCGTCCGTATCAAATCGTTGCCACCGAAAAAATATTAAACAGAATACAAATTTCGTATAACTATAAAAAATACGGAAGCGTTGCGGGCGGCGGATATATCTGGCATACGACGGGTAGCGGAAAAACGCTTACTTCGTTCAAAACGGCTCAACTTGCAAGCAAACTGCCGTATATAGAAAAAGTTTTGTTCGTTGTTGACAGAAAAGACCTTGACTATCAGACGATGAAAGAATACGATCGTTTTGAGAAGGGCGCGGCGAACAGCAACGTTTCGACGGCGGTATTAAAACGGCAACTCGAAGACGATAAATCGAAGATTATCATTACAACGATACAAAAATTAAGTACGTTCGTTAAAAAAAATATCGGACATGCCGTATTCGATAAGCAAATCGTTATCATTTTCGACGAGTGTCATCGTTCGCAATTCGGCGATATGCACAAGGCGATTACGAAATATTTCAAGAAATATTATCTTTTCGGCTTTACGGGTACGCCGATTTTTGCAGTGAACGCAGGGGCTTCTAAAAATCCGAATCTGCGCACGACAGAGCAGGCGTTCGGCGATAAATTGCATACTTACACTATCGTTGACGCTATCAACGATAAAAACGTTTTGCCGTTCCGCGTGGATTATATTAAAACGATGGACAAAGAACCCGATATCGACGACAAAGACGTGTGGGATATCGACCGCGAAAAGGCATATCTTGCGCCCGAAAGAATATCGAAAGTCGTTGCGTATATTTTGGAACATTTCGCGCAGAAAACGAAGCGTGATAAAGGGTATCAATTCAGGCAACTCGTAAACGTGGAAGAGGTCGCCAAGGAGAAAAACGGACTCGATACGCAAGAAATTAAAAATAAAACGTTCGTAAAAGGGTTTAACTCGATTTTAGCGGTTTCTTCCGTTGAAGCGGCAAGGCTTTACTATAAAGAATTTCAAAAACAGATGAAAGCGCGCCCCGAGCAGGCAATAAAAATCGCTACGATTTACTCTTTTGCGCCGAACGAAGAGGAAGACAACGGATTTTTAGGGGAAGAAAATTCGGACGATACGAAAGGACTCGACGCAACTTCGCGTGATTTCTTGGATAAGATAATCAAAAATGATTATAACAAATATTTCGGAACGGAATATGATACCTCGGCAGATAAGTTTCCGAATTATTATAAAGACGTATCTTTACGAATGAAAAACAAGGATATCGATTTACTTATCGTCGTGAATATGTTTTTAACGGGTTTTGACGCGACGACTTTGAACACGCTTTGGGTGGATAAAAATCTGAAAATGCACGGGCTTATTCAGGCGTATTCAAGAACGAACAGAATTTTGAACTCGGTTAAAACTTTCGGCAATATCGTATGTTTCCGTAACTTACAAAAGCGTACCGATGAGGCTATTTCGCTTTTCGGCGATAGAGAGGCGGGCGGTATCGTTTTAATGCGCGGTTTCAAAGATTATTACAACGGCTACGTTGACGAGCGCGGGGATAAGCACGACGGGTTTGTGGATATGATTGCCGAACTTACCGCTAAATTTCCGCTTGACGAGGAGCGTATAACGGGCGAAAAGGCTCAAAAAGAATTTATCGCGTTATTCGGCGCGGTGCTTAGAATGCGCAATCTTTTAACCGCATTTGATGATTTTGAAGGGAAAGAAATTCTTTCGGAAAGAGATTTGCAGGATTATTTAGGACGGTATCAAGATCTTCGCGACGAGTGGAAGAAAAAGAGAGAGAATGAAGAGAAAGAAGATATTACCGACGACGTTGTATTCGAACTCGAACTCGTAAAGCAGATTGAAATAAATATCGATTATATTCTGATACTCGTTACGAAATATCACGATTCGCATTGCAACGACAAAGAAACTTTGATTACGATACAAAAATCTATAGACGCAAGCCCAGAACTGCGCAGTAAAAAGGCTTTGATTGAAAACTTTATCGACGGGATAAACGACGTTGACGACGTTATGGCTGAATGGCATTCCTACATAGCGGCGGAAAAAGAAAAGCAACTAAACGAAATTATTGCCGAAGAAAAACTGAAAGCGGACGAAACGAAAAAGTTTGTGGATAACGCGATTGCGGACGGGGAAATGCGCACGACGGGAACGGATATCGATAAACTTATGCCGCCGATTTCAAGGTTCGGGAACACCAATCGCGAAAAGAAAAAGCAGACGATTATCGAAAAATTGAAAGCATTTTTCGAGCGTTTCTTCGGCGTGTGAGAGTAAGAATGTTTGCCAGTGGGAAAAGAGAGGTTAAACTATGGCGGATATTCCGAAAGCATATAAACTGAATAAGGAAAAGCGGGCGGCGGAGGAAAACGGGAAGTTTCTGTATTATTTTTACGATCGCAAAAAACTGACGTCGGTTGCGCTTCCCGAAGAGCAGTTCGATAAACTCGTTGAAATGGACAGGGAGTATTATAACCTCGAACGTCGGGAAAAAGACCATAAAACAACTTTCAAAAAGTCCGCAAACGCCAACGGCTATAAAAAAATCGATGTAGAAAAGGACGATTTCGGACAAGCCTCGGAGGACGACTCGGATGATGACAATGTTTCCGGTGCGGACTTTACCTATAAAATTCACAAGCAATGCGATATCGATAAAAAAGTTGCCTTGTTTTCTCCTGACGACCGGACGATTTACCAAATGTATTATGTGGACGGTTTCAGACAGGAGGAAATTGCGGAAGAACTCGGCAAAACGCAAGGTTACGTCGCAAAACGGCTGATGAAAATCGGCGACGCATTGCAGGAAAATAAAACCGACGAGGAACGCGCAAACGCCCAGTGGGAGAAGTTTCTGCGTAAATTCCGCACGGATGACGACGAAGATATTTTATGGGATATGTTTTTATATCTGCTGCCCGTTGAGGAGCAGACGGATATTGCAAGTTGGTTTTACAGTTATCGCGAGTTTTATAAATTCGGGCTGTCGTATCTCATAATTCGCCCGTTCGATAAGGTAACCGATCCTACCGAATTCGGGAACAGAATGAACGAATTGCCTTATCACAGCCGTTATATGTATTACGAAATTTTTGACGGGCAGATTAAAGAGTTGCAATGGCTGTATCTTGCGCTTTGCGAAGAGGTGGAAAGCCGTAAGAAAACTTTTCCGCAGAAGCCCGCGGGAACGAATTTCGAGAAGATTTTTCAAAAGGCGGAAGAGATTTCCAAACGGTTGAATATGACGGCTCGGGATTTTGCGGACACTCGTTTTATGCCGATGCTGGAAGAGAAAAAAGAAAAACGCTATAAAGATTACAGACGAAAATATCAGAATATTGTTGTAGCGGACGAAACCGACATGCGCCCGATAGAAGAACAACTTCGGGATATATTCGGAGACGGTCCGACACTTGATTTTTCCAACCCGGAATTCCGCAAGAAAAAATAATTAAAAAAATTTTTTATATTTTGGAATATTTTCGGCGTTTTATTCGCTTGATAGGTGTAAAATTTTTTTGCAGTCAGGAGGAACATTAAAATGCAAAACAAAATTAAAGTGTTTGAAAATAAGCAGGTGCGGACTTTATGGAACGCCGATGAAGAAGAATGGTATTTTTCCGTAGTTGATATCGTATCCGTATTGACTGATAATGACTATCAAGCCGCGAGAAATTACTGGAAGGTTTTACGCAAACGCCTTTCGGATGAAGGAAGCGAACTGGTTACAAATTGTAACCGGTTGAAAATGCAGGCTTCTGATGGTAAAATGCGTGAAACCGATTGCCTTGATACGAAAGGCGTTTTGCGTCTTGTGCAGTCGATTC
>ENA-ORNY01001324-ORNY01001324.1-human-gut-metagenome-genome-assembly--contig:-NODE-1324-length-14494-cov-16.126740_pt1 | contig 14494 bp, 12 predicted proteins | sample MGYA00242122_ERZ509036 | MGnify/ENA primary metagenome ERZ509036 (study PRJEB26280, sample SAMEA2338696) | human gut metagenome | biome: human gut; feature: human-associated habitat; material: faeces... | reverse complement strand
GCCCATAAAGAACAGCGCAACGGTATCCGGGCCTACGTGACTGCCGGTCACAGGCACTGATCGCCGGTCATTATGTTGAGTATCACCCGGTCCGTCTGCTTCATACCCTGGCTTGCCAGCAGGCCGACGTTGCGTATGGTGTTCTCGACGCCCTTTGCAACTATGCCGTCGCCGCCCCGGAACTGCTGGTCGTTGACATACATATAGTAGCCTAATATGCCGGCCTCCACTGCGGAGGCTATCTTTGCGGCGCAGGAGGGTTTTGCCCCGTCGCATATAGTGCCGGAGAGTATGGCCACGGCGTTCACTATGGTATGGGCTATGGCCCTGTAATCCCCGCCTAAAAGATAGGCTATGCCCGCGCCCGCGCCGCAGCCCGCGCTGACCGCGCCGCAATAGGCTGACAGCCTGCCTATGCCGGTCTTTTGGTGTATGGTGACAAGGTCGGATACCAGCAGGGCCCTGTAAAGCCGCTCGTCGCTGGCGCCTATGTGCTTTGCGTATCTTATTACGGGGACGGAGGCGGTTATGCCCTGATTGCCGCTTCCGGTGACTATCACCACTGGAAGCTCGCAGCCGCTCATGCGCGCATCAGACGCGGCGGCGGCATAGGCGCGGGCCTCGTTCTTTATGTCGCTGCCGAACTCGGAAAGCAGCACGCGCCCCACGTTTGCGCCCCAATCGCCTCTTAGGCCCTCCTCCGCTATGGCGGAGTTGCAGCGTATCTGGTTGTCGAGGAGCGGCTTGACCAGCTCCACGTCCACTGTATCCGCAAAGCGCACTATGTCCTCTATGTTCAGCACGCTCTTATCCTGAAGGTTATCCTCTGCGGAGTCGGACGGGGGAAGCTCCATGAGGACTGCGCCGTTCCTCTCCTCGCGTATTATGTTGGAGTGGTTGTTGGCTATATGTACCATTGCGCTGTCGCCGCCCCTGTATCCCGTGAGCCGTATATCCAGCATCCTGCCGTTGTCCGAGCAGCTCACGGCCAACGGCGTGACTTCCATGTATTCCCTTATGCGGCTGTGCTCCTCCTGTGTCACATAGGATATGACCTGAAGCACCTTTTCCGCCCTCCCCGCAATTATCCCTGCGGCTATGGCGGCGTTTATGCCCTTCAGCCCGCCGGTGTTAGGCACTATCACGCTCTTTACGTTTTTAAGTATGTTGCCGCTTACCTCGGCCTCTATGCGCTCCGGCTCGCCGCCCAGTATGTCGCGCATCTTTGCGGCGCAGTAGGCTATGGCTATGGGCTCGGTGCAGCCCGTTGCCATCAGCAACTCTTCCTTTAGTATGCTTATGTAGGCTTCTGTAAGTCGGTTATTCATTGCTTCCACTTCCTTGACGTTATTTTTATAAAAAAAGAGAAGATGTACCCGTGCTGAGAACGGGAAAATAGTATTATCATATATTATATTACAGTTTCGGCAATTATCGCAAGACCGGCGGGTGCAGATGTGCTATACTTAAAAATGATACCGCGCACACACCTACCCGCAGGAGGCCGCCGTGAACAGCATTTTTAAAGGAAAAGGAATAATAGTAGGATACACCGCCGCGCTGCTGCTTGCCGCCGGACTGGCGTTCGCGTTAAGTGCGCTTCCGCCTGGGGCAGGGCGCGAAAGGCAGGAGGCGGCTGCTGCGGCGAAGTATAAAGAGGCCTTGGCGCTCATGGACGGGGGGAGCATGGACGAGGCGCTCGGGCTGCTGGAGGAGCTTCCCTACGGATACAGGGACGTATATCCCCTGACAGCCTACATAGAGGCGCTCAGACTGTATGAGGCGGGGGAGGATCTTTATTATTATGATGTGATAAGCCGACTCAGCCATATATCCGAGGATTACCCGGGAGAGTATTCCGCCCAGATAAGCGCGCTGCGGCGGCAGGCGCTGGATAACTTCGGGCGCGAGGCGGCTCGGCGCAGGGCGGCGGACCCCATGCCCACACCATCTCCCACGCCGTGCTTCCGGCCGACAAGCCCCGCATCTGCCGGCAGCGGGCCGGACGACCCATACAACGCGGCGGACTTCACGGGCCCGGAGGACTTTTATGAGGAAAACCGGGACGCCTTCGACAACATAGATGATGCGGAGGCTTACTGGCAGGAGAATAGCTGAAGGCGCACGGGGGGACCGACGGAACGAAGCGGGCTCACGCGCATAGCCTGCCTGCCGGCGGGGACGGAACGGTACCCTAATCCCCGTCGTACTGTCTTTTGACGAGATACACGCCGATCACCACCGCGGCCATGCCGAAAAGCTCCGTGACCGTCGGCTTTTCGCCAAAGAGCAGTATGGCGTATACCGCGGCGAAGGCGGGCTCGGACAGGCATATGACCGATGAAAGGTTCACGCTCAGGCTGTGCTGGCAATGGGCAAGGAGGTTCTGCCCTATCACCTGCAGCGACAGGGTCATTCCCAGTATGGGCCATATCTCGGCCCATGTGCGGGGCGCCTCTGGCCCCTCCGCGAGCGCGCCTATTATAAACAGCACCGCGGTGGTAGATATGCTGCATACGAACATTATGGCGCTGGAGGATACGCTGCCGCTGGCGCGGTAGGTAAGCAGTATGTACGCCGAGTAAAACACGCAGGCCGCCATGGATAACAGATCCCCCTTAAAGCTGGACTCCGCCCCCTCAGCCTTTCCCAGCATCAGCAGCACAAGCCCCGCCACCGCTACGGCAGCGCCGATGAGGAAGTGCCTCGGCACTGATTCCTTAAAAACAAAGCGCGATACCGGTACTATCACAAACGGCGTGAGGTTTACTATCAGCGTGGCGTTTGCTACGGAGGTATACGAGAAGGCGGTATTGTAGAGCGCAACGTCCCCCGCAAGCATGACACCCGCCGCAAGCAGCATCAGCCAGTCCTTTTTCGTCAGGGCAGGCAGTTCGCTGCGGCACATAAGATACAGTACGGGCAGGGCAAAAAGGCAGCGCCACATGCCTGCGTTTATGGGCGATATGACGCTGTACCTTACGAATATGCCGGAGGCGGCCAGAAATGCCATTGAAAGCAGCTCCAGCAGCACATATTTTGTTTCATTGCGGCGCATGTTATCTTACCTCTGATGAAAAGTATGGAAGGGTATCCCGTATCGCTTTGACAGCCCGTATATTATAGCACCGCGCCCACATCCGTATCAATAACAAAAAAGCCACCCGCCAAATCGGATGGCTTTTTCTGGAGCTGATACCCGGATTCGGACCGGGGACCTCGTCATTACCAATGACGCGCTCTACCAGCTGAGCTATATCAGCACACATTGCTCGCGAACGATATGTATTATAACCAATCTGCGGATATAATGCAAGTGTTTTTTACAAAAAATGTGCAGCGTGAAACATAAGCGGACAAAACGGTTACTTCTCCAGCCTGCCCAGAACCAGCTTGTATCCGTCCGCCCCGTAGGTGAGGCAGCGGCTCACCCGGGATATGGTGGCGGTGGAGGCGCCGGTGACCTCTGCAACGTCTGAGTATTTACAGCCGTCGTTAAGGAGCTTTGCCACGTGCAGCCGCTGAGCCATGGCCTGCACCTCGCCTATTGTGGCCACATCCTCAAAGAAACGGGCACAGTCCTCCTCCGTCTTCAGGGAAAGTATAGCCTTGAAAAACCACTCCGTTTCGGGGGTGGTAAGCTTGTTACGGTACATTGCCTTGTCGCCTCCCGTCAGTTTTATAATGTAATTATACCATCAGTTGACAAGGACACACAAGGTTTTATAAGCCAAACAGCACGGCATAACTGTGTCGTCCTCATTTGAAATACAACCAGTATTTCTGCACTCGTCCTCCTTGTTCTGCCATACTCTTTGGCTTCTAAAACTCGAAGACCCTAAAGAGCTTGTTTTGAGGGCGATCCAAGGCCGAGGAGCGCAGTACTACTGGATGTAATACAAGCGACGAGAACGCAGGAGCGTCCCAAAACAAGCCTTTAGGGCTTGTGTGCTCTTGTCAACTGATGGTATCATGACGCTTTAGTTATTTAAAGTGCGAAAAAGATTCAGCCTGGGGAATCAAAAATCAAAACATAATAAGCTGCTTTTGATTGACCGGAGGGCTTGGTGTGATGTATGATATAAAAAGATAGTTATGTACTTAAAAAATCTTTGTAGTTTATTTTGAAAACAAAAAAATACTGACGGAGGCTGTTTCATGACAAAGTATGCAAATAACATAGGCGTAAGGGTACCTGAACTGCTGCTCCCCAACAAGGACGTGGATATGACCAAGTGGGCCGTAGTAGCCTGCGACCAGTTCACCTCTCAGCCGGATTACTGGAACGAGACCGAGAAGATAGTTGGCGACGCGCCTTCTACTCTCCGCATAATGCTGCCCGAGCTGTATCTGGACAAGCCGGACGAGGCCGAGCGCATAGCCTCTATAAACGCCCACATGAAGGAATACGTTGAGAAGGGCGTGCTGGAAAACAAGGGCGAGGGCTTTGCCTATGTAGTCCGCTCTGTGGACGGCAAGACCCGCAAGGGGCTGATCGTGGCGCTGGATCTGGAGAACTACGACTATACCAAGGGCTCAACCACACTTATCCGCGCTACCGAGGGCACTATAGTCGAGCGTATACCTCCCCGCCTTCGAATAAGGAAGGACGCTCCGTTGGAGATGCCCCATATACTGGTACTCATAGACGACCCCGAGCGCACCGTTATAGAACCCATAGGCGAGGGGCTGGACAAGACCGAAAAGCTGTATGATTTCGACCTTATGCAGAAGGGCGGCCACATAAAGGGCTACCTCGTAAAGGACGAGGGCCAGATAAAGGGCGCGATCGACGCCCTCACCGCTCTGATCGATAAGGACGCATACGCCAAAAAGTATAACACCGATCAGGCGCCCCTGCTCTTCGCCATGGGCGACGGCAACCATTCCTTCGCTACCGCAAAGGCCAACTGGGAGCGGATAAAGGCCGAGAAGGGCCTTACCGCAAAGGACGAGCACCCCGCCCGCTACTGCCTGGTAGAGCTCGAAAACGTACATGACGACGGCATAGTATTCGAGCCCATTCACAGGGTAATATTCAACGTAGGCGATAAGGCCGTTGAGTGGATCAGCAACAAGCTGACCGAGCAGAACGGCAGCTGCGAAGTCAGGAACTTCAACAGCATGGACGAGCTCCACAAGGCCATGGACGGCAAGGCCGGCCACGTTATCCCCTTCGTGAACGGTAAGGGAGTAGGCTGCTTCTATGTAGAGCACCCCGCCGCTCAGCTTGAGGTAGGAACACTTCAGAACGCCCTGGACATACTCATCAAGGAGACTGCCGGCGCCACCATCGACTACATACACGGTGCTGACGTGGTTATGGACCTGGGTACCAAGGAAGGCAACATGGGCTTCCTGCTGCCCCCCATGGACAAGAGTGCCTTCTTCCGCACCGTAATATTCGACGGCGCGCTGCCCCGCAAGACCTTCTCCATGGGCGAGGCCAACGAAAAGCGTTACTATCTGGAGTGCAGGAGCATAAGCGACTAAGCCCGATAAAAGCCAATAAAAGACAGCAGGAGCGGAATTTTCCCGCTCCTGCTTTCGTATGCGCTTTAATTTGCGCTTAATTTGTCAGCTCCCAGGGTATCTCCAAAGTCATCATCTCGTCGTGAGGGGCGTTACTGTAGCGTCTCTTTTTCTTTGATATGTCGTCAAAGCGCACTTTATCGTCCAGCACCGGCGAATAGGTGTAGCAGTTTATCACGCCTTTTTCCTCGTCTACGTCAAAAAACATCATATAGCCGCTGCCGCCATGGTCGTCTGCCGCCTGATAGTTGCATATCATCTGGTATGCCTTGCGGTCCGGTGTGCCGTCGCCGTCGTCGTCGAATTCCTCCGGCACGCAGGCTATGTTGTAGCGGTGGCCGGAAAGCACCATGTATACGTTGGAATACTTTGAAACTATCTCCTCCTTGAGCAGCCTGCCGTCTGCGAGCAGCGTCAGGTCGGTGTCAAAGTAGGCGTGGGTGCAGAGCACGGCCACCCTGTCCGGGTACTGCTCCAGCACGCTCTTTATCCACTCTATGCCGTCCTGCTCAACGTGATAGCCCATGTATATGAAGAGATACCTGGTACTGCCTGCGTCGATGAGGTCATAGTGGCCGCGGTTATCCTGAAAGCTTCCTCCATAGCATTCCCGGTAGCTTACCTGTTTTTCGCCGAAGTAGCGGCTGAAATTATCGTAGAGGGTGTCGTCGTGCTTTACGTCGTGGTTGCCGGCGCAGACCCCTGCGGGTATATTGGCGATGGAGGCCATGGCGCGCACGGCGTTTTCCCACTGGCGCTCGCTTCCATAGTTGTTTATAAGGTCGCCTGTATGGGCAACGTACTTCAGGTTCAGCTCCTTCTCCGCGTCCCGCAGATAGGCGGTCATGGCGTAGAAGATATCCGGGAATCTGTTGGAGTAGTGCTGTGTGTCGCTCATCCATGCGATGGTATAGCGGCTCTCGGGCTCCTGCATAGGCTCGGCCGCGGCGGCAGGCGCGGGAGCAGCTGTGGGCGAGGGTTCCGGAGATACGGCGGGCTTTGCGCAGCCTTGGAGCGTCAGCGCAACAAATAAGGCGGCAATGCCGAATATGAGCTTTATATATCGTTTCATAAAGGTAATTTTAACACATGAACCGTTATATGGTAATAGTGAATTATTGATGAATTATGGGAGAAAAGGAAGGGCATTATTTGACAAGGGGGGCTTTGAGTGTTACCATGTGGAAAGAAAAAATAAGGAAGGCAAAGGCCGCAGATGTTAAGCAAAAAAGAACTCAGAAAATTCAGGGACGCCCGCGAGGAACTGCATAAAAAAGACGAGCCTTACAGGCGGGCGGCAAACAGCGACTTCATAATATACCTGTTGACGCTCATGGCTGTGGCGATATTCATACGCACCTTCATATTCGAGCCGGTGCAGTGCATAGGCATATCCATGTACCCCACGCTCGTGGGCGGGGAAGGGATGTTCACGGAAAAGCTCACATATACCATTTCCGCGCCGCAGCGCGACGACATAATAATCTGCCGCTACCCCTATCATACCGAAAAGTGCGTGAAGCGCGTCATAGCCACCCCGGGTGACAGAATAAGCATATACGATGGGGCTATCTACCTTAACGGCCAAAAGCTGGACGAGAGCGCCTACTGGGACGACTACATAGAAGGGACGCTGGAGGAGGTAACGGTGCCGGACAAGTGCCTGTTCGTAGTGGGCGATAACCGCAACCACAGCGGCGACAGCCGGCATGTGGGCTTCATACCCTACTGTCAGGTGAAGGGCAAGGTGCGCGCCGTAATGACGCCATTCTCGCAGGCACGCTGGATCTGATAGAATCAAACGCGAAGGAGACGAAAGCTCTTTCGCGTTTTTTGTTATACGCGCTGCTTTTGGAAATATACTCAAATCTTATGGTAAAGGGCAATTGTAAAAGGGTTGTGCAAGGTTATATAATATTAAATTAGGTCAAAACTGCATATTTATATATTTTTTTGATAAAACAAGGGGGAAAAAGGGAATGAAGATAGGCTTTGACAACCAGAAATACCTTTCCATGCAGTCAGAGCATATTATGGACAGGCTTGCCCAGTTCGGCGGCAAGCTGTATCTGGAGTTTGGCGGAAAGCTCTTCGACGACTTTCACGCTTCCCGCGTGCTGCCGGGCTTTGAGCCTGACAGCAAGGTGCGCATGCTTCTCCAGCTGAAGGACCAGGCTGAGATAGTCATCGCCATAAACGCGGCGGATATCGAGAAGAACAAGGTGAGAGGCGATCTGGGCATAACCTACGATCTGGATGTGCTGAGGCTCATAGACGCCTTCCGAAGCATAGGCCTGTACGTGGGCAGCGTAGTACTCACCCAGTACCGCGGACAGAGCGCCGCCGGCGTATTCCAGCGCCGTCTGGAGCAGCTCGGCATAAAGGTATACCGCCACTATCCCATTCCCGGCTACCCCAACGATATAGAGACCATAGTCAGCGACGAGGGATACGGACTCAACGAGTACATTGAGACTACCCGCTCTCTGGTGGTGGTGACCGCTCCCGGCCCGGGCAGCGGCAAGATGGCTACCTGCCTTTCCCAGCTTTACCATGAGAACAAGAGGGGCGTCCGCGCGGGCTATGCCAAGTTCGAAACATTCCCCATATGGAACCTGCCTCTCAAGCATCCGGTGAACGTTGCCTACGAGGCAGCCACGGCGGATCTGAACGATGTGAACATGATAGACCCCTTCCATCTTGAAAACTACGGCGTCACCACCGTCAACTACAACCGGGACGTGGAAATATTCCCGGTGCTCAACGCCATGTTCAGGCAGATATACGGCGAGTCCCCCTACAAGTCTCCCACGGACATGGGGGTGAACATGGCGGGAAACTGCATAACGGACGATGAGGTATGCTGCGAGGCCTCCCGTCAGGAGATAATACGCCGCTACTACGCCGCCATGTGCTCTGCCCGTCAGGGAATGAGCGACAGCCGGCCTGCTGAAAAGATAAAGCTGCTCATAAACCAGCTTGGCATAACCGTAAAGGACAGGCCCGTAATAGACGCGGCGGTAGCCCGGGCGGAGCAGACCGGGGAGCCTGCCGCGGCGATACAGCTGCCCGATGGCGAAATAGTCACCGGCAAGACCACTAAGCTCCTTGGCGCTTCGGCTGCCGTGCTGCTCAACGCACTCAAGCGCCTGGGCGGGATACAGAAGGATATGCACCTCATATCCCCTATAGTGATAGAGCCCATACAGGATCTGAAGGTGAATCACCTTGGCAACCACAATCCCCGGCTGCACATGGACGAGGTGCTTATCGCCCTTTCCATATCCGCCGCCACCAACCCTACCGCCGAGGTGGCCATGCGGCAGCTGGATAAGCTCAGGGGCTGTGAAGCTCACTCAACGGTCATACTTTCCGGCGTGGACAGCAGCACCTTCCGCAAGCTGGGAATAAACGTGACCTGCGAGCCCAAATACCAGACAAAGAAGCTGTATCATAAGTAAAAACAAAAAGAAAAATAAAGGAACGACAGCTCACGCCGCCGTTCCTTTTCTATGCCTATTTATCACACGTTAAAACGGAATACCACTATGTCTCCGTCCTGCATGACGTAATCCTTTCCCTCGCTGCGGATAAGGCCCTTCTCCTTGCAGGCCGCCATTGTGCCGTGCTCAACAAGGGTATTGAAGTTCACTACCTCCGCCCTTATGAAGCCCTTTTCAAAGTCGGTATGTATCTTGCCTGCCGCCTGGGGGGCCTTGGTGCCCTTGACTATCGTCCATGCCCTTACCTCCTTGGGGCCGGCGGTGAGGAAGCTTATGAGGCCAAGCAGGGAGTAGCACTCCTTTATCAGCTTGTCCAGGCCGCTTTCGCCTATGCCCATCTCCCTGAGGAAATCCTGCTTTTCCTCCGGGGAAAGCTCGGATATCTCCTCCTCCACCTTTGCGCATATGGTCAGGGCGCCTGCCTGTTCGGCGGCTGCCGCCCTGTACAGGGCGTCTACCTGGGGCAGGTCACGGCCGATATCGTCCTCGGATATATTGGCCACATATATGACGGGCTTGGAGGTGAGCAGAAACAGGCCATCAACGTATTCCCTTTCGTCGTCCGTTAGCTCCATGCTGCGCACCGGCTTGCCGGATTCCAGATGGGACTTTATGCGCTTGAGAAACTCCACCTCGGCCAGCAGCTTCTTGTCGCCGGACTTGCTGTTCTTTTCGGCTTTCTCTATGCGCTTGTCCATGGTATCCATGTCGGCGAATATCAGCTCTATATTTATGGTTTCCATGTCGCGGACGGGGTCTACCGAGCCGTCCACGTGGACTATGTTCTCGTCCTCAAAGCAGCGCACTACGTGAACTATGGCGTCCACCTCCCGGATATGGGAAAGGAACTTGTTGCCAAGACCCTCGCCCCTGTATGCGCCGCGCACAAGGCCGGCTATATCCACGAACTCTATTGAGGTGGGGGTGTATTTTTCGGGGTGGTACATTTCGGAAAGCACGTCCAAGCGGCTGTCCGGCACCGCTACCACGCCCACGTTGGGCTCTATGGTACAGAAGGGGTAATTGGCGGCCTGTGCCCCCGCCTGGGTTATGGCATTGAAAAGTGTGCTTTTGCCTACGTTAGGAAGTCCTACTACTCCGAGCTTCATATGCTTTGTCCTCTCCCGACGGTGAATTTATTAGGGTATGTACCTGCTGGTACTTAATAATTATATGTTCCCTCCTGCGCCTTGTCAAACCGATGCAGGGGGGATATACTTATTTATATGGAAAAACTCGAAAGCAAAGTAAAAAGCGCCATAGACAAATACGGCCTCATAAATAAAAACGAGAGGGTGCTGGTGGGCCTGAGCGGCGGCGCGGATTCGGTGGCGCTGCTGCATGTGCTGCTGAAAATAGCGCCGGAAATGGGCTTTGAGCTTTGCGCGGCCCACCTCAACCACGGTATAAGGGGGGCGGAGGCGCATAGGGATCAGTGCTTTGTGCAGGAACTGTGCAAAGGGCTGGGGGTGCCGCTGGTCTGCGAGGAACTGGATATACCCGGTATAGCCAGGGCGGAGGGCAAGACGCTGGAGCAGGCGGCGAGGGAGAAGCGCTATGAATTCTTCCATAGGGCCGCGAAAGAACTTGGCGCGGATAAAATAGCCGTCGCCCATCACATGGACGATCAGGCGGAGAGCATAATGTTGCACCTCATACGGGGCAGCGGCCTGAAGGGGCTCATGGGCATGGAGCCTGCCTACGGCAATATAATACGCCCGCTGCTCTGGGCCAGAAGGCGGGAAATAGAGGAATACGCAGCGGATAACGGCCTGAAATACTGCACCGACAGCACCAACCTTGAGCGGGACGCCAGCCGGAACAGGATGCGCCTCGATCTTATCCCATACATTCAGGATAACCTGAACCCGTGCTTTGTGGAGGGGCTTTGTTCCATGGGCGAGCTGCTGCGGCAGGACGAGGAATATCTGGACGGGCTGGCCCGCGACGCGCTGAGGGAAGCAAGGACTCAGGAAGGCTACGATAGGGCCAGGCTTGCTGCGCTGCCGCTGCCCCTAAAGAGCCGGGCCATACGCATTGCGGTGTTTGAGGCGGGAGCAACGGCGGATGTGGAGCGCCGCCACATAGAGCGCATAATGGACATGCTTACGGCAAAAACCGGTGCCCATGCGGATATACCTCACATAAGCGCATGGGTGAGCTATGGCAGCATCTGCTTTGGAATCCGGCAAAGTGCCGATGAAGTGGACGTGCCCTTCAATATTGAGGGGGAAACCCGGTTTGCCGGAGGTTTTTTCTTTGCAGAAGCTGTCGAAGGTGGTATAATAAAAAACAATACTGTCGCCTATATTGACAGGGACAAGCTGCCTGCCGGCCTCAGGGTGCGTACCCGGAGAGATGGGGACAGGTTTCAGCTCATAGGCTCGGGCGGCAGAAAGAAACTCAAGGACTTTTTCATAGACAGAAAAGTGCCGAGGGATCAACGAAATATGCCCATACTCTTTTCAGGAAGCGACGCCCTGTTCATACCGGGCTACGGTATTTCCGATAAGGTAAAGGTGGAAGAAAACACGAAGCGGGTGCTTCGTGTAACGTACGTTGCGGAGCAGTAAACAAAAAATTTTTAAAATAACCGGGGGTTCAACATGGCAGAAAAGACCGATCTTAACAAGGTAGTGGATAAGGTGCTGGTAAGCGAGGAGGAGCTGCAAAGGCGCATAGCCGAGCTGGGCGCTCAGCTTTCGGAGGATTACGAGGGCAAGGACGTGATATGCGTCTGCATACTCAGGGGCGCCGTCCACTTCTTTTCCGACCTTGTGCGGCATATGACTTGTATGACAGAGCTGGACTTCATGTCCATATCCAGCTACGGCAACGGCAAGAGAACCTCCGGAATAGTGCGCATAGCCAAGGATATGGATACCAGCATAACCGGCCGCCACGTGCTCATAATCGAGGATATAATGGACAGTGGCCATACTCTTAAGCACCTTAAGAAGGTACTGGAGGCAAGAGAGCCCGCCTCCCTTAAAATATGCTGCCTGCTGGATAAGCCTTCCCGCAGAGAATGCGATATCACACCGGACTATACCGGCTTCGTCATACCCAACGAATTCGTGCTGGGCTACGGGTTGGACTTCAACAACTTCTACCGCAACCTGCCCTACGTGGGAGTTCTCAAGCCGGAATATTACGAATAATAAAAAATTACGTAAATTCATAATTTGTTAATAAAATCGTGGTTGGCCGCTTGTTGACAAAGCGCCAATCATGACGCAAAATGTATAAATCAACATATTGGATCGATAGGTAAGAAGTATGAATAAGGAAGAGGAACGGATAAACGAGCTGGAAGAAAAGCTCCATCAGAGCCAGGCGAAAGCCGGAAAGGCTCAGGAAGCTGTGGACAAGGCCCAGAGCACCCTCAGAACCGTAAAGGATATGGACGCGGCGGAGAGCGTAATAACCGCAGCGGAGCAGGCCTTTGAAGCGGCGGAGGCCGACCTCGCCCATGCCGAGGAGGACATCGAAAGAGCCGAGGATGAGCTTAATGAGGCCAGGGCGGAGGAAACGCCCGACGATATGGACGATATAGACGATTACAGCGAGGACCAGCAGCCCAAAAAGAAGGGCAAGGCCGGCCTTGTCATAGGCATAATAGCCGCGGTGGCCCTTATAGGCGCGGGCGGATGGTATTATTATACAAACTTTATACAGGGCGCAAAGCAGAACAAAGAGCCCGCAGCAGATGGCCAGCCTCTGGAGATGCCGGACCTCACATACGAAGTTGCTGACGTAGCTCAGAGCATACTTAAAAATAAGGGCATCGATGCCGACATACTGTTCGTATCCTCCGAGAAGGTGCCAAAGGGTCTGGTCGCCCTGCAAAGCGTAAGTGCGGGACAGGAGATAGACGGCGACGAAAAGGTGACGGTATACATAAGCATGGGTCCCGCTCCCACGCCCACCCCGGAGCCCAGTCCCCTGCCTACTCCTACGCCAAAGGCCAGCCCCAAGCCCCGCAGGACCAAGATACCCGAGATAGTCATACCTCAGCCTGTAGTGACGCCCTGCCCCGTTGGGTGAGGAGGCTAACCTTGACAGCCGGTTCGGCTGTGAGAGGGCGGAAGCCCATGCAATGCAAGTGCGGAAACCAAGGAAACATATAAAGCAACATATAAGGAGAAGATACCATGAAGAAGTTGTCCCTGATAATGGCTGTGCTGATGGCAATAGGCCTGTTCGCCGGCTGTGCGCAGCAGGAGAACGCCGAGCAGCTCCCCGGCGATGAAGAAGCTCCCGCCAAGGAATATCAGTATATCACTGCCGACGAAGTAAAGACAATGATAGAGAATGGCGACGAAAAGGTCATAGTTGATATACAGCCTGAGGAGTACTACGCCCAGGGCCATCTGCCTACCGCCATCTCTACCTACGCATATCCCGCGGATACGGATGAGCTGAAGGCCAAGCTGGATACCGCCCTCGAAAAGATAGATGAGAAGGAAGGCCCCGTCATTATAGTGGGCCTGGGCGGCAAGACCGGCGCGGAAAACGCCTACGACTACTATGCGGAAAAGGGCGTTGACGAGAGCAGGCTGAGGATACTTGAGGGCGGCCAGATGAGCTGGCCTTATGAGGAGCTCAAGTGGTACAACATAGATTATCTCTATATCGCTCCCGACGATCTGGTAAAGCTGCTTGAAGAAAACAAGAACGTCATGCTTATAGATATCCGTCAGAGCGAATATTACGATGCCGGCCACCTGCCCGGCTCCATACCCACCTATTCTTTCCCCAATACAAACAAGGAGCAGTGGGACGCTCTGGACGAGCTGAACGAGCAGATAGAAAAGACCCTTGACCCCATAGTGCTCATCTGCATGAGCGGCACCAACGGCGCGTATAACGCCGTAAACCATTGGGCTACCAAGGGCATAGACCCGCGCAAGTTCTACATACTTGAAGGCGGCGGCACCAACTGGCCCTATGGGGATATGCTGGAGGTCACCCCCAATTACCAGTACATCACCCCTGATGAGCTCAAGACCAAGATCGAGGCCAAGGAGGATATGCTGCTGCTCTCCGTACAGACAAAGGACAGCTACAAGGAGGACGGGCATCTCCACGGCTCCATAGAAACCAAGGCGTATCCTGCCAATACCGAGGACCTTCGCAAGAGACTGGATAAGGTAACGGATAAGCTTACCGAGAACGACCTGCCTATATATGTGATGTGCATGGAAGGCAAGGGCGGCGCGGAGAACGCCATAAGCTACTATGTAAACGAGAAAAAGATCGACCAGACCCGCTTCTATATTATCGAGGGCGGCATAAAGGGCTGGCCCTTCCCGGAGATGCTGGAAAGCAGCAAGACAGAAGCAGAAGAGTAATACTTTTTTCGAAGAAGTGGCTAAAGGCCACTTCTTCGAGTTTTTTTCGAGTTTTGCCTCTCGCAAAAAACATGAGGTTCCGCCCCGGGAAACGGGCCGGAACTG
>ENA-ORNY01001318-ORNY01001318.1-human-gut-metagenome-genome-assembly--contig:-NODE-1318-length-14525-cov-3.087146_pt1 | contig 14525 bp, 13 predicted proteins | sample MGYA00242122_ERZ509036 | MGnify/ENA primary metagenome ERZ509036 (study PRJEB26280, sample SAMEA2338696) | human gut metagenome | biome: human gut; feature: human-associated habitat; material: faeces... | reverse complement strand
TTCCGACCAATGGTATGGGTTTATAGTCTCCATACCGACTCTTCATTTATAATATATCATTTTTACTAATAAGATACAATTTAAATGAGTTTTTCTTATAAACCTCTTTTATTGAATCAAACTTCCATTGCTCCAAAGATTTAATCCATAATAAGCAATGCTGTGATCATTTCGATATACTGGTTGAACAGAATAGTTTGTAATTTCAATATCACCGATGTACATTACTTCATCCAGGTAATACATTCCGTCCACCTCTGCTTCGGCCTGTGAACTATAAGTTGCATAGTAAAAGTTCGTATCCATAATCACATCACAACTTACATCTGGATTGACTCCACCAGGACAAGCATAACTTGGTCTTGTAGGTTCTGGAGTAGGTGTAGATTCTACTACAGGTTCTTGTTTGGATTCAGTAGGCTTTTCAATAGGTTGACTTACAACATCTTTTTTTGATTTATCTGATGTATTGGAACTGTTTGAAGTTGAAGATTTTTGGTCTGAACCAGAAGAACTCTTAGTAGAACTTTTTTTCTTGGAATTTTGCCTTTTACCTTCCGAAGAAACACTTGTTGTTTTGAATTCACTTTTGCCCGTAACTTTTTCTTTCTGTTTTTCTTCCTTGGATTCAGGTTTCTTCATTGTATCTCCAGCGCCTGTTTTCTCATCTTTGCCAACATTTTCATGTTCACTAACTATAGCTTCATGTTTACTAACACTTGCAGAAGTATCTTCCGTAAACTTTTCTACAGTAGGTACAGATACATCTTGATTAATATTAAAGATGATTCCAGAACCAACAAGTACACTTGAAACACAGAACGCAATTAACTTTGTCTTCATTGACTTAACCTCCAATTATATTCACTGATAATTTCTACTATCTTTAAAATACAAGTTTTTCTAAATAATTACCTAGATACAAATATATCTACTTACTAAATAACAACATTTTTTCTTTTTCGGTAGGTAATAAAGATTGCTTTCGGTAGGTAGGAGGGGTTTTAGGGGAGGTCACAGTCACACGTCCTGATGCAAAGACAAACTGCCCCTCCAACAGTTTGGAAACAATCACAAGTAGAAAAAAAGCAGTTGCATGTTCAACTACCGTTCTTGTTCTCGTGATCTTTTCTTTGCCCAGTTTTCCAGCAAGTGAATCATCAAATCCTTCTTCTTGCCTGGTGTGAAGTCCTTGGGAAAATATTTATCGATTTCCTTCATTTGAAAAGATAACTTTTCTCTTTGGTTTGGTTTTTCCTCCGATAAAGTATCTTCAATGAATTCGGATGTTAATTCACCATCATGACTCAATCTTTTGAATTCCTGACATTGCGCTAAAGATGGTGTTCGTTGATTTTCAACAATTGCATTGGCTAGATCATACTGTTCAGATTCTGTTAAATACGAAAGTTCAACAGCTGGATTAAATGCAATCTTGATTTCATTTTCATGTCGTCCATCTACCATTTCCTGTAATGGTTTAATCAGATAGGTTAAGCGAATAAATCTTTTGATTTGATTTCTACTAATTCCTAATTGTTCTCCAAGAATATCTGCTGACTCTGACTTCCGCCCAACTTGGGCGGAAGTAGCTTTATCATATTCAATCGGAATATCAGTAGTATCAATGTCTACTCGTTTTCCTTGATGTTTCATGGCTTCTAGTCGCATTTTGTAGGCATAACCACGTTCACTTGGATAAATGTTTTCACGTTGAATATTGGAATCAACCATTAAGATTGTTGCCTGGTCATCATCCAAATCTCGAATGATCACATTCATTTCTTTTCTTCCTAGCTGTGACAAGGCAAATTTACGCCTGTGACCAGAAATCATTTCATAGGTTCCATCTTTTTTAGGACGAACTAATGCAGGCATCAGCATATCGTTTTCCTTGATAGAATCAATAAGTTTTGCCATATCCTCATCCATTGTTACATGGAAGGGATGTTCTTTAAAATCTGTAATTTTATCTATGGGGATTGTCATTACTTTTTCACTATTAGCTTCTTGTCTTTCTTCTTCCGTAGAAAACAAAGAGTCATAGCTAGGCAATCCTAAATCTAGTTTTGGCAAATGTGCCACCTCCTTTAAAATAGAGTGAGTTGTATCGTGTTTTTCATTGCTTGATGGTTCCATTCATCAATAGCTTGGTCTGCATTTTGTTTAGTTTGTGTCCTGGCAGAACACAAGGTACATGTAACATATTGACCATAATAGCCATTGATTCGTTTACTGTCCCAGTCAATCAACAAATGTGCTGCACCATGACAATAGGGACATCGTTTAATTCTAGTCATTTAACAATTCAAAAGACTCAACAACGACATTGGTTGAATACTGTTTTTTACCATCTTTTTCATAAGAGCTTGTACGAAGATTTCCAACAATACAAAATCCTGTATCTTTATCACCATGCTTACAGATATCATTTGCCATATCACCAAAGGCAATACAGTTAATATAATCTGTCCATGGTTTCTTTCCATCTCTTAAACAAGCTAAAGAGAACTTTACAAAATTATTTCCTTTTCCATTCTTGGATACTTCAATATCTCTTGTCAAAGTTCCAAATAATTCCACATGATTGTTTTTCATTTCAATTCTCCTAAAGACTCATTTCATCTTTATGTTTTACTTTTGGATTTTTTATCAATTCTTTTGTCAGATTATCATAAGCAACAGCCACTTTTGAATCTTTGGCATATGCATAGATACTTTTACCGGAAATAGATGCTTCACTGGCTTTCGTAGCTTTTGGAATGATCGTATCAAATACACGGATGTTCTTTCCAAAGCTTTCTCGTATCGTATCAATCGTGCTTTTGGTAATGTTGGTATTTAGATCTGCAAGTGTCATTACAATTCCTGTAATCTTCAAATTACTATTGATCTTACGCTGCACTTTAGTGACCGTCTGTAACAATTTCGTCATTCCTTTAGCTGGTAAATACTGTGTTTGTACTGGTATTAATACTTCATCTGCAGCAGACAACGCATTGACGGTAAGCATACCAAGAGAAGGTGGACAATCAATAAAGATGTAATCGTATTTATCTCTTAATGGTTCAATACAATTACTTAATGTCTGTTCTCGGTTAATGACACTGACTAAACGCATTTCAAAATCGGCCAATTCAATGTTTGCCGGAATCAGATCTACATCTTCTTCATGATGCAAAATCAAAGAATCATAATCAATATCATTGTCATTTATATAATCATCTAGCATAGAAGATACAGAATGTTCGAGTGCATCATTGTTTTTCCAACCTAAACAACTTGTTAAATCACCCTGTGGATCAAAATCTACAATTAATACATCAAATCCCTGTCGAGATAAACCAATTGCTACATTCTCTGTTGTTGTTGTTTTACCAACGCCACCTTTTTGATTCGTGACTGCGATTACTTTACATTTACACATAAAAAAACTCCTTTCCCACAACCAACCATTTGTTGGCTATGTAAAAGGAGCAGGGAATAAAGAGCATAGATTAAGCTTTTAAGAAATTCATAACTAGCTTGACCATTGTTTCTTTTTCCTCTGGTCTAGATTCGGCAATCATTAATGTAATAGCAACTAAGGCGCTATCTGAAATGATTTGTTTTCCATCAATGATTAAATGTTGATTCTTATTCAAAAATTCAAGAAAAATGGAAGCGCCAATTCGTTTGCATCCATCTACAAAAGGATGATCTTTGACTAGAAAGTACAGTAGATTAGCTGCCTTTTCTTCAATGCTTGGATAGATTTCTTGTCCAAATACATTTTGATATACAGCTGCAATAATTCCATTCAATTTGCCTGGTTCTTTTTCAACACCAAATACATCAGAAAATCCACCATATTTCATAGAATCAATAAGAGTTCTGCACTCTTCATAGGTTAATTGGTAAATAGAGTCTTTACCTTTTGGTTTAGAAATACACCCATGATCATAATCATCAAGTAATGATAGTGCATTTGAATAGGCTTCAATGACATTCAAAACTTCTTTTTCCTCAATACCTAAAGTAGAAGCTAACATTCTGGATTGAATTGAAACAGTTTTATTTAGTACCTCAATCCTTTTTTCATTTATTGCATATCCCTTCATCATGTAGTCTTTTAATATAGAAGTGGCCCATTTTCGAAAGATAACACCATTTTGAGATTTCACACGATATCCCACGGAAATAATCATATCCAAATTATAGTATTCAATAGATCTTTGTATTTTTCTGTTTCCTTCAGTTTGAACTGTCGCAAATTTTGCGACAGTTGAATCATCTAATTCTTCTTTTAAAGCATTGTTAATATGTTTACCAATGGTTTTAACGTCTCTGTCAAATAATTGTGCAAGTTGATTACGATTTAACCATACTGTTTCATTATCTGGTGATACTGTAACATCCAGCTGTAAATCACCATTTACAAATTTAATAATTTCATTGTTCATGTTTTCTCCAATCTTTTTATATTTGAATGATTTTAATAAAGAGTTTCTTTAAAGAAACTATAGCATAGTAAGCTTTATTCATCAAAATTGTAATCATTTTCTTTCCATAACCCATGTTTTACACTACAGAAGAGTGTATTTTGGGCAAAGTAGGCATCCAAAAGAGCATCCGAACGGTTCTGATTCTGTCGGGGACGCCAAATTTTTTCGGGCCCTGTGCCATAGGGTTCGAATGCACGTCGGAGGCACCCTAAAATGGGGTAAAAGTGTTCGACCGACCTATGCGGATCCGAACTTTTTTGCTAATATTTTGCTAATTAGAGGGGTTCGGATGACGTCATCCGAACCATCATCCGAACCCATTTATTAGCACAAAACGGACAAAAATGAAGAAACAAAAAAGTGCCAAAAATGCCGTATTTACGGCACATTTAACACTTCGCGATATCAAACGGACAAAGCATGGGGTCAACTCCTAAGCGAAAGGTCGTAAGTTCAAATCTTATCAGGGACACCATATAGCTCATAAATAAAGGTTTTTTAGCACTTTATGACCATATGAAAATTGCGATAGAATCTGCTGATTTTATCGCTTTTTTCTTATCAGAAATTGGATGAATTTTACTGATTTTCCAGCTAATAGAAATTGGCGTGATTCGAACATTTTGACTACTTCCAGCTAATAAAAATAGGCTCTCAGCTAATATTCATCTTTTAAGAACACTTGATGAGTGGTCAAACATAAGAGTATTAGAAACATAAAACAAGATAATATGAACAAACTCCTTTTACATAGCCAGGTAAATCTGGCATATGAGAAAGGAGTTTTTATTATGCCAAAATGTAAAGTAATCGCAGTCACAAATCAAAAGGGTGGTGTAGGTAAAACTACAACTACAGAGAATGTTGCAATTGGTTTAGCTCGAAATGGATGCAATGTATTGATTGTGGATTTTGATCCTCAGGGTGATCTTACAAGCTGTCTTGGATGGAAAAATAATGATTCATTGGAACACTCTGTTTCATCTATGCTTGATGATTATATCAATGACAATGATATTAATTATGAATCGTTAATCTTACATCATGAAGAACATGTGGATTTAATTCCGGCAAATATTGAATTAGCTGATTTTGAAATGCGTCTAGTGAGTGTAATCAACAGAGAACAGACTTTAAGTAATTGTATTGAGCCATTGAGAAATCAATATGACTACATCTTTATTGATTGTCCACCATCATTAGGTATGTTGACGGTTAATGCTTTATCAGCAGCAGATGAAGTACTGATACCAGTACAGACGCAGTATCTTCCTGCAAAAGGAATGACTAAGTTATTACAGACGGTAGGAAAAGTTCAACGTAAGATTAATAGTAATCTAAAAATCACCGGTATTGTGATGACGCTTGCGGATTTAAACACGAATCTAACAAAGAGTACAATCGAAACGATTCGAGAAAGTTTCGGAAAGAATATTCGTGTGTTTGATACAATCATTCCAAAAGCAACGAAGGCGAGTGAAGCAAGTATTTCTGGTAAGAGTATCTATATGTATGCCAAAGATTCCAAAGTAGCTTTAGCTTATGAAAATCTTACAAAGGAATTGATCAACAATCAAAAAGTAAAGCACAAAGAAGAATTTAATAGATAGGAGAAAAAGAAAATGACAAACAATTATGTTTTATTGAACGGAAAACTCTCAAGAGATATTGAAATTTCTAAAAATGATAAGGGAAATTCTTTTGTGAAGTTTTGTTTAATTTGTACAAGGGACGGTAATAGTTCGTATTCGGATTACGTTAACTGTATCGCATTTGGAGAAATTGCGAATGCCATCTGTAGAAAAGGAGAAAAAGATACAGCTTATCATATTGAAGGAAATATCCGAACAAACTCATATGAGAAAAATGGTAAAAAGAATTATTCCACAAATGTGGTTGTAGAATCTTTTAGATTGCTGGATGCCTAGAATCAAACGATGTCCATTTTGTCATTCAACTGCTCATGTAGTAATTGATTGGAACAGTAAAAGAATCAATGGCTATTATGGCCAGTATGTTATTTGTACGTTATGCTCTAAAAGAAAGAAAACTGAGCCAACATCAGATCAGGCAATTGAAGAATGGAATTATCATGTATTAAAAAAGAATATACAACTCACTCTATTTTAAAAGGAGGTGGCAAACTTGCCAAAATTAGACTTAGGATTGCCAAGCTATGACTCCTTATTTTCTACAGAAGAAGAAAGACAGGAAGCTAATACCGAAAAGGTAATGACAATCCCTATAAACAAAATTAAAGATTTTGAAGGTCACCCATTTCATGTAACTATGGATGAAGATATGGCGAAGCTGATTGATTCTATCAAAGAAAACGATATGCTGATGCCTGCACTTGTAAGACCCAAACCAGATGGAACTTATGAAATGATTTCTGGTCACAGGCGTAAATTCGCCATGTCACAGCTAGGAAAAACCGAAATGAATGTTATCATACGAGATTTGGACGATGATCAGGCAACGATTCTGATGGTTGATTCAAATATTCAACGTGAAAATATTTATCCTAGTGAAAGAGGTTATGCCTATAAGATGCGCTTAGAAGCTATGAAACATCAAGGAAAACGAATTGAAGAAATTCCAGATGACGAATTAGGTGTTGAATATAAGAAGACAACTTGTGGTCAAGTTGGCCACAAGTCCATTGATATACTGGCAGATAATGTTGGTGAAAGTAGAAAACAGATTCAAAGATTTATTCGTTTAACCTATCTTATTGAACCATTGCAGGAAATGGTTGATGGACGAAATGAGAATGAGATAAAAATTGCATTTAATCCAGCTGTTGAATTGTCATATTTAACGGAATCAGAACAATTTGATTTGGTGAATGCGATTATTGAAAATCAAAGAACTCCATCATTAGCTCAATGTCAGGAATTCAAGAGATTAAGTCATGATGGTGAGCTTACTGCAGACTTTATTGAAGATACGCTTTCTGAGGAAAAACCAAATCAGAGAGAGAAACTATCTTTTCAAATGAAGGAAATCGATAAATATTTTCCCAAGGATTACACACCAGGCAAGAAGAAGGATTTGATGATCCACTTGCTGGAAAACTGGGCAAAGAAAAAATCACGAGAACAAGAGCGATAATTGACTGTAGAAATTGCTTTATTTGTACTTGTGATTGTTCCAAACTGTTGGAGGGGCAGTTTGTCTTTGCGTGGTGAGGTGTGACTTTTACCTCCCCTAAAACCCCTCCTACCTACCGAAAGAATCTTATTACCTACCGAAAAAGAAAAAATGTTTGTTATCTAGTAAGAGTAAATATTTGTATGTTGGTAAATAAAATTTATATTGAGTATTTTTAAATAAAGAGATGTTATTGAAAAATATAAGTGGAGGTAAATCAAATGAAGAAGTTAATTATTTCGGTGATTAGTACTGTGATGATGATTGGGGCAGGAGTAGCATTTAGATCAAATCAAGATATTTCTGTTCCTACTGTGGAAAAGTCTTCTCAAGAAACAGTGAGTGTGGAAAAGAAGAAATCAAAAGTTAGTAAACATGAAGATGCTGACAAAGACAAATCAAAGACAGATGAAATTCAGGTTAAGGAAGAAAATACAACCAATAAAAGGGATACAAAAAAAGAGAGTGTTTCTTCTGGCGCAAAAAAACAAGATACTCAAAGTAATGATACTTCAAAGAGTAATGTGAAATCTGATACAAAAGTCATTGATTCTGGCAATAACAATTCTTCTACTACGAATGATTCAGTACAACAAACCACCTCAAAAGAAGAAACTGTTACTGAACCAGTACCTGCACCAGAAACAGTACAACCAAGTTATGCATGTCCAGGAGTTAATCAAAATGTTTCCTGTGATGTGATTTTAGATAGTAACTTTTATTATGCAACTTATGGTTCTATGTCTGAAGCAGAGTCAGTAGGTGAGTACTATATGAATGATGTGATGTACATTGGAAATGCCGAAATAACAAATTATTCAGTGCAGCCTGTATATCGAAATGATCATAGTATTGCCTATTACGGATTGAACCTTTGGAGCAATGGAAGTTTGATTCAATAAAAAAGCTCTATAAGAAAAAATCATTTAATTTGTATCCTATTAGTAAAAATGATATATTATAAATGAAGAGTCGGTATGGAGACTCTAAACCCATGCCATTGGTCGGAACAAAGACCTAAAACTTGTTCCAGTGCAGAGAAAACTGCTAAACATCTTAAAAGGCGAGCAATCGCCTTTTAATTTTAGAAAGAGAGTATTGTATGAATAATATTTCATTTAAACAAAGGGTATGCCAATCAATAATTGATCAATCAAAAATATACCAAAAAATCTTTGTTGATCGACAATACCTAATTTGCTCAAAATGTTTTAAGAATCGAAAATACTATATTTTAGTTGCAAACAAGGATAACTACTTGCATTTAGTAGGCATTCATACAACTCTAACTCCTTCTGAATTTTTTGAAAAAATGTTTTAATGATACTCTTACTGAAAATGATTTTGATTTTTCAAAAAAGAATCAAAGTGAAAAAAGTGTAAAAGGTTCTGTTAGAAGAAAGATATCAGCTTTAGAAAACATAAATAATTTTTTTGCACAAGAGCTATATATCGAAGAAGGGTTTCGCAAAAATAAAGTCAGTTGTGTAATTGCTACATCGGACAATAAAATAACAATTGGTTTTTCTGATGGAATGTATTCAAGACCTAAAACACTCCTTAAAGGTAATATGCTTAATATGAGTACCAATCAAATTGATTTAATACTATCTAAAGAAAAAAAGGATAAAACATTTAATAAAATAGAATATGGAAATGAAGAAATATTATCTTATTATCATAAAGATATTTATCACTTGATATCAAAAAACTTAATCTAAATGAAATACATTATTTTAGCGAGGAAAAATTCTCGCTTTTTTTGTTGCAACAAAGGAAAGGAAAAAGAATATGAAAAACATATTAAAGAAAGGTAGTAAATTCTTTCTAACAGCATTAGTTATTCTCAATTCGTTGATGAATACTTTACCGGTACATGCTGAGGAAACGACTACGGATGAAAATGATTTAGATACGATTGTAGAACTTGGAAATGCAGAAGATGTATTTCCTGATTTGATGCCTCAGTCTGATGGAATCTCATTAACGGATACAACAGGAACAGGCAGTATTTATGCAATGATCCATATTGCCAATCAGTATGGATTTGATTATGTACAGCAATTATATGTTGGAGATAAGACAGTATTCTGTATTGAACCTATGCAGCTTTTTACAGAAGGCTTAGATTATTCTCCAGATACAAAAAAATGGGATGAATTATCTGAACAGACTCGTCAGAATATCTGGGAGATCAATTATTGCGGATACAGTTATTCAGGCCATCAAACAGAAAAATACTATGTCGCAACTCAGGTTATGATTTGGCAGGCAGTGACTGGAACATGGTATCAGCCTTACTATACAGATGGAACAACAGTGTATGATATTTCAAATGAGGTAGCAGTCATCAACAATTTACGTACGCAGCCTCAAGGTAGACCATCATTCAATAATCAAACAATCAAGATGGGATTGAATACACCGGTAACATTAACGGATACGAAGGGTACTTTAGCAAACTATTCAATCACAAGCTCAAATGGAATTCGTGCTTCTGTAAATGGAAACAATCTTACAGTAGCTATCACATCTGAAAATTATGATAAGAGTATTACTTTTTCACGTAATTTTACAGCACGAGATGTGAATGTTATCTATGGATCAGGTGGATATCAAAGAGTTATTTATTTAGCATCGAGGCGAGATCCTTCTCCAAACTTCAAATTAAATTTTGATTTGATGTATGCGGATATTGAAGTTGAAAAGCAGGATTCTCAAACAGGTACTAAGACTCAAGGAGATGCTACATTCAATGGAGCTACATTTGCGATTAAAGATACAAGTGGAAATGTACTTGAAACAATCACAACAAATGGTTCAAAAGCTAAATCTAAAAAATATCCAGTGGGAACAACTTTGAAAGTATGTGAAGTTACTTCTCCTGAAGGATATTTAACTAACAGTTCTTGTAATACAGTAGAACTAAAATATTCAGGTGATAACACACCTAGTACATTTTCTACAACAGTTAAAGATCAGGTTATTAAGGGACGTATTGAGATTGCGAAAACAATTGATAAAGAGAAATATGGATTATTCCAAAGCAATGTTCAAAAGCCTGGTGAAGGCTTTAAATTTGATATTATTTTAAAATCGACAGGTAAAGTCGTATCAACATTGACTACGGATGAAGATGGTCGAGCTATTAGTGAGTATCTTCCATATGGAACTTATATCGTTAAAGAACATGAAACAAAAGGCTATGATACTTTAAAACCTTTTGAAGTAAAGATTGATCAAAATGAGAAGACTTATTTCTATAACATCTACAATGATACAATCAAAGCTGAATTGACTATCTATAAAACGGACAGTGAAACTGGAAAACGTATTCCAGCAGCTGGAGTCGAATTTAAAATCAAAGATGCAGGCGGCAATTATGTAACACAGGAAGTAACATATCCTAAAAAAGAAACTACGGAAGTGTTTAAAACGGATGAAGATGGATCTGTACATTTACCTTCTCCATTAAAGTATGGTGAATATAAATTAGTGGAGATCAAAGCACCTCATGGCTATGTATTAAAAGATACAGAGATTCCAATCAATGTGGATGGTTCTAGTACAGAAATCTTTATGAATTTTGACAATAAAACACAAAAAGGCCAGGTCTATGTGGAAAAGACAGGTGAAATGTTGTCAGGAGCAAAAGAATCTGAAACAGATTATGGAACTTTATATACTCCTGAATACAAAGAACAATATTTATCTGGTGTTACGTATGAAATTACAGCACGTGAAGATATTGTAACTCCAGAAGGAACTGTGTGGTTCCACAAAGGAGATGTAGTTGATACATTTACAACAGGGGATGGTGTAACAACTTCAGCTTTACTCCAATTAGGTAAGTATTCTATTAAAGAAACAGCTACACAAACTGGTTTTGTGTTAGATGAACACACATATGACTTCGATATTGAATATGCTGGTCAGATGATTGATGTAGTTGAAATCAAACAGTCTTATGTAAATGAAAGGCAGAAATTAGATTTGCAGATTACTAAAACATTTGAAGATGAAGATAAGAATGCATATAAAGATGTTGTCTTTGGTGTATATTCTAAAAATGATATTACTTTAAATGACAAAGTTATTATTCCTGCAGATGGATTGGTTGGAACATTAACGATTGATGAAGATGGCAAGAATATTGAACAGTTGGATCTTCCAACAGGCGAATACTATGTTAAGGAATTGAAAACAAATGTAGGCTTCAAATTGGATGAAGAAAAGCATGACTTTACTTTTAATTATGATGAGGATACAACCAAACCTACTGTAACAGTTTCTATGGATCTTTATAATGAAAAACGTCGTTTAGAATTGGATGTGAATAAAGTGGATAAAGATCATCATGATCATTTCTTGAATGGAGCTATTTTTGAAATATATGACAAGACAATTGATTCTTATGTTACTACTTTAGCCAGTGGTCAATTGATGATTACTGGAGAAGAAAAAGATGAAGAGTATGAAATCTCTAAAAAAGAAGACTTCTCTAAAATTATTAAGACAGTAAAAACAGATGAAAACAAACAGATTGTTTTAGATATTGATGATGGAACATATTATTCTAGAAAAGTTGGAGATGACAAGGTAACAAAGCATATTGTAAAAGATGGAAAAGCAGTATTAGCGGATGCTATTTATGGACATGAATATGAATTCAAAGAAATTAAAGCACCTACTTCTTATCAGTTAGCTGATAAGTCTAAAGCTTATAAAGTAGAGGCAGATGAGGAAACCGATACAATTATCTATTATTTTGAAAACGCACGTATCGTCGTTCCAAATACAGGGGTATAAATAGTATGAAATATAAAAAAATAAAAATAGCAGCTGCACTACTTGTAGTGGGATTGATTGGTGGTGTTATCTACAATCAGGTTACTGCAAAGAAATCTTATGACTATTCGGATTATTATGTAGAAACAAAAACAACTAAAAAAGAATCAAATAAAGAGAATGAGGAAGCTTCTGAAAAGGAGCTTTCTTTATCTTTGTTGAAAAAAACAAATAAAGATGTTGTGGGTATTTTAGAATTTGATGATCGAATTATTTATGAGCCGATTGTACAAGCTCCAAATAATAATTACTATGTTCGTAAAAACATCAACAAAGAATATGCAAATGCCGGAATACCATTTGTATCGGCAGATGGAAATATTGATTCAAAAAATGTTGTGATTTATGGTCATTCCAGTAAATGGAATAGTATCATCTTTACACCATTAATGAGCTATATTAATCAAAGCTACTACAAAGAGCATCCAACATTCAAGTTCATTACAGAAAATGAAACAAGAACTTATCAGATATTTGAAGTAATGAATGTAAATCTAAACAATTTAAATGATTCTTTAGAATTTACACAATCCAGTTGGGATTCAGATACTTCATTCAATGCCTTTATCTCTGATTCTATCAATCGAGGGTTTTATAAAACAGGTATTTCAGTCAATACGGATGATAAGCTGATGACTTTAGTGACTTGTGATACAAGAAATGATAACAAGAGAATTGTCATACTAGCAAAAAGAACAGACTAATTCAAAAAATCCATAAATTCATGAAATGTTAATAATTGTATGATATCGTTGAATTAGATAGATTACGAAACGAGGAGGCATAAAAATGTACGAACCTTACACAAGACAATCATTACCCTCAAAAGAATATCGTGAATTGTTGGGTAGTGCTCTGTGTGTCTTTAGTTCAAATAATGGATTTATTATAGAAAATATTATTCATACAAGCAATGCATATGATTGGTACAATCTTATTGATTTGGAATCTGGAAAACTTAAAAAATCTATAGCAGATACAATTTCTAGAAATACAGGAAATAAGGATATTGAAATATTATTTTCTGAAATAGTTGAGATGAGAAATAGAATAATTCATGGATTTAGAATTACATCAGAACAAGGAGAGCAAATACTTGCGACAAAAACTCGGAAAAAAGATGGAAATATTCAATTTGAAATAACCAAAGAATATTTGTTGGATTTTATAAAAAAAAATGAAGAGCTCAGTGATATGCTTTATAAATATCGTGGATATTAATGAATAAATTTATGGTGAGATACCATATGAAAGCATTACCTTTTTCGGTAGTGCTTTTCTTTTACCCTATTTTAGAAAGGACGGTGATGAGATGTCTAATTATAAATCTTCAGATGAAAAAACTAAACAAGCTTTTGAGATGATTGAACAAGGTGTAAAAGATGTTTATTCTTCTGATTCTTTTAAACGATATTTATCTTGTTGCAGCAAATTCCACAATTATTCTTTGAACAATACTTTACTGATACTAGCACAAAAACCGAATGCAAGTTTAGTTGCTGGTTATCGTTCCTGGCAAACAAACTTTAATCGACATGTGGATAAAGGTGAAAAAGGATTGATGATTCTTGCTCCTGTAACTTATAAAGAAGACAGGTTGATGAATAAAGTGGATGAAAAAGGAAATGTTGAATTGGATGAATCCGGTTCACCCATTCAAGAACAACGACAAGTAAATGTGACAAGATTTAAAACAACAACTGTATTTGATATATCGCAGACTTCAGGTGATCCTCTCCCTTCTTTGATTCACAATTTAACAGGGTCAAGTAATGAAATTAAAGCCATGATTCAAACTATTCAGTCTGTATGTACAATGCCAATTGAATTTAAAACAGAAACTGAAGATCTTAGTTTTATGACTGGAGCTAAAGGATATTATTCACCAAGAAAAGATAAGATTGTTTACACTTTTGGCTTTAGCCAGTTGAGTACGAAGTACGAAACAACAAAACCACCTGCTATGCGGGTGGTATCAAAAAAATGTTATACAAAATAATCACCATTCTTTCTATAATGAAGGTGTTCAAGCTATCAAAA
>ENA-ORNY01001315-ORNY01001315.1-human-gut-metagenome-genome-assembly--contig:-NODE-1315-length-14536-cov-3.222706_pt1 | contig 14536 bp, 8 predicted proteins | sample MGYA00242122_ERZ509036 | MGnify/ENA primary metagenome ERZ509036 (study PRJEB26280, sample SAMEA2338696) | human gut metagenome | biome: human gut; feature: human-associated habitat; material: faeces... | reverse complement strand
GAAGAGGCGAATCGGGTCGCCCTCGCCCTGCTCTGTCCACAGCTTTTTCTCCTTGCGCCCGTAATTGTGCGCAATCACCTGATTCGCCGCGTCGAGGATATTGGCGGTCGAGCGGTAATTCTGCTCTAACTTGATGACGGTCGCGTCGGGATAATCCTTCTCAAAATCAAGGATATTGCGGATATCCGCGCCGCGCCAGCCGTAAATCGACTGGTCGTCATCGCCCACAACGCAGAGATTCCGACTCTGGTCAGTCAGCAGTTTGACGAGCATATACTGCGCATAGTTCGTATCCTGATATTCGTCCACCATGACATATTGGAAGCGCTTGCGGTACACATCCAGCACAGGCGGATGGTCGGCGAGCAGTTCCAGCGTTTTGACGAGAAGGTCGTCAAAATCCAAGGCATTGAGCGTTTTCAGGCGCGCTTCGTACTCGACGAAGACCGTGTGAATCTGCTGGCAGCGGAAATCGCGGTCGGAATGGTCGAACCACTCGTCCGGACCCATCAGCTTGTTCTTCGCATCGGAAATTTTCGCCTTCAATTCGCGAATCGGCAGCAGCTTATCGTCAATATTCTGGCGCTTCAAAATTTCCTTCAGCACCGCGCCCTGATCGTCGTCATCATAAATGACAAAAGAACGGGTATAGCCGCCGAGTTTCTCAATATCGCGGCGGAGGATTTTGGCGCAGGTGGAGTGGAATGTGGAAATCCACGCGTCGTTCGCCTGATCGCCCACCAGCGCGGCGATTCGCTCCTTCATTTCCTTCGCCGCCTTGTTGGTGAACGTCAGCGCCAGAATATGGTACGCCGCCACGCCGTGCGCCATCAGGTTCGCCACGCGGCAGGTCAGGGCGCGGGTCTTGCCGGAGCCTGCGCCAGCCAGAATCAGCACCGGGCCTTCCAGCGTTTCCGCTGCCAAGCGCTGCTGCGGGTTGAGCATACTTAAATCCATTTTTGTTTCCTCAATCTTTCTTTTCCTTTTCCGCGGCATTTTCCATGGCATCCAGCACCGCCGTATAGCCGTTCGCGCCATAAAGCAGCGCCCGGTTGACGCGGCTGATGGTTGCGGAGGATGCACCCGTCTGACGGGCAATTTCCTGATAGGTGGCATGTTCGCGGAGCATCTTCGCCACCTCGATGCGCTGCGCCATGCTCTTGATTTCCGCAATGGTACACAAATCCTCGAAGAAGCGATACGCCTCGTCCGTTGATTCCAGCGACAACAGCGCCTTCATCAGCAAGTCCGTCTGTCCGTTCTTCACGCGGGGCTCAAACATATTTCGCACTCCTTCACCGCAAGGGGTCAGCCCCCCTGCGCATAGGTACATTATAGCACATTTCTGCCCAAATGAACAGGGCAAAAGCAGGGCAGAAAACGCGGAAAATTACGTCTTTCCACGCAAAAAAGGGGAAAGTCTGTTTCTTTCTCCCCTTTTGCTTTGGGCAGATTACCCTTCCAGTGGAACGGTCAGCACGTCTTCGAGTTCATACGGATGACCGTAAATCGTCACGCTGATCGGTTCACCGGAAATCAGTGTCAGCGTCACGCCTTTGGGCTTCACGCGCAGTTCGATGATGCGCCCGCGGTAATTGAATTTGTAGCTGTATCCATTCCAGCAATCCGGCAGGAACGGTTTGAAGCGCAGTCCGCCGAGCGTGCGCATTCCCGCAAAGCCCTTCGCAATCGCCAGCCACGAGCCGGACATGCTGGTGATATGCAGCCCGTCCTGCGAATCCTGATTGATGTTGTCCAAATCATAGCGCGCCGTCCGCTTATACATCGCCACGGCGAGGTCTTTTTCACCAAGCTGCGCCGCCATAATCGAATGGATGCAGGGCGACAAGCCCGATTCGTGCAGCGTCAGCGGCGCATAGAAGTCGAAATTCCGCCGGAGCGTTTCGGTGTCGTAGACGTGGTTGAGGAAGTACAAGCCCATCAGCACATCCGGCTGCTTGATGTACCCCGAACGCAGGATGCGATCCCACGACCAGTGCATATAGATAGGGCGCTCATCCGCCGGGATGTCGGACGCGGGGCGCAAATCCTTGTCCAGAAAGGCGTCATGCTGCGGGAAAATGCCCAGACCGCGGTCGTCAGGATAATACATGCGGTCGGCAATGTCCTGCATGTGCTTGAGGTCGTCCGGCGTAATCTGCAAGGCTTCCAAGCGGTCGTCATCCAGCTTGGCGCATGTATCCACAAAATACTCCAGGCACCACGCTGCCATGCGGTTGGTGTACCAGTTGTTGTTGACGTTGTTCTCGTACTCATTCGGGCCGGTCACGCCGAAAATCATGTACTTCTGCGTCCGCTGATTGAAATGCACGCGCCCGACCCAGAATTTCGCGATTTCCGCCATCACCTCGACGCCCTCGCCAAGCAGGTACGTCTCGTCCCCGGTGTACATCGTGTACTCAAAGATAGCGTGGACAATCGCGGCGTTGCGGTGGATGCCCTCGAACGCGACTTCCCACTCGTTGTGACACTCGCTGCCGTTGATGGTCGAAACGGGATAGAGCGCGCCGGGCATACCGAGGTTCGCCGCGTTGCGCTTCGCCGCTTCGAGATGGTGATAGCGGTAAAACAGCAGCTGGCGCGCCGTGTCCGCCCCGCGAATCGCCAGAAACACCGGCAGGCAGTAGGCTTCCGTATCCCAGTACGTCGATCCGCCGAAGCGTTCGCCCGTGTATCCCTTCGGGCCGATGTTGAGGCGTGCGTCGCTGCCCGTGTAGGTGCTGAGCAGCTGGAAGAGGTTGAAGTGGATGCCCTGCTGTGCGCTGTCGTCGCCCTCAATCTGCACATCCGCCATTTCCCAGCGCTCGTGCCACGCTGCCTGATGCGCTTTGAGCGCCTTCTGCCACCCCTCGTCGCACGCCTGCTGCGCCGCCGCCATCGCCAAATCCATCAGCTGGTCTTTGTCGTGGTCACGGCTGGTGAACACGGCGACGTACTTTTCCACCGAGACAGTCGTGCCGGAGTGAATATCGCCCGCATAGAGCGCAGCGCAGTAGCCGGCTTTGGATGCCATATCAATATAGTCGATGCCCTCAACGCGGTTCGTCATTGCCGCTGCGACGGTGAAGCGCTGCACGCCGTAGGGATTCGGCTTCGTCTGCACCAGCACGCCGCCGCGCTCATCCCAGCCCTCGCCATCCACCATGTTCCAGAAGGACTGGTCGTAGTTCGCATCAAGATTGCGGACGTTGCCATCCAGATAGGGCGAAACCTCCATCCTGCAGTCAAACGACGGCGTCACCTGATAGCGAATCGCCAGCAGCTCCTTCGTATCCATCGACACGAAGCGCCAAGTGTCCAGCGTCAGGCTGCCCTTGTCCATGTCCACGCAGGCGTGGCGGTACAGCACGGCCGTGCGCATATCCACCTCGCGCTCATATTCCCAGACCGTCGCGCGGCTGAGGTCGAGCGGATGCTGGTCGATGATGACGTGGATGCCGATGAGGTTGATGGTGTTGATAACCTTCGCATAATACTCCGGATAGCCTTTTTTCCACCATCCGACGCGTGTCTTATCGGGATACCACACGCCGCCCAGATACGTTCCCTGAAAGCTGTCGCCGGAATAATCTTCCTCAAAATTGCCGCGCAGACCCATATAGCCGTTCGCCAGCGACATCAGCGACTCGGCGAAGCGCTGGGTATTGGGCTGCCAGCCGCGTTCGACTACTTTCCACGGATGCACGGGAAAGCTCATTGTTTTTCCCCTCCCTTGTCGGCTCGAATGCATTTCCAGCCGGTGCAGAACTCTTCCTAATACAATAATGCTTTTCCGCTTTTTTGTCAAGGGAAACCGTGTTCTTCTGTGTTTGTCCGTTTCGCTGTATTTTCGTCCCGTTTCCTGCATTTTTAGTCTCATCCTGCACTTTTTCGCTTCATCGGCTTCGGGCTGTGAACAGCAAGATTCACACCAACGCCCATTTTTTCCGCATTCGGGGCGTTTGCAGCTTTTTGCGAACGTTCGGCATTTTCGTTTTTTTTGTCGTTTTTGAAGGGAAAAAACAGAATCAATGCAAAAAAAGCCCTTGACAAATCCTTTCCAAGCCGCTATACTTGTTGTCAACAGCAAGGGCGCTGTGAGATGAATTTCATTCGTTCTCGCAGTTGCCCTTTTCTTCGTAAATGCGAAAAAAACGCGTTTTACGAGAAGCGCGACGGAAAGCAGAGCCGCTTTCCCCCGCCGCTGGAATGCTTTCAAGAGCGAAATGACTTTGGAGGAGGAATCCCGGATGGCCAACATCGAAGAGCTTTTCGGCAGCAGCGTTTTCAATGACGCCGTCATGCAGAAGCGTCTGCCCAAGGATATTTACAAGGCGCTGCACAAAACCATCACTGATGGTACGCCCCTTGACCCGCAGGTGGCCAACGTCGTGGCAAATGCCATGAAGGACTGGGCAGTGGAACGCGGCGTTACGCATTATACGCACTGGTTCCAGCCCCTGACCGGCATCACCGCTGAAAAGCACGACAGCTTCATTTCGCCCAAGGACGGCGGCAAGATTATCCTCGAATTCAGCGGCAAGGAACTCGTCCGCGGCGAGCCGGACGCTTCCTCGTTCCCCTCCGGCGGCCTGCGCTCCACGTTTGAGGCGCGTGGCTACACGGCGTGGGATCCCACCAGCTACGCCTTTATCAAGGATGGCGTGCTGTGCATCCCGACGGCGTTCTGCTCCTACGGCGGCGAAGCGCTCGACCAGAAGACGCCGCTGCTGCGCTCGATGGAGGCACTGTCCGCACAGGCAGTTCGCGTGCTGAAGCTCTTCGGCCGTGACGCAACGCGCGTGACCTCCACCGTCGGCCCGGAGCAGGAGTATTTCCTTGTTGACAAGGCGCTCTACGACCAGCGCAAGGACTTGATTTTCACCGGCCGCACCCTGTTCGGCAACAAGCCGCCGAAGGGGCAGGAGCTGGAAGACCACTATTTCGGTTCGATTAAGCCGCGCGTTCAGGCGTTCATGACCGATCTGAACGAAGAGCTGTGGAAGCTGGGCATCCTCGCCAAGACCGAGCACAATGAAGTTGCCCCCGCACAGCACGAACTTGCCCCGATTTTTTCCATCACCTCCGTCGCAACCGACCACAATCAGCTGACGATGGAAATGATGAAGAAAATTGCCCAGCGCCACGGTCTGGTGTGCCTGCTGCACGAGAAGCCTTTTGCGGGCGTCAACGGCTCCGGCAAGCACAACAACTGGTCGATGTCCACCAACACCGGCTACAACCTGCTTGAGCCCGGCGACGACCCGGCGACTTCCGCTCAGTTTATGCTGATTCTGACGGCGGTTATCAAGGCAGTTGATGAATATGCCGATTTGCTGCGCATCTCCGTCGCGTCCGCCGGCAATGACCATCGTCTGGGCGCGAACGAAGCGCCGCCCGCAATTATTTCCATGTTCCTCGGCGACGAGCTGTCCGCGATTGTCAACGCCTTCGAGGAAGAGAAGGAATACTGCGCAAGCGAAAAGCACGACCTCGAAATCGGCGTGAGCGTGCTGCCGAAGTTCCCCAAGGACAACACCGACCGCAACCGCACCTCCCCGTTCGCCTTCACGGGCAACAAGTTCGAGTTCCGCTCGCTGGGGTCGTCCGAGTCCATTGCGGAAGCGAACGTGGTCATCAACACCATCGTCGCACAGTCCTTGAAGGAATTTGCGGATGAACTGGAAAGCGCGGAGAACTTCCGTGAGACGCTTCACAACCTGATTGTGAGCAACCTGCGCAAGCACAACCGCATCATCTTCAACGGCAACGGCTATGCTCCCGAATGGGTGGAGGAAGCCGCCCGCCGCGGTCTGCCGAACTACGTTTCGACCGTCGATGCGCTGCCGCACATGCTGGACGAGAAGAACATCAAGCTCTTCACCACCTTCGGCGTCTTCACCGAGGCGGAAATCCGCTCCCGCTACGAAATCAAGCTGGAGAACTACGCCAAGGTGCTCAACATTGAGGCGGAAACCTGCCTGATGATGGCAGAGAAGGAAATTCTCCCGGCATGTATGAAGTTCGCCGGTGCGACTGCCAAGGCTGTCAACGCCATGAAGACGGCAGGCGTCGAACCCTATGCGGAAGCGCATGTGCTGGCGGATGTTGCTGAGCGCAACGCCAAGCTGTACAAGGCGCTGGAAGGGCTGCGCGGCGCGGTCAAGGCGACCTGCCACGGCGACGCACTGGAGTGCGCCAAGTACGAACACAACGTCATCATTCCGGCGATGGCGGCTGTCCGCGAACAGGCGGATGAGCTGGAAACGCTGGTCGGTAAGGAGTACTGGCCCTTCCCGACGTATGACGATCTGCTCTTCAACGTGTAATAACCTTCTGCACAAGGACGTGCAGGTGGAACGGTTCTGCCGTTCGCCTGCACGTTTTTTGTATTCATCCACGGTGGCAACTCACCCCACAAAAGGATTAGGAGGCGCATGGAAATGGATCTTTCCAGCATCATGGCATCAGTTGACAGCGAAATCTTCGGCGTATGGTTCTTAATCGGCGCGGCGCTCGTTTTCTGGATGCAGGCAGGCTTCGCAATGGTCGAAACCGGCTTCACCCGCGCGAAGAACACGGGCAACATCCTGATGAAGAACTTGATGGACTTCTGCATCGGCACGGTGATGTTCATCCTGATTGGCTTCTCGCTTCTGCTGGGTGAAGACCTGATGGGCTTTATCGGCAAGCCCGGTTTTGACATTTTCACCGCGTACCCGAATTTCGATTTCTCGAACTTCGTCTTTAACCTCGTCTTCTGCGCGACGACGGCGACCATCGTCTCCGGCGCAATGGCAGAGCGCACGAAGTTCCTCTCCTACTGCGTGTATTCCGCCGTTATTTCCGCGCTGATTTACCCCATCGAGGCGCACTGGATTTGGGGCGGCGGCTGGCTGTCGCAGCTGGGCTTCCATGACTACGCCGGTTCGTGCGCGATTCACATGGTCGGCGGTCTGTGCGCGCTGATTGGCGCAAAGATGGTTGGCCCGCGCATCGGCAAGTTCTCCAAGGACAAGAGCGGCAAGATTGTCGGCGTGAATGCGTTCCCCGGTCATAACATTCCGCTTGGCTGCCTCGGTGTGTTCATCCTGTGGCTCGGCTGGTACGGCTTCAACGGCGCGGCGGCAAAGAGCATCGAATCCCTCGGCTCGATTTTCCTGACGACGACGGTTGCGCCGTCCGTGGCGACAGTTGTTTGCATGATTTTCACTTGGGTGCATTACGGCAAGCCGGATGTGTCGATGTGCCTGAACGCCTCTCTGGCGGGTCTGGTCGGCATCACGGCGGGCTGCGACGTGCTGGACTGCACGGGTGCGATTATCGTCGGCGTTGTCTCCGGTCTGATTGTCAACTTCGGCGTGTGGTTCTTGGACAACAAGCTGCACATTGATGATCCGGTCGGCGCGGTTGCTGTGCATTTCCTCAATGGCATCTGGGGCACGCTGGCGGTTGGTCTGCTGGCGACGGGCACAACGCCTGATTATCCCGAAGGGATGCTGACTGGTCTGTTCTACGGCGGCGGCTTCGAGCTGCTGGGTCTGCAGCTGCTGGGTGTGCTGAGCGTCTGCGCATGGACGGCGGTCACGATTACGCTTACGTTCCTCCTCATCAAGGCGATTTTCGGTCTGCGTGTGAGCCGCGAGGAAGAAATCGCGGGTCTGGACATCATGGAGCACGGTCTTGCGTCTGGCTATGCGGACTTCATGCCCGCGACCTCTCTGCTGACGTCGGTGGAAGCTGTGCCGACCGTTGCGGTCGAAACGCCAAAGGTCTCGGTGGATGACGCTGTGCCGGTGGTGGTGCGCAGCGACAAGGCGCCTGCTTCTGACGTGAAGATGACGAAGGTCTCCATCCTCTGCAAGCAGAGCAGCTTCGAGGTGCTGAAAACGGCAATGGAGGAAATCGGCGTAACCGGCATGACCGTTTCGCAGGTGCTGGGCTGCGGGATGCAGAAGGGCCGTCCGGAATACTATCGCGGCGTCGCGGTGGAAATGAACCTTTTGCCGAAGGTGCAGGTGGACATCGTGGTGTGCAAGATTCCGGTTCGCACGGTCATCGACACGGCGAAGAAGGTGCTGTACTCCGGGCACATTGGCGACGGCAAGATCTTCGTGTACGACGTGGAGAACGTCATCAAGGTGCGCACGGGTGAAGAGGGCTACGACGCGCTGCAGGACGTGGAATAAATCCAATAAAACATGGGGAGGAAGCGCGAAACTTCCTCCCCTTTTCATATGAAATTGTTTATGCCAGATGCTTCTTCAGCGTCGCGCGGACAGCGCCCGGCCCTGCCAGCAGTTCCTTGACATCCGCCGTCACCTTGTCCGCCAGACCCGCCGTATACAGGCTGACCCCGAAGATGCTTGCGTTGCCGAGGATGCCCTCCAGCTTGCCATCCACCGAATCCGGCTGACCGAGCGTCACGCCTGCCAGCGCCGCCTGCAAGGTAGCAAGCATCGGGTCGGAGGAGACGTTCATCGGCGCGCCGTTGTCATCCACGCCGATGAGGTAGCGAATCCAGCCTGCCAGTGCCAGCGGAATTGCAGTCAGGTCAGCGGGATTGAGCGTATCGGACGCCATGTAGCTCTTGATGGTCTCGCCGAAGCGGATGCCAACCTTCTGGGACGTGTCGGTCGCGATGCGCTGGGGCGTATCAGGGATGAAGGGGTTCGGCAGACGCTGCTCCACCACTTCGTCGATGAATGCCTTCGGGCTGATGATGCCGGGGTCGGTCACGACGGGCAGACCTTCCTTGTAGCCAATCGTCTTGACCAGCTTGACCAGCTCCGCGTCCTTCATTTCCGCCGCAATGGAGGTGTAGCCCAGCAGGCAGCCGTACACCGCCAGCGCGGTATGCAGCGGGTTCAGGCAGGTCGTCACCTTCATGCGCTCGGTGTCATTGACGGTCTTGCGGTCGCAGAGGTACACGCCCGCCTTGTCCAGCGCCGGACGGCCGTTCGGAAAGCGATCCTCCACAACAAGATACTGCGGCACCTCGGCATTGACGAACGGCGCAATGTAGGTATTGCGGCTGGTGATGACGGGCTGCATGTCCTCAAAGCCCGCGTCCATCAGCTGCTTCTCGATGATTTCCGCCGGACGGGGGGTAATCTTGTCAATCATGCTCCACGGGAAGGAGACACGCGCTTCGTCGTTCACATACGCCTCGAAATCCGCCGGAACAAGCCCGTTCTTCACCCACGCCGCGACGATTTCCATCACGCTCGCGCGCAGCTTCTCGCCGTTGTGGGAACAGTTGTCCATGCTGACCATGGCAATCGGCATAGCGCCCGCCTGATAGCGCGCGTAGAGCATCGCCGCCACGACCGCCATCGCGTGATGCGCCTGCTTCGGGCCGTTTTCCATGTCGGACACGACCACGGGCATCAGTTCGCCCTTCATGTTGCGCAGCGCATAGCCCTTCTCGGTGATGGTGAAGGACGCCATTTGCAGCGACGGCGCGGTGAAGACGTCCGTCAGCTGCTGCCACTGCGCTTCATCGGCACAGTTTGCCTTGATGCCCTTTGCAATCGACGCGATGACTTCCTTCTGCGTCGAGCCGTCGGCTTTGAGCGACACCATGAGCGTCATGCTGTCATGCGGCACATAAATCTTGTCGATAATGTCATAGTCGAACGTTTCCGCCGCGACGATGCCGGATTCCGCCAGCCCCGCGTTCAGCAGGCGCTGCTGAAAATAATCGAAGGCACCGTTGCAAGCGTGCCGCCGCAGGGCGGGCGCAAGCATCCGCATCAGGAGTTTATACAGATAAATACGTCTAAAATACTGTTTATCTGCGGCGGTGCGTTCGCGGGGATAGAGGATATCATTTCCCGACGCACGGCGAAGAAGCTGCTTGGCTTCGGCGCGGAGGTATCCAGCCAAACGGAGAAGAACGTGGGCGAGATACTGAAAAAGATACTGCCCGAGGATTTGCTCAAATATGGCCTGATACCGGAATTCATAGGCCGCGTGCCAATAATCGTTACGCTGGAGCAGCTTGACGAAAACGCGCTTATGGACATATTGACAAAGCCCAAGAACGCATTGGCGCGGCAGTATAAGCGGCTGTTTGAAATGGACGGGGTGGAGCTTAACTTCGACGAGGATGCGCTGAGAGAGGTTGCTCACATGGCGATAGAGCGCAAAACCGGCGCACGCGGACTGCGCGCGATACTGGAAAACGCCATGATGGACATAATGTACGACGTACCCTCGATGCCGGATGTAAAAAGCTGCGAAATAACAAAGGGCGTTATAGACGGCACATCCGCGCCGGTATACGGCAGGGGCAAAGCATTATTGCCGGAAGAAAATGCGGTAAGCTGAACGCATAAGGAACAAAAGCAACAGGCGGAAGCATAAAGCTTCCGCTTTTTGTATACATGAAGTATATAAAAACAAGCGGCCTCCTGCTTATCGGGAAGCCGCTTTAGCTTGATGTTGGACTTTGTCAGACCTTGAAGTTTACGCTGGTGTCGCCCTGCTCGTCCTTGCCGAATTCATAGTCCTTGCCGGGAAGAATGGCGTTGAGCAGTATGCCAACTATGCTGGCAACAGCCAGACCGGACAGGCTTACGCTGCCGATGGTTACGCAGCCGGCGTCGGAATTGGATATGCCGAGCGCAAGCACCATTATTATTGCCGCGATTATTACGTTGCGGGACTTGGTGAAGTCAACCTTGTTTTCAACCACGTTGCGCACGCCGACCGCGGAGATCATGCCGTAGAGCACCATGGATACGCCGCCGATGGTGGCCGCGGGCATTACGCGGATGAGAGCCGCAAACTTGGGGCAGAAGCTGAACACTATGGCAAGCACTGCCGCTATGCGGATTACAAAGGGGTCATAAACCTTGCTGAGTGCAAGCACGCCGGTGTTTTCGCCGTAAGTAGTGTTGGCGGGAGCGCCGAACAGGGCGGCGAGGGAGGTGGCCAGGCCATCGCCAAGCAGCGTGCGGTGCAGGCCGGGGTCGGTTATGTAGTTGCGTTCGCAGGTGGAGGATATGGCGCAAATGTCGCCGATATGCTCAACCATGGTGGCGAGGGAAAGGGGAGCTATGGTGAAGATGGAGGTCACGAGCAGGCCGGTGTCAAGGTCCGGCTTGGAGAGCAGACCTATTACGGTATCCTGCATCTGGAAGGGCAGGCCTATCCAGGTGGCCTCCTTAACGGGGGTGAAGTCAACTTCGCCGCGGATGGCAGCCACAATGTAGGACACAAGGAAGCCGAGCAGTATGGGGATTATCTTTATCATGCCCTTGCCCCAAATGTTGCAGATTATTACGACCGCGATGGCAAGCAGCGCTATGAGCCAGTTGGTATTGCAGTTATTGATGGCGGAAGATGAAAGGGTGAGACCGATGCAGATTATGATGGGGCCTACCACGATGGGCGGGAAGAAGCGCATAACTTTCTTCATGCCGAAAATCTTGAAGCAGGCGGCAAGGATGACGTACATCAGGCCGGCTATCAGCACGCCGAAGCAGGCATAGGGCAGAAGCTCGGTATTGGGCACGTTGAATACGCCGGGGTTTGCCGGATCCTCAAGCATGGGCGCTATTGCCGCATAGCCGCCGATGAAGGCGAAGGAAGAACCCAGGAATGCGGGGACCTTGCGCTTGGTCAAAAGATGGAACAGCAGCGTGCCGAGACCGGCGAACAGCAGCGTGGCCGATACGCTCAATCCAGTAAGGGCGGGCACGAGCACCGTTGCGCCAAACATGGCGAACATATGCTGGAAGCCGAGTACGATTGTCTTGGGCCAACCAAGCTGGCCTCTGGCGTCGTAAATGCCTTCGTTTTTCTGGTTCATTGCGAAAGTTACCTCCTGCGTGATGATTAAATATTATTGCGAGAGCCTTGCGGCCCATTGCACACATAAAAAAAGACGGATATTAAATCCGTCCATTAAATATTGAAAAGCGGGAATAGGGAAAGAAGGTGGTAAGGGGCGTTCTGTTCATGAAACCAAGCATTTTTTGCACCGTCCTTTCGCTTCCGCATTTTTTCTGCCGATTACTATATCATGCTGTGGGGGTAAAATGCAAGCAGAAATTATGTTTAATCGCAAGAATTTTTTTTAGCAGGCTCCTTGGCATCCAAAATCAACCGCGGGGCGAAGCCTAAATGATCCGCGGAACAGAGCGAATACTGTATTCCGTTACGTTCGCCTTCAAACGCACCAAGACAGGCTTTGTTGTGAAGATGGGCATATATGAGATAATTTATGCCGTATTCTTCGGCAAGCTGCGTAAAACCGGAATCCTGCCGCTTTTCATTGAAGGGAGGAAAGTGCAGCATCAATATGCGCACCGTGCCTTCCGGCAGGCGGTTAAGGCTCATCCTCAGCCGAATAAGCTCGCGTTCATATATGGCCCTGTCCTTTGTTTCGCTGTACGCCGAAGAACCGGGACATACCCAGCCCCGGCTTCCACATACAGATATATTGTCAATGGTAAAACAGTCGTTTTGAAGTGCAAAGCAGCCATTGGGCAATGCGGCGCGAACCTTGCCGAGCGCGCTCCACCAGTAATCATGATTGCCGCGCAAAAGCAGCTTTGTGCCGGGTAATGCGCCTATGAATTCAAGGTCGCATATCGCGTCATCTAGCCGCATTGCCCAGCTTATGTCTCCCGGTATCAGCACCAGATCGTTTTCACCAACGGCATCGCGCCAGGCAGAGATCACGCGCTGCGGATGATTGGCCCATGTTGAGCCGAACACATCCATTGGCTTATTTGAACTTCCGCTTAAATGTAGATCTCCTATGGCGAATACCTTCATTGGGTGATATCACTTTCTCCTGCCGCGCTTGGGCTTTTGCTCCGGCTCTGGTTCAGGCTCGGGCTCTGTTTCTTCTTCCTCTTCCTCGTCATTCAAATCGTCGTCGGAGGAGAGTTCCTTATCTATTTCGCTCAGCTCGCTTTCGGGGATTTCACCGTCGCTGGGCATGGGCACCTCTATTTCGTCCAGCCCAACGCTGCCAAGTACGAGTTCCTCAGGATCCGTTATCGGCTCCGCAACGTTGCCGGATTGCATCTCCTGCCTACGGGCTTCCCTAAGGCATATCGCGCAAAGGTCGCTGCCCTTAACGGCGGGATTCTCGCCGCACTCGCTGCACATTACTATGCTGTCCTCCGGCTCGCTGTCCCCGCCCTTCATTTCGCGGCGGCACACATTGCAGTATTTTTCATCGTCTTTTATATAATTCAGTTCGCAGCGCGGGCATTTTCTCAAAGCCATATTGCCACATCCTCCACAGTTTGTTTTTTACTTTCACTATTATGCGTACGGCATATAGTTATGTCAAGTAGCATATGCAAAAAGTCTGCAATATTTGTGCATTACTTTGCATTTGACAAACTGTCGTTCACTATTGCGCCAATTCTGGCCACCAATTCTTCGCGTCCATCGCCTGTTTCCGCGCTGTAACAGAGCGCCCACGGCGGCGCGCCGAGCAGTTTGGCGTTTGCATTTGCCGCCTGCTGCCGCTTTGAACGGGAAAGCTTATCCGCCTTGGTGGCAATGAGCGTATACGGAATGCCGTAATATATTATCCATTCAAGCATCTGCTTATCGGCGGCGGTAGGCTCGTGGCGAATATCTATAAGCATGAATATATGGCTTACGCTTCCGCCGGAAAGGTAACTTTCCATCAGCTTGCCCCAGCTTTCCTGCTCCGCCTTTGAAACCTTGGCGTAGCCGTAGCCGGGAAGGTCGATGAAATATGCCCCGTCCACGAGGAAATAGTTGACCTGCACCGTTTTTCCCGGCGTCGCGCCGACACGGGCGTAGTTTTTCCGGTTGAGCAGACTGTTGATGACCGAAGATTTGCCGACGTTGGAACGCCCGGCGAACGCGACGGCATGGCGGCCGTCGCGCAGAAACGCCTTTTTGTTTGCGGCGGATTTTATGAAATCTACTTTCTGTGTATTCATTCCGCCACCTTCTCCTCCGCCGGGCGGAGCGCCTTTTTCAGCACCTGATCCATGTGGGAAACCGCCGTAAAGTTCACGGCGTTTCGCACGTTCGGATCCATCTCGGCAAGATCGCTCACGTTGTCCTCCGGCAGAAGCACCTCATGGATCCCGGCGCGGAGCGCTGCCATCGTCTTTTCCTGAATGCCGCCGATCGGCAGCACACGGCCGCGCAGCGTGATCTCACCGGTCATGGCAATATCGGCGCGGACCGGACGGTTCGTAAGCGCGGAAACGACGCACAAGCAGATCGCGGCGCCGGCACTCGGGCCGTCCTTCGGCACGGCGCCTTCCGGGAAATGCAGATGAATATCGGTATTCTTATGGAAAGCCGGATCAATGCCGAGCTCGGAAGTGCGGCTGCGGATGTACGTTACCGCCGCCTGGCACGATTCCTTCATCACATCGCCGAGATTGCCGGTCAGCTCAAGCTTTCCGCTGCCCGGCACGACAGAGCACTCCACATCGAGCACCTCGCCGCCGACGCTCGTCCACGCAAGGCCGTGAACAAGACCTACGGAATCGGTCGAGAAGTTGACCTCCGGCTTGAATTT
>ENA-ORNY01001311-ORNY01001311.1-human-gut-metagenome-genome-assembly--contig:-NODE-1311-length-14550-cov-51.115902_pt1 | contig 14550 bp, 9 predicted proteins | sample MGYA00242122_ERZ509036 | MGnify/ENA primary metagenome ERZ509036 (study PRJEB26280, sample SAMEA2338696) | human gut metagenome | biome: human gut; feature: human-associated habitat; material: faeces... | reverse complement strand
ATGTATTTTCAATTTAGGACAGTTAATTTTATCGTCCTATTAAAGTATAGCCCTCCGGTGTAAGTTCCACTGCCGTAATGGTTTCTCCGAAAGTGGAAGCCCAGGCATCAAAGTGCTGCAACCCATTTTTCACAAGCGTGTTGTACTGCAAATATCGCTGTATCGTATAGAGTTCCACCATACTGTTTGAGATAGGTGTACCCGTTGCAAATACGGTTCCTCGTCCTCCGGTAATCTCGTCAAGGTAACGACACTTCATAAAGAGGTCGGAAGATTTCTGTGCTTCCGTCTGTGCGATACCGCCCACATTACGCATTTTTGTATAAAGATAAAGGTTCTTGTAATAATGGCTTTCATCAACAAAAAGTCTGTCTACACCAAGTTCCTCAAAGGTTACAACATCATCTTTTTTCGTCTGGTCATTGAGTTTATCAAGTTTCTGCCTGATAGATTTCTTTGACTTTTCAAGCTGCTTTATGGAGAAGTTTTCCCCTCGATTTCGCTTGAGTTCCGCAATTCCTCCGGTTATCTCCTCAAGCTGCTGTTCTAAGATTGCCCTCTGTCTTTCAATGGACATCGGGATTTTTTCAAACTGTGAATGTCCGATGATAACTGCGTCATAATCTCCAGTTGCAATCCTGCCGCAGAACTTTTTACGGTTCTTGGTTTCAAAATCTTTCTTTGTTGCGACAAGGATATTCGCCGCCGGATAGAGCTGCAAATACTCAGCCGCCCATTGTTCGGTCAAGTGATTTGGTACAACAAACAGTGACTTGTTACAAAGCCCAAGCCTTTTCGACTCCTGTGCTGCCGCTACCATTTCAAAAGTTTTTCCTGCTCCGACTGCGTGTGCAAGAAGTGTATTTCCTCCGTAAAGGATATGGGCAACCGCATTTTTCTGATGTTCCCTGAGTTCAATTTCAGGGTTCATACCATTGAAGATGATATGACTTCCATCATACTCACGAGGTCTGACACTGTTGAATTTCTCATTGTAGGATTTGCAAAGCCTTTCCCTTCGTTCAGGGTCAGACCATATCCAGTCCTGAAATTCCTGCTTAATCATTTCCTGCTTCGACTGAGCAATCGCTGTTTCCTTTTTATTCAGGACAGCCTTTTTCTTTCCCTCATCATCTTCGATATAATCAAAGATACGCACATCTTTTAAATTCAGCGTTTCCTCAATAATCTTATAGGCATTGATGCGGGAAGTTCCATAAGTGTTATATGCCCTTACATTTCCTTTGTCATAGGATTTGCCCTCAATATTCCACTCACTCGTAAATGGAGAGAAGTGAACTTTGATATTCCACTGTGCATAGCGTGGTGTTTCAAGCAAATGAAAGATAAACTCCTGCACATCGTCCGGTGGCAGCCAAGTTGCACCAAGTCGCACGGAAATTTCACTTGCAGTCAGGTCTTTCGGCTGCACCTTTTGAAGTGCTTCTACATTGACCTTATAATCTTCCGGATAGAGTTCTGCCGAGTTCTTTGCAATCTTCAGCTTTTCCCTGACATTACCCGAAAGGTATTCATCAGCCATCAGATACTTCGGTTCGTAAGAATTTCCATACTCATAAAGCGGGTTTAGGAAGATAACACCCTTTAAGTCCTCAAAGATTTCATTCTCCGATTTACCGGAAAGCTCCATCATATAGTCCATATCAATCGTGGCTTTTTCTCCAAGAGATACCGCCAACGCTTCACTTGCCGTATCAACAGAAGTAACCGGAGTATGCGGCTTAATTGTCCTCTTAGAAAACATATCAGCCTTACGTTCCAGTTCTCCGTCCTCTCCGATTATCTCCAATGCGGAAAGCAAAGAGAATGAACTGTCCTGCGAAAAAGCAGAGGTATTTGCACGGCTGTTAATGAGTCCGTACTTACCTGAAAAGGTATCATAAAGTCTGTTTAATCGCTCCTGCTCCGCTTTGATTTCGCTGTCAGGGTAATCTTCTGTCTGCAATTCAATCAGCGTTCTGACGGAATTTCTAATAGCAATCATACCCTTAATTCGGTTCTCTGCGGTTGCCGACACTTCCACCGGAGTCATACGGGAATTTTCACGATAATAGATTTTATCGTCTACCACCGTATATGAAAAGTTTCTCACTGCCGGGTCTGCCGGAATAGAATTATCTTCCTCCTCCAGTTCTTCCTCGGCTTCATATTCCGTGATTTCTCCGTGAATGTTTGCTACTGCTTCATCAAGCTGTGCTGCAAGGTCTGCATTTTCATACGGCACACAAGTTGCTTCCATACCGAAACGCCCCGATACCATTTTCATTTCTCCAAGTATCATTTCGGGGTGCTGCACAAAATAAGAGTTCATCTTAATTCCGTTCTCATCGGTATCAAGATGAATCCAATCCGGCTCAATATCTATCAGTCTGTCACGCTTTTGCAGGATAAGAATATCCGAAACGACTTCCGTTCCTGCATTACCCTTAAAGGTATTATTCGGCAATCGAATTGCTCCAAGAAGCTCTGCTCTCTGTGCAATATACTTTCGTACTGCTAAAGTTTCCTTATCCATTGTGCCTTTGCTCGTTACAAGAGCCATCACACCGCCGGGTCTTAACTTATCAAGGGACTTGGCAAAAAAGTAATCGTGTATCAGGAACTTATGCTTGTCGTACCTTTTATCTAACACCTTAAAATCTCCAAAAGGCACATTGCCAACCACTCCATCAAAGAAGCTGTCCGGCAGATTGGTTTCTTCAAATCCTTGTGCCGCAATGGTTGTTTTCTGATAAAGCTGCTGTGCAATCCCTGCGGAAATCGTATCAAGTTCCACACCGTAAATCTTACTGTCTTGCATTGCGTCCGGTAGCATACCGATGAAATTACCGATACCGCAGGACGGCTCTAACAAGTTGCCTTCCTTAAAGCCCATCTGCTCCATTGCCTTATAAATGGCTGTGATAACTTCAGGCGGCGTGTAGAACGCAGTCAATGTGCTTTCTCTTGCCGAAGCATATTCCTCCGGTGTTAATACCGAAGAAAGTTCCAGATATTCCGTTGCCCACGCTGAATTATTTTCATCAAAGGCTTCTGAAAGCCCACCCCAACCGACATACTTTGATAAGATAATCTGTTCTTCAGGAGTGGCAAATCTGTTTTCTTCCTGACATTTTTTAAGAAGCTGTATCGCCATAATATTTCTGCGGAAGCGTTCCTTTTTACCAACCGTTTCAACCTCATTTTCTCTAAGATTAAAGGTGTGACGGTCTGCCATAGGCACATCAGGGTGCAAGTCAAAGCCTTTGACTTTTTTCTTCTGCTCCCAAGCGGGAACTAACGGCTCAGACTCTTTTTCATTTCTTTCTTCGGCAGGTTCTTCCTTTACAATCAAATGCTCATTCATCGGATTCTCTCGCACTTTTCTGTCAAACTCTGTGCGTGAAAATTCCTTATTGAACAGTGGCACATCATAGTCATAGAGCATTACTCTCTCATCATCAACAGATAAGATTTCGTACTCAGAAGCACCGATATACACCTTATCGCCAAGATGATATTCATACTGCACATCTTGTAGCTGTTCTGCTTCTTCAGGTTCTTTTTCGGTTGGTTCGACCTCTTGCTCCGGTGGTGCATTAGAAAGTATCTCACGATTTCTTTTCGTTTCCTCGATTTTGGCTCTGCGTTCCTCTTGACTTTCAAGCCACTGAGGATAGCGTTCTTTTTCCTTTGGATTTAAGTATCTGTCCATTCGGATAAGTTCCCCGATACGCTTCTCCACCTGCGACCACGAAAGTGTGATATGTGGATTTTCTTTACCGATGCCTTTCGTAATCGTAATACCTTTTCCATCGTGGCTCTCATCAATGCCTGCCCCGATTATGACGGGATAAGAACCGCCCCAACCATATTCATTTTTCAAGAAGTCGGCATTTTCTTTTGCAGAAAGACTTTTTTCAAACTGCTCATAAATACGCATTTTTCCCTCAGAAAATCCGCTTCCATTCGCAAGAATAGCGTCGATAATCTCCTGAGAAAAAGTAAAGGCAGAGGTTTTCTTTTCCTCTGCCCGACCGTCTAATATGAATGTCATCTGACCGTCCATTGACGGTAATGGTTTTATGCTGTCACTTAATTCTCCCAGTAATCGCATAGCTTCAAAATGACGGGCAATAACAGCCCAATCATAATAGCTCTGTGCGGTTCTGCTGTCGTATTTGCCCTCCCACAAATGCAGAACGTTTTCAAAGGTCTTGTACCCTACTGTCCTGCCGTCCTCTAAAGTAAGTTCGGTATAATCATTATTGAAAATACTCTTTATATACTCTGTGCGGTCTTTGTTATCAGGATTACGTTCATAATAATCTTTGATTTCTTCCAGACTTGCTGACAAATGTGGTGTCGTTCTGAGAATTTCATTGATTACTTCATCACGTCCAAAGAACGGAAGGCTTTTATCCTCGTGCGTTCTGTCGTAATACTCTAAGCGAATATCACTTCCGCTTTCACGATTTCCTGTGCCGAATTGCGAAGGGAGTTCATCAGACGAACCCATTTCATCATATCCTCCGCTTTCATCTGTTCGGTCACTCCCTCTTTCTGTGCCATCTGGCTCAGAATTGTTTTCTCCATCTTGCTGGCTCTCTGTTCCACTTCCGCCAAGTGCTGTGTCAGTTCGCCCCTCGTCAGGAGATTGTAGTAAAGGACTCTGTGATGTTCCTTCAGAAACTCTCTCCTCATCTGAGCGTATCTGCCCAACGTCACTTCCGGCTGCTGTGGAAGTTTCAGGTTCGGAAGGCTGTAATCGCCCACCATCGTGTAGGTCAGTTCGTTCATTGTCCAAACTCCTTTCGTCGTTATTTTCAACCTTATTGTATTCATTTCTGTCCTGACCGACAATTATGCGATTTTGACGGTTGAGTGCAGTAATTGTTTTAGATATTTCCGTCAATCCCATTTCTGCAATATCACTGGTAGCAAATCCAAGTGCATTGAGTGTTTCCTGCGTATTGAAGTTGGTAACATCTCTGAAATCATCAAGTTCAAAATAACCGTCCGTATCAACGCCGAGCCTTGACATCATCATATATGCCACACTGTTTGTCACGACATTTTTATAAATGAAAGCCACAATATCCTCTTCCACTTCCTCAAAGGAACTGCCCTCGGTTGCATAGTAAAGGTCTTGCAGATAATCAGGGATATTATCCTCTGCCGCATTTCTTGCTGCTCCCATAATTGCTTCGGCAAGACTGCTCTTATTCTCAATCTCTCCGAAAGTGCTTTCCAATGTTTCAATCACATCAGCTTCGTATTCCTGACGCATATCCCAAATCGGGACTGTTCTTGAATATCTGCTTTCGTGAGTATCTGAAATATCAAAATAATGTGTCAGTCTTTGCCGTGAACGGTTTTCATCAGCAAAAACAGCAATACCTCTTGCACCTCGGTTGACCCATCTGCCAAAAATTTTGTTCCACTGCTCTATCTCAAGAACCGCTGTTGCATCAGGTCGCTGTGCATATACAAGTAGCTGCTCGTCATAACGTAACTTATAATTTCGGCAAGCTGAAGCTAAGAATGCCTGCCAGTTCTGAGGATTTGACACAACCGTTTTGCAGGTGCGGTTGTAAAGCTCAGAAATAAGGTCATATTTTCGTGCCATTACTCTTGCACCTCCTTATCGCTGTTTTTCTCTGTTTTTGGTCTTGTTTTTTGATGGTTCGGATTGATTGATAGGTTCAACTTTACTTCCATTAAGCTCCATTTTTTCAGCAAACTCGCATATATGATAGCAGCAATTTCCGACATACAAATGGTAGTCATCAATATACTTGCATACTTTGTCTGCTGTGTGTCCATCACGAAAAGTAATCCTGATTTTCCCTCCATCGGGAATATAGAATTTCAAATTGTAATGACTGTCTATAAATCGAATTTGCTTTTCCTGTGGCTCTGCTCTATTCTCCTGTTGCTTCATTTTCCTTACCTCTCATTTTTGTTGCTTCATCAGAACCACCGCCCAAATACGAAAAGAGTTTACCGGATTTTGTATTCTTCTGAAGCTCCATAATCACACCCATATCAGGAATCGTGATATTCGGGATTTTCAGGATTGCTTCCATATCAAGCTGCTGCAACTTTTTCTCCGTATCACAACCGGAGTCAAAGAGTTTATTCAGCACCTTAACCTTATTCTGAAAAGTTGCTTTGTCTTTCACGAAAATACCTCCTTAGCTAATGTTGATTACAATAGAAATATTGCCGCTCTGTTCTTCTTTCTGCGGATTACGTGAATACTCATGAAAAAGGGACTGTACTCTCTGCCTTGCCCTGCGTATGGTTTCAAAACAAGGAAGTCCGTATGCTCGGTAATTAAATACAATATCCTCAAGCGGAAGATTTCCGGCAGGTATATATCCGTACCGATTGTAATAATGCAGAATGAGAAGCATATCATCATACCTCGACATCGGGCATTCCTTTAAGATTTCAAGCACTCGGCTCTCCACCGTTTTCTGTTGTTTCATAATGTTCCTCCAAAAATTAAAGGGACAGAGTTTTTTACGCTCTGCCCCGACTGGTTAATGTTTGCTTGTTACTTACTTCTTACGGTTTTTAACCTGAAGAAAGATAAAGCCGCCGACAATAACGGCGACTAATGCGATAGCGATAATTGTCTTTGCTTCCATTACTCGTTACCCTCCTTTTTCTTCTTTTTGTGTGCAACAACAAAAGTTACGGCGATACCGACAGCAGAAAGTCCGGCAAGGACATACCAAAGTTTCATATTGGTATCATCTCCTGTTTTCGGAGTATCCCTCAACTCATTGTGCATTTTTACAACGGCTGTTTCATCAAGTTTGATAGTAACATTCTGGTCGGCAGGTGTGATATATGTGGCAGAGGCATTGTTTGCCACTTCGGATACGGTATATTCGCCAATACGAAGTCCCTCAATCACAATTTCGCCGTTCTTATCTGTTTCAAATGTCATATCATAGCCGTTTGCTCCGGTTACTCTGAACGCAAAACCTTTGACCTTACCGTCTGAAGATGTCTTGACGATTTTCAGTGTTCCACGCATAGCTTCATTGATAAATCCAACTCCAGCCTTATTCTCAACGGAATAAGTTGTTTCGTCTTTCTCAATGAAAACAGAGTATTCTCCCTTATCAAGCAGGAATCCCTCCGGTGCTTTGGTTTCACGGACAATATATTTTCCGTAAAGCAGCTCTTTCATCTCATAAATTCCGGTTTCGGTTTCTTCAAGATTTCCGATAAGTTCATCGCCATCATCAATCTTTCCGTTCTCATTGGTGTCCTTATATACCTCAAAGGTTGCACCCGTAAGTTTGTTATCCGGATATTCAGCGTCCACCTTCGTAAGTCTGATATTGCCGTGAACATACTCATTGACAATCTCAATTTCAACCACCTGCTCGGCTTTGCTGATATTGACCTCATACACTTTTTCATCAAGAACAAATCCCTTTGGCTGCTCGATTTCTCTTACAATCCATTTGCCATAAGGAACTTTTGCAAAAGAAAAACTACCGTCTTTTGCAGAGGTAGTCGTCATAAGTGCCGTATCCTTTGTAAATTCTGTTTCTTCAGCTTTGAAGATACCAATAACAGCACCCTCAAGTGCTTCTCCGTTCTCGTCAATCTTCTTACCTGATACAGAACCATAGATAAGTTCATTCTTGATTTCTTTTCCGTCATTCACTTTGATTTCAACTGTTGCGGTATCCTGACCTGCGTATTCAAATACAACCGGATACTTCGTATCAGAGAGAATATAATGCTCATCGGTTGCAATCTCTTTGACATAGTATTTGCCAAACGGAAGGTCTGACTTCATAACAGCAGTTCCATTTTCATTTACGCTGACAATCTCAATCAGTCCATCAGCCGGAATAACTGTACCGCTTGCAGATACAATATCTTCTGCGGCATAAAGACCAAAGCTGATGTTTTTGATTTCTCCGTTGTCGCCAATACCAAATGTCTCGTCCTTTTCAATGGCTTTTGCAAGGCTTACCTGAACTTTCTGTCTTTCGTTATAGAATGATGTGGAAGTTTCGGTAACAGAGATATTCTGACCTGCGTAAGTAAGCTCAACCGTATGTGTTTCGCCACTCACTACCATTCCGTAAGGTGCAGTAATTTCCTTGACCTCGTATTTTCCGAGATAAAGTTCTTTGCTCTTCACAAATCCATCGGAGCTTGTTGTGATAGTATCTACCACTTCGCCCTTTGAATAGCGGAGTGTACCGTCCGGTGTACTAATATCTTCCGCAGCACGGACTTCATAAACTGCACCCTCAAGTCCTGCCACTTCATAAACAGGCTGATAGATAACATCACTGTCCTCAGAACCACTTACATTGACACCGCTAAATACTTCTCCGGTCTTTTCAACCGTGATAGTACCTTTCTGTGCCATATTCGGCTTATTGACTTTCACAACAGTTACGCCGCCTTCCTCTGTGGAATTTTCTTCGGTAATATCAAAATATACCGGAGTATCATCAAGTACATATCCGTATGGAGCTTGTACCTCTACGATAGAATATCCCTTGCCGTAATCCAGTTTCTCAGGTGTGACAAGAGAACCATTTGCGTCGGTATAGAACACATCAATCGTGGTCGGTGTCGGATAAGTAAAGGTCATTTTGACCTGATTGCCCTGTGGGTCGTAAATCTTAAATCCTGCTCCTGCATACGGAATACTCTTTCCGCTTTCTGCGTCCACCTTGACTACATTGACAAAGCTCTCAAAGTTACGGTTATTGATAAGATAACGGTAGGTCTGTGCGTTCTGTGAAATGAACACATCAAAATCATCCATCATCTCTCTGCCTTCCCAACCGGAAGTCTGGTGTACGGTATAAATACCATACGGCATATCTTTTGTCTGACCGAAGCCATTTTCATCGCAAACGATAGTATCTCTCTCGTCTTTATTGGCTGCGTCATAGCTTCCGGCAGATTTCAAATAAATCTCAAAGGAAGCACCCTTTTCAGGAGTTTCAATCTTTGTTTCTCCATCATCAGTGTGTTTAATGATAGCCACGTTACCTTTGATTACCTGCTCGGTTACATCATTGGAAGTAAGGTTGTGTTCCACCTCATAAAGTTTCGGGTCTGCACCTACTTCATGGATAGTCTTATCAAGCAAATATCCCTCTGACGGTGTAATTTCTCGGATTGTCCAGTCGGTATCACAAACATATTCTTTGGTAGTGAACTGACCGTTTTCATCAGTAACATACTTATCTATAAGCGTTTCTCCCTTATAGATACCGTAAACTGCTCCCGAAAGTTTGGCATTGCCCTGTGCTTCGCCTTTCCCAGCGTCGCTCTTTGTTACTGTTACAGTAAATTTCTTCAAAATGTTATTGAAGTTTCTTGTGGTTACTTCTTTCCACTTCACTGGTGCAGTCTGATTTTTTGGCACAACATAACGGATAGCTGTGTCCACTTCCTCAAGAGTATATGGTTCAGAACCACTGATAAGCACATCTTTGAAAGTTGCCACACCGTCTTTATCCGTAACTGCATACTGGTCAACAGCATCACCGGAAAGAGAAGTACCGAAAAGATGGAACTTCACACCTTCAACAAGGTTATCTTCTGAAGACTTCACTACCTGAAGGTCGCCACGCTTCAGTTTGTTATTGAAATTGACCTTTGCAACCTGTCCTGCTACAACGGTAACTCTATGTGTTTCCTGCGGCTCGTACTTATCGTATACCTGCTCGGTTACAGTATAGATACCCGGCATAAGATTATCAATTTGGAACTTACCGCCATTAGCTGTTGTAACTGTCTGATTGATACCGTTTCCGGTAATCGTGAAGTTGATACCGTCAACCTTGCCGTCCTCACTGGTCTTTACAATCTGACAAGAACCATAGCTGACTTTCATCTTCACATAACCGTTGATACTGTCGCTTACTTCCTGAGCATAGCTGACAACATCCTGCACACTGGAGTTCTGACCGTGTTTGCCCTCTGACCATACAACCACACCTCTGCGGACTGCATTTTTCTTGGTTGCGGTAATGGTAAATTCCTTACTCGGTGCAGTATCCATAGAAACAGTAAGTTTGTTACCATTCACTGAAAAACTTACTCCACTGATACTTGCCTTGAAATTATATTTGGACAGCACATTATTGGAGTCTGTCAGAGTAGTTGTGTACTTACTTCCGTTCCACTCAAGTTCTATTGTCTTTGCCGAACCGGATGATTTATTACAAAAGCTCGGTATGGTCGCATGGTTCTGTACACTCTGCACCATACTGTTGTAATAACTGAAAATCTTATTGCGGAGCGGATGCTTTGCATTGATGACATCTTTCACATTGCTGCAACCACTGGCTGCTACATGATTGAAGTTTGCATCACGCTCTCCGATAACAGTTTCCCAGATAAGAAGCTGTGTGGCATAAGCCTGTGCAATGCTGTTTGCTGCCGCTTCATTCTGTGACCTCCAAGATGTCGAGATTGTCCCACGATAGCCATACTGTAAAATACGACCAACGAAAAGACGGATTTCATCTCCGGAAATAACCCCATTGGCTGCAAGGTTATTAAAATAATTTTCGTCATACTTATTCATTGTCTGACCGACCTTGAGCGAAATTCCCGGCTCAATACAATAAGCAACATTGCCTGAGTATGAGCCAATAGCCTTAAGATTGGTAAAATTGGAACGTCCGGTATGCCAACCATTTTTCAAGGTCAAATTGCTGTGTCCCCATACCCCATCGTAATTAGCATCGCCATCACGAGGAAAATCGACCATATAAACATCGGCTTTTTCTCCCGAAGCAGCATATGCTGTTGTCGAGCCAATGCCTGCAAAAGTGGTCACACACATAAGGGTCGCCAAGAAAAGCGACGTGACTCTTTTGAATTTTGACTTTATCATTGCGTTTCCTCCTGTAAAAATTGAAAAACACACCGTATCGCTACGATGTGCCTTTGTGGATTTTCTCTTACGACAAGATTTACCTGCCGAAAAACAAATGCGGATTTTTCGTTAATTTTTCATTTTACCATACACCTCCAGTCCGTTCATACTGTGCGATTGCCCCTTAGAGATAGACATATACTTTGAGATAGTTATATTCAAGTGAGATAGTATATATCATTTTCGGTAGGTAAAAGTATAACTAAGAGGTTAGAGTGTGAGAAAGGGGAACTGTAAAACAGGCTATCTGCTGTCACGCTCTGCACGGTTACGCAAAAACTTGTTGTAATACTCCAATGCTTTGCAGACAAAATCCTCTGTCTGACTGACGGGAATGTTTTTCGGGATAAGCTGTCTTACTCTATCGCCCCTCAACACGATTTTTTCCTTTTGGTTCGGCTTTTCCTCAGACATAACAGCGTGGATTGCTTCTGTTGTAAGGTTGCCCTCGTTGAATAACTTTCGCATACGGATTGTCTGGTCGTGTGACGGGGTTGCGTCATTCAAGTCGATTTCGTCAACCACATCACGCTGGCAATCTTCATCAAGATAGGAAAGCTCCACGGCAGGACGCATTTTAATACGCCCCTCATCAACAAATTCAAGCAGTTCAGGAACAAGGTTTGTCAGACGCACATAGCGATGTATCTGACGCTCACTATCTCCAACTTCATCTGCAACCTGAGTTACTGACAACTTATTGCCCACTGGGCGAGAAGTTAAATCTGTCCTTTCTCCCTGCCTTTTCATTGCTTCCAAACGCATTTTATAGGCAAAGGCTTTTTCACTCGGCAATATCTCTGACCTCTGGAAATTACTTTCAACCATTAAAATGGTCGCTTCATCTCTGTTCAGGTCTACAATCTCACTTCTCAGTGTTTCAAATCCTGCCAGTTCACAAGCTCGCTTTCGTCTGTGTCCTGAAACAAGTTCATATCTGCCGTCCTCTTTCTGCCTTACCGTTGCCGGAGTAATAACCCCTCTTTCCTTGACACTCTCCACAAGCTGCATCATATCTTCATCGTCCCTGACCTTAAACGGGTGGTCTGGGAAATCATCAATCAGCTCTAACGGAATATCTCGGATTTTTGAAAGCTGTTCTTCATCTCTCTGTGCCTGCGTGGTAAATAAATCATCGAGTTTCGTGAGAGTGAAGTCGCTCTTTCTTCCTGCCATCGGCTAACACCTCCTTTGTAAATTCAGCGTATGCCTTAGACACTGTGCTGTTTGGCTCATAAGCATAAATGCTTTTGCCTTTGGAAGAAGTTTCAGCGGCTTTTACGGCAATCGGGATTTGTGTTCGATACATTCTTATCTGATTACCGAAGTTTGCCCTGAGTGCTTCCACCGTACTCTTTGCAAGGTTTGTTCGGCTATCCACCAAAGTAAGCAGCATACCGTCTATCTTAATATCTGGATTGATATACTTCTTTACTTTTGAAATGGTCTGCACAAGCTGTGTCATACCCTTTGCAGGCAAATACTGAGCCTGAACCGGAATGATAACACTGTCTGCCGCCGATAAAGCATTGAGAGTAACCATACCAAGTGAAGGCATACAGTCTATAATTACATAATCATATCTGTTCTTCACTTGACTCAGATAGTTCTTGAGTGTAGTTTCTCTGCTCATTGCGTTCATAAGGTTAAATTCCATTGCTGAAAGCTCAAGGTTTGCCGGAACAAGGTCAACACCTTCTTCGTGGTGCAGGATACCAACCATAGGGTCTGTCATCGTTTCATTGATTACATCTGTGAGTTTCGTTGCAAGCGTGATACCCAAGCCGTCTGTATCCTGCCAACCAAGACAAGTCGTTAAATCGCCCTGCGGGTCTGCGTCTATGAGCAATACTTTCTTGCCCTGCATTGCAAGCCCGACTCCGAGATTAACTGTTGTGGTGGTCTTTCCGACTCCGCCTTTCTGGTTACATACGGAAATCGTTTTACAGTTTGACACTTCTTTTTGCCCTCCTTTCTGAAAATTCATAGCCACCGCATTATGGCTATGTACCTGACCGACTCATTTCCTAATCGGTCATAGCAATATTTGTTCTCAACACCCCTTGCCAAGCAAAATGCTTATGGGAAATCACTAAGGAACAGACTGCTTATCTGTATCATAGGATTCTAACCTCTGCCGGGTACTCCGCCAGCTCCGTAGAGAAGTATCATTATCATTCTGACTGTCATCGCCATATCAGGGGCAACCTGATACTCATAGCCGGAGTTCTCGCTATTCTGAAATGCAGAAATCACGGCGTACCTGCTAAAGTGGCTATCATCAGAAATAAAGTCTTAGTGAATGACTTATTCAGTTTTCAAGCGAAAAGGCTTCCGTTTTTGCTATCCGGAATGAGCCCCTTCACTCATTTGGACAAAGGGGTATGAAATGCACACCCAAAATCGCCGTTTTTCCGAAAATTTTTTTGAAAAATTTTTTTGAAAAATTTTTTGAAATAAAAAAAGCCGCCTGCTCCGGTTAGGAAACAGACGGCAAATCAACGTTCTAAATGTATTCAATTTTCAATTTCTTTTTCTTTGCTTCAAGCACTTTGCAGAGGACATCATCTACTGCATCGGTGTATCGTCCCTGAGCTGCTAAATTGTTCTTCAGTTCAATGAGCGATTGTATCACTCGGCTTCGTTCTTCTTCATTTAAGTATAGATGATAGGTTTTCTCTCTCATTGGCTGTCCCTCCATCTTTCAAATGTATTTTTGATTATCTCCACATCTTCCTCTGTATCAGAAGAAATAAATATATGTACGTTCTGAAAAGCTCTTTTTAAGCTGTCGGCATAATCCAGTTCAGTGCCTTTCATCGGCAGTTTAATCAGTCTTATTCCTCGTTGCTCACACATATATGCTTTCATTATTTCTATATTCTCGTCAGCACTTCCTGACTCAATAGCCAACTTTTCTGAAGGTATGTATGTTTCAAGCGGAACTCCAAGCAATCGGTCAGAATCAAGTTCTGCTTTCAAGCCTTTCTTATTAGAATAATAGCTGACAGCCAAAGCAGGAAATAGAGATAAATATTCTTGCTCACAAATTCGGCAGCCTTTATTCAATATCGTCCTTTCATTTATCTTCATACTCCATGAATGACCGTGCCTGCATTTCCACCACGCTCTCTTTGCTGAAGTTCGTGATACCTCTGTCGGCTTCAATTTATTCTGCTCATAATCCCATTCACTGAGAAGCTGACTGTCCGTTGTCGCCAAATCATTATATCCGGCAAGGACTTCTCTCTCTGCACAAACGGGGCATACCGTACCTTTCACACGGGCATTGACAACGGATTTCCACTCATTACCGCATTTTCTGCACTTCCACCAGACGTTTTTCCTCGACTTTGCATTTACTTCATCAGGTTTCAAAGGCAAGTTCTTCTCCGACCACTCCGAAGCAATTTCAGGGTGTGTTGTCTGCAAATCGTTAAACCCTTTCGAGAATATGTACCCACTGCAATACGGGCATTTACTCCCACCGGAACGGGTAGAAATAAGGGTGTTCCACTCTCTGCCGCAATCCTTACACTTCCACCACGCCTTACGATTGGCAAAGACCGTAACCTGAGTTGGAAGTAACGGATAATTTCTGT
>ENA-ORNY01001310-ORNY01001310.1-human-gut-metagenome-genome-assembly--contig:-NODE-1310-length-14552-cov-6.607781_pt1 | contig 14552 bp, 8 predicted proteins | sample MGYA00242122_ERZ509036 | MGnify/ENA primary metagenome ERZ509036 (study PRJEB26280, sample SAMEA2338696) | human gut metagenome | biome: human gut; feature: human-associated habitat; material: faeces... | reverse complement strand
TTCCTTGATGTCGTAGCACTGGCAGGTCGGGCAGACGAAGGTGCAGGTGCCGCAGCCGAGGCAGCTTTCCGAGAGCTGCTTCCATTCCGGCCGGTCAAAGAGCGCTTTCGTCTTCCCCGCGCCGACGGCGGACAGATCGAGGCTTGCCAGCGGCAGCTTTTTGAGGATCGCGCGCGTCTGCGCCTGCTGGGCTTTGACGGCTTCGTCGCCGGCGTATATTAGGGTGTTGCCGTCGGGGATGATCGTCTGGCCGTCGCGTTTGAGCATCACGACGATAAAGGGATGCTTGCCTTGCGGCACATCGCGCAGGCGCTGGCCGGCCAGGCGACCGTGGGGGGTTACGGTGACCTCGCGCAGCGTAACCTCGGCACGCTCTTCAAACGTCGGGGCAGCCATCACCAGCAGGTCACCTTCCTCGATGACGGTATCGCCGTTGGGCAGCACCGGGTGCGCCCCGTCGCGCAGCACCAGGACCACGAGCATGTCTGTGGCGCTGCCAATGTCCGCGAGCGAGCGTCCGGCAAACGGATGTCGAGCGCCCACCTTGAGCTTTACAAACGACATGCCGTCCTCGTCGCGGTAGTCGTTAAAGGTGCGGCGCACGTCGCCGGTCGCATCGATCATATCGAGCTTCTTCGCCACCGCCGGCAGCAGCGAGCCCTGCACCACAATGCTCGACACGGCAATCACAAACACCAGGTCAAATAGGTCGTGTCCGCCGGGAACGCCGGCCACCACGGCAAAGAGACTAAAGACGACCGAAGCTGCTCCGCGCAGGCCCGCCCAGCTTACGAGCGCGACCTGGCGGGGGTTCGTCTTAAAGGGCGCCAGGAGCACGCCGACGGCGATGGGGCGGCTCACGAAGAGCATGAACGCCATGAGCGCCAGGCCCGGCAGCAGCATTTGCGGCAGGCGTGCGGGCGTTACGAGCAGGCCGAGCAAGAAGAAGATCGTCATCTCGGCCATCTCGGTGAGGGTATCGAAGAAGTGCGCCATCTCGACCTTGCCGGTGATGTCGCTCGCACCCAGCACAATGCCGGCCAGGTACACGGCCAAAAATCCGTTGCCGCCCAGGTAGCTCGGCAGCGCGTAGGCGACGATGGCCACGGCGAACAAAAAGATGGTCTGCGCGCCCTCGGCCGTTGCGTGCGCGCGTTCAATCAGGCGGCCCGCCGCCCAGCCGATGGCAAGGCCCAGGCCCGCGCCTAGAATGATCTGCTTGGCCAGCAGTGCGGGAATGTTGATGTCGCCGCCGGCCGCGAGTGTAGCGAGCACAGCGGTGAGCATGTAGGCGACGGGGTCGTTGGAGCCCGATTCGACCTCGAGCAGCGAGTCGGTGCCACCTCTCAGCGACAGGCTGTGCTCACGCAGTACGCTAAAGACGCTCGCCGCGTCGGTGGATGCCACGACCGATCCCAGCAGCAGGCCGCCGATCCAGTCGAAGCCCAGCACAAAGTGGGTGAACACGCCGGTGATGCCGGCAGTGATGACGACGCCGAGCGTGCTCAGCAGCACCGCCGGCGCAGCGACGGGCTTGGCGCGGTCGATATTGGTGTTAAAGCCGCCGTAGAACATGATGAACAGCAGCGCCGTGCTGCAGACGGTTTCGGTGAGTGCGTAGTCGCTAAAGTCGATATGCGTCGGGCCGTTGACGCCCAACAGCATGCCCAGCGCGATAAAGATGAGCAGGGTGGGGAAGGGGAGTTTTTTGCCGACGGGTTTGATGGTCAGGCACAAAATGATGACGAGGCCGATAAAGAGAAGGATCTGGTTCATGGATAGTGTCCGCTCCTGGGTGGTTGGCGTGGCACGGTCAGTTGTCTGCGGTTATTTGTACCCAAAGATGGTGGGTTTATGGGGTTGGATTGCAGGCGTGCGCGATATCGTCATAGACGGCTGCCGTCTTTGCCTCTGCTCGGAAACCCTTTCCAGCTTTATTGCAACGGAGTACAATGGGTAACGTTTAAGTTCAACTTGAAGTTTTAGTTGCGGCACCGGGCTTCGGCCGCAATGCAAGGAGAGGCGTACCATGGCGATCTATGTGACATCTGATGCTCACGGGCACGTGCGTGCGCTTGACGAGGCCCTGTCTAAGATCTCGTTGACGTCCGACGACACGCTGTACGTGCTGGGCGACATGATCGATCGCGGGCCCGATCCGGTCGGCGTTATTAAGCTCGTGCGCTCGCTGCCCAACGCCCACGTGCTCAAGGGTAATCACGAGCAGATCATGCTCGATGCCATCATTGGTCAGGATCCGCTCGATGCCGAGACCTGGGATATCAACGGTGGCTGGACGACGCGCGAGCAGCTCAACGACATGGAATTTGAGGCATACGAGGAGCTCGTGCGATGGATGGCCGCGCTGCCGCTCTACGCGGTGGTCGAGACCGAGGAGCGCCCGTATCTGCTGGTACATGCTGGAATCGAGATGAAGGCGGCGCGCGCGTTTTTGCTTGAGCATGGCGTCGATTGTGCCGATGGCGTTGGAGCGGTGGGTGCCGATCGCGAGCTGCTGCAGCAGATGCTCGCAGTGCAGTCGTCCGATGACCTGCTGTGGATTCGTCACGGCTATTGGGATGTGCCGACCGGGCTGCTTTCTACCGAGGGTAAGGGCCCGGTCGTTGTGAGCGGTCACACGCCAACGGTGTCGCTCGGGCGTTATTGCGAGGTCGGTGGTCTTGCGGGGCTCGACGAGGAGTCGGGCCGCGGGCAGATCGTGCGCCTGGGCGGCGAGGATGCCGCCGGTGTGCCCGATCGCATCGACATCGACTGCGCTGCCGCCACCGGCTCCGAGTTCGGTCGTGTGGGCATCCTGCGGCTCGATGATGGGGCGGAGTTCTACGCGAACATCAACCCGGGCGAATAATCGGTGCAAGGGGTAGCTAATTTGGGACGGGGCTTTTTTGACTACTTTCGGAGAGTAGCGCCTTCTTGCTCGGTAAGCGCTAGAAATGAGGAGCGTCTGCGTCCTCGACAGCGCGAAAATGCTCGAAAAACCGTCGCAACGGAGTCAAACGACGTCGCGGCGGTTCTTTTTTGGCTGCCCGCTGGCTAAGTGAGTAGGCTTTTTTGGAAATGCCGAGCACCCAACATATTTGCCTCAATAAAACCGCAGGTCACAGACTTGTGCTCTGTTGGTGTGGTCGGGGATTCGGTAAAAGTCTACTCACTTAGTTTTGCGTGATGAATATTGTCCGCAACGAGACCCCAGACGGGGTGATTCCATCGCAAATTCCGGTGACCGGGCAGCTAATTAGGCGCCGTATGGGTTGCGGTCGCGTTCGATGCGTTGGCGGATGTGGGCGTATTCGATAATCCGTAGCACCAGGAGTAGGGCCATGATGGCTAGGTAGCTCGCCACAGCGCCCATCAGACCCAGCAGCTTAATCAGGATCACCGGCAGCACCACGCTTACGGCGAAGCAGATCAGGTAGATCTTGGTGACGTCTCCAGCGTGGCGTAGCACCGTGATGATGGCGTAGATAAAGTCGATGGCCGCGGTGACGCCGCCGGCGACGACCATCAGCAACGCCAGCGTACGGTAGCGCTCAAAGCTGAGGCCGTACATAAAGCTCATGAGGGGGATGCCGGGGCCTGCCATAAATGCGGCGCACACGCCGGTGATGACCACGATCAACGCCATAACGGCAACAATAATCAGGTCAAAGCGACGACGCTTGCGAGGATTAGCCCAAATGCTCGACAAGCGCAGGAGCTGCGGTTTATAGATAAATCCAATGCTCAACAGAATAGCCTGAGCCGGAAAGAACAGGGCATTAAAGTACAGCTGGTATTTGTAGGCCAGTGTGCCCTCCATCACAAACTTGGGCATGCTCTCGATAAGGTTGAACAGGAACAGTGCACCAAAGAGTGGGGCGCACTGGACAAACAGGTGGCCGACCTCGCGCAGGCTCACGCGGCGCGATTTTTCGGTCTCGAGCAGGGCGAGCGGGGCGGTGACCAGCACGAGCGAGGCGATCGCGGCAATGCCCATGGCCATGGCCGCGATGGGCATGCTGCGCGTGAGGAACAGCGCCACGCTAAAGACCGCGATGACGCCGGCGGAGCGCAGCGTTTGGCTCATGCCAGCCAGGTAGAGCTTGTCGGCCTGCTGCAGGCGGCCCTCGTACACGTCCGCAACGCCGTCGATGACCTTGTAGAGGTAGACCCCAAGGCCGATCGTCGCCATCTGCGCGTCATAGCCGCGAGCGCTGCTGTACATGAGGCCGCAGCCTAGGGCGAGCGCTCCACAAAGCCAGCGGTTGAGCTGGTAGGAGGCAAAGGACGTCTTTTCGTCGATGTCTGAGACCTGGAAATTGCGCACGCCGTAGTTGCATGCGATCATGATGAGCGTGCCGGTGACGACGGTGCCGAAGCCGTCCACCGAAAACACGCGGTCGATGGGCAGGCGGAACGGGACGCGGGCGCTTTTTTCCCGCGTCTGCCGCACAAGGGCGTGCAGCATTTCCCGCAGATCTTCGATCCCCTGCCCGGTGGCGGCGGAGGTCTCAACGACCGGCGCGTTTTCCAGAAAGGTCCCCTTCACGCGCGCGGCGAGCTCCGCGCGCGCCATGGCGAGCCAGTCGGCGTCCGCGAGGTCGCATTTGGTGAGGACGACCACGCCGCGGCGCACACCGAGAAGCGAGAGGATATTCAGATGCTCGACCGTCTGTGGCATGAAGCCCTCGTCCGCCGCGACGACAAGCATCGCAAGGTCGATGCCGCCCGCGCCGGCGAGCATGGTTTTGATGAATTTCTCGTGACCCGGCACGTCCACCACGCCGGCACAGCTGCCGTCGGGAAAGTCGAGCCGCGCGAAGCCGAGCTCGATGGTGAGTCCCCGCCGCTTTTCCTCCGCCAGACGGTCGGTGTCCACGCCGGTGAGGGCGCGGACCAGCGCCGTTTTTCCGTGGTCGACGTGACCGGCGGTGCCGATGACGACGTGCTTCATCGGTCGCTCTCCGCGACGGCGCGCACGAGCTCGTCGTATTCCTCCGGCCGGAGGGTGCGCAGGCAGAGCAGCAGCCGTTCGTGCGCAATGCGCGCGACAACAGGCGTTTCGCGCTGCCGCAGGCGCTCCGGCTCATGAAGGACAAGCCGCGCGATCTCATTAAGCCGGTTGTGCGGTTATGATGGCTCGGAACCGGCTGTCAGATTGAGATAGTAATATTCCGTCTGCGCGGACAGCGGAACAGCGTTCCCCTGTCCGTCAAACTCAAAATTTTGCCCATAGATCGTAACCAGACCGTGCGTATCCAGACGCGCGGTCTGATTTTGCAGTGTCAAAGCGCTTCCGGTTGTCATAATTCCATAACCGTCAACTAATTCATTATAAAATCCAAAGAAATCGAAGCTGTGCGGTTTGCGGAAAACAGCTTCAACGCAGACCGTGCCGCCTGCCGGGATGGTGATCTCCGCTGCGGCATAGCAGACACGCTGAACGGTTTCCGCGTCCTGGAGCAGATCGTCCAGCCGGCCCTCACTGTAACGTTCGGCGGGTGTGGCGGAGCAGACGCCGTACTGCGTCAAAAGCTCCGCGGCGGCTGCTACAAGCCGTTTTACCTCGTCGGCAGAGGCGTCCGCGCCGAGCTGCGCGGCGGCGATCTGCCGCAGAAGCTCCGCAAGGGGCAGTTCCGTGCGCGTCACGGTTCCTTCGAGCGTATCCAGCTCCTTCCCCTGTTCGCAGCTGCCGTCCGTATAGCCCTGCATGGCGCAGCCGGTCAGATCCTGCCCAAGCACGGCAAGCAGATGCAATGACTGCCTGTGTTCGTTTGTAAAATAGCTGTACTGCGGCTGGCCTGTCGCTTCGTCCTGTCCATAACCGTTGATCCCGTAGGTCAGGATCGTTGTTTTTTCCGGGTCTGCGTCGACTGTGATCGCAAGGGTCGCTGCGTTTGCCGTCGTTTCGCCGGATGCGGTAAAGAAATAGACATAGACTGTCTGCTCCGGCAGTGTTTTCGGCGCGAGCGCGTCAGCCTGATAGCTGCCGGTCAGCAGCGTTTGGTACTCCGTCCAGCTTTCCGCGTGTCGAATGTTCCAGCGTTCCTCCGCAAGCTCCGGTTCAGCGCTGGCCGGACCAAACCAGCCCGGGAACGCACCGGGATAGAGCGTGCTCCGCACGGCAGCTCCATCTGCCGTAAGCGACGGTCGGAGTGAATCGAGGTCACTGAGGCTGGAAACGAAGGGGTAGAGCACCGTCACGGTGCAGTCTTCACCGGAATCATTGCGGATCGTGTACCGATCTGCCACAGTGATCGCGGCGGCATTCTCTTCGGCATAGGGCGCGCAGTCGAGCAATACCTCCCGGTCGGCGGAAAGCGCAGGCTCCGCCTGCGCCAGCGTCAGCGGGAAAACCGGGCCTGCGTAGGACATGAAATCCGCTGCGTCGACCGGTTTGGCAGGGCCGCTGCCGGGTGTACTGGCAAGCTGCCCGCCTGATGGAGAAGCAGCACAGCCGCAGAGCGCGGCGGCCAAAAGAAACGCAAGGAGCAGAGCTATCGTGCTTCGTACTGTTCGCATGGAATTTCCCTCCTGATTCTTCCTGATACTATCTAAGACGGAATTTGCGCGCGTTGGTTGCAGAAATGGAGCAAAAACGCCCTCGCAGCATTCTGCAAGGGCGTTTGGGGATATCAGCAATAGAAATCCTTGATCTTTTTTGCGCGGGACGGGTGGCGCAGCTTGCGGATGGCCTTGTTTTCGATCTGACGGATGCGCTCACGCGTAACACCGAAGATCTGACCGACCTCCTCAAGCGTGTGCGTGCGGCCGTCGTACATACCGAAGCGCATACGCAACACGTCCGCCTCACGCTCGGTCAGTGTGCCGAGAATCTCGGTCAGCGCCTCAGAGAGCATGGCGTTGGATGTTGCATCGACGGGACCGGGGGTATTATCGTCCTCGACAAAGGAGCCGATGGTCGTATCCTCTTCATCGCCGACGGGCATATCGAGAGAGAGCGTATCGGCTGCGGTGCGGTTGGCTTCGATGATTTTTTCAATCGGGAGGTTCAGCTCTGCGGCGATCTCCTCCAGCGTCGGCTCACGGCCCAGCTCCTGTACGAGCTTGCGGTTGCAGCGGGTCGCCTTGTTGATGACCTCGACCATATGCACCGGGACGCGGATGGTGCGCGCCTGATCGGCAATGGCGCGGGTAATGGCCTGCCGGATCCACCACGTTGCATATGTAGAGAATTTGTTTCCCTTTGTATAGTCGAACTTATCGACCGCACGGATCAGGCCCGTGTTGCCCTCCTGGATCAGGTCCAGAATGTGCAGACCTCTGCCGGAGTATTTTTTTGCGATCGACACGACAAGGCGCAGATTGGCCTCAGTCAAGCGGTCCTTGGCCTTTTTATCGCCCTCGGAGACGCGCTTGGCCAGCTCGATTTCCTCCTCGGCAGTCAGCAGCTTGACCTGACCGATCTCCTTGAGGTACATACGCACCGGGTCATCCAGATTGTATTCTGCAGCAAGCTCCAGCGGGTCTACAAGCTCTTCCTCGTCGTTGTCGGGAACCTCGTCCATGTCCATACCAAGATCGTCGGAGACGTCCAGCTCCAGCTCAGGGCTGACGATCTGGATGCCCATCGCATCAAAGGTATCGTAAATATGCTCGATCTTCTCGACCGGCAGATCCAGCTTTTCCAGCTCGGCAGTCAGCTCGCTCGACTGAATGCTTCCTTCGCGCTTTGCCTTTGCGATCAGCGCGGAAACCGTTGCCATTGCGTCCTCAGTCGAGGGCTTCGGGTTCTTTGTGTTTGCCATTCTTTCGCTCATCCTCATTCATCTGGTAACATTGCCGCGCACTCGCGCAACTGTGTTATTATAACCCCAACTTTATCGTTTTGACAATGCCTGATTTGACTTTTTTTCTGTTTTTTCTTGTGTTTCAGAAAAAATCGCGAGTCCGGCGTCCTCAGATCTCCATAATGACCGGCAGGATCATCGGATTGCGCTTTGTTGTCTTGAACAGATACCCGGACAGGTCGTTTTTGATGTTGGCTTTCAGCACACTCCAATCGCTGCGGCCATTCTGGCTGCACCGGTCGATGGCGTGCGCGGCGATCACACGCAGCTCTTCCATCAGGTTCTCCGACTCCTTCACGTAGACGAAGCCTCTTGTAATGATGTCCGGGCCGGTGATGACGCTGCCGTCCTCGCTGGAAATGTTGACGACCACGACGAGCATACCGTCCTGCGCCAGATGCTTCCGGTCGCGCAGAACGACGCTTCCGACGTCGCCGACGCCGGTGCCGTCGACCAGAATCCTGCCGGACGGAACGGTGCCGCCCCACTTGCAGGTGGCCTTTGTAAGCTCAAGCACCTTGCCGATATCGGAGATAAAAATATTCTTGGGATCCATGCCCATAGTCTGGGCCAGACGCGAATGTGCCTGCAGATGGCGCTGCTCGCCGTGGACGGGAATAAAGAATCTGGGCTTGAGCAATCCGTGGATGATCTTCAGTTCCTCCTGGCAGGCGTGGCCGGAGACGTGCAGGCCCTCAAGCTTGTCATAGATGACCTCTGCACCCTTGCGGTAGAGCTCATTGATGATCTTGCCGATGGATTTTTCGTTTCCGGGGATGGCGGACGCGGAGATAATTACACGGTCAGACGCTGTGATCTCAACCTGACGGTGGCCAGAGAACGCCATACGGTAGAGCGCGGACATATTTTCGCCCTGTGAGCCGGTCGAGACGATCACAAGCTTGTTGTTCGGGATCTGCTTGATCTGATTGATATCGACGAGCGTGCCCGCAGGGATCTTCAGATAGCCAAGCTCTGTGGATACCTTCAGGATATTCTCCATGCTGCGGCCCGTGACCGCGACCTTGCGGCCGAATTTCTTCGCGACCGTAATGAGGCTTTGCAGGCGGAAGGCGTTGGAGGCAAAGGTCGTGACAATGATGCGCTTATTGCAGCCGGTAAACTGCCGCTCGAAGCTGCCCGCGACCGTACGCTCGGACGGCGTATAGCCCTGCCGCTCCACGTTTGTCGAATCGCACAGCAGCGCCAGCACGCCCTCCTTGCCCAGAGCGCCGAAGCGCGCAAGATCGATCATGCCGTCCTCTGCTGTGGCGTCAATTTTGAAGTCGCCCGTCATGACGACGGTGCCGACCGGGGTTTTGATGGCAAAGGCGACCGCGTCGGCGATGGAATGGTTCACATGGATGAATTCCACCGTAAAGCAGCCGGCCTTGACCTTCTCCCCTGCCTCATGCGTAAACAGATGCACCGCATTCTGGAGCTGATGCTCCTCCAGCTTCAGCTGGACGATGCCGGCGGTCAGGCGTGTGGCGTGGATGGGGCATCTGAACTGCTCCATGGCGTAGGGAATGCCGCCGATATGGTCTTCGTGGCCATGCGTCAGGAACATACCGCGTATTCTGTCCTTGTTTTTGACAAGATAGGTCATATCGGCAATGACCAGATCAACGCCATACATCTCATCGTCCGGGAAGCCGAGACCGCAGTCAACGATGATGATATCCTTGCCGTATTCAAGCACGGTCATATTCTTGCCGATCTCATTCAGACCGCCAAGCGGGATGATTTTTAATTTTTCTGCCAAATGATTTCACTCTTTTCTTAAAAAAATAGGTATGGATTAGGCTGCGCAGCGCCGTTCTGGCAAACGGATCACGCGCGGAACAAATGCAAAAAAGACGCAGGAGAACAGGCGCATACAGGGAAGTGTCCTGAGCCCCGTCTCGCCCCGGTCTGCTTCGCCGCTGCCTGCGCTCCATATGAATATGCAGTTGATCTATTTGCTGCGCCGTCCGAGGCGGCGCATAATCCCAAAAGAAAGCCTCCCGTGAGGCAATTCTGATTAAGTATATCACACTTTTTTCAAAAAGTATACCTTTTTTCTATCTTTTCTGGAAGTATTTCCGGAGACACGGCTTTTCGAGCCGCACGAAAAGCCGCGATTTCTGTTGATTTTACGGACATATCTGATATAATATATATAAATTTGTTCATTGCGAAATGGAGGCGACAGTATTTGAAAAAACCTGTCTGGCGTCTGCTCAACCCCAATACGATCTGGTATTTTGTGGTCATGCTGCTCTTCGCCGCCTCAGCTGCCGTGCTGCGGCAGTATTATCTGGCGGGCGGTGCGCTTCTTGCCACGGTGATCGTTTTTATTATCAGCCGTGCCCAGCTCTCCAGGCGCAAGCGTGAGCTTATGAGCTATGTGCAGAAGGCGACCGATTCTGCCGGTATTTCCGTTCATGCCGGGTCCGCGTTCCCAATGGCAGTCATCCGGCTGCCCGACAACGAGATCATCTGGGGAAACCCCAGCTTCTTTGCTATCACCGGCCTCTCCGACACGGCCAGCTATCAGAAGCTCGAAGCCGTGATCCCAGATTTCTCCAACAAGTGGCTGAGCGAAGGCCATTCCGAGATGTCCGGCGACCGGAACATCGGTGACCGGCGCTATCGCATCTACGGCAACTTCGTCCGCTCTGAGGACAGCACGACGACCGTGCAGCTCGCGACGATCTACTTCGCCGACATGACGGAGATGTTCAACATCCGCGATGAATTCATGCGGACGCGTCCGGTTGTGTCGATCGTTCTCATTGATAACTACGATGAGCTTACCACCAATCTTTCCGATTCCGCCATCTCCACGCTTGACGCGCAGCTCAACGACGTTGTGGCGAACTGGACGACGGGGCTGGAGGCGCTGTGCCGGAAAATCGAGCGCAACCGCTATCTGGTGATCTTTGAAAGCAAGGATCTGCCCCGGCTTCAGGAGAGCCGTTTTTCAACGCTTCTGGAGGATGTACGGCACATCACGTCAACCGGCGGGATGTCGGCGACCATCTCGCTCGGCATCGGCAAGGACGGCGGGAGCTTCGCGGAAAATTACCAGTTTGCCTCGCTTGCAATCGAAATGTCACTCTCCCGAGGCGGTGATCAGGCCGTTATCAAGGACCGGTTCAATTTTACCTTCTACGGCAGCAGAGTCAAGGAGACGGACCGCCGCACCCGCATCCGCTCCCGTCTGATCGCAAGCTCCCTGTCAGAGCTGATCAGCCAGTCCAGCACCGTATATATTATGGGGCACCGTATGGCGGATCTCGACGCGCTCGGCGCAGCCGTCGGTCTTCTCTGCCTGTGCCGTATCAAGGGCTGCCGGGCAAAAATCGTAATTGACCTTCAAAAGAACGCCTGCCAGAGCCTGATTGCAGAGCTCAGGGCCATTCCGGACTATGCCGATCTGTTTATTTCCGGGCAGGACGCGCTGGTCGAGGCGGACAACCGCAGTCTACTCATCGTAGTCGACACGAACCGGCCCGGTCAGGTCGAGAGCAGGCCGCTGCTGGAAGCGATCTCCCGCGTCGTTCTGATCGATCACCATCGCAATGCTGCGGATTCTATCAGCCAGACTGTTGTCAAGCTGCATGAGCCGTCTGCTTCCTCTGCTTCCGAGCTGGTGACGGAGCTTCTGCAGTATGCGGTCAATCAGCGCGATTTGAAGCCGATCGAGGCGCAGGCGCTTCTGTCCGGTATCGTATTGGATACGAAAAATTTCTCCATCCGGACAAGCCCGCGCACGTTCGAATCGGCGGCATATCTGCGTAAGGCCGGCGCGGACCCGGTCGAGGTCAAAAAGCTGTTTCAGACAGATCTGGACGATACGCTTCTGCGCTATCGCGTTATCCAGGCGGCGCGGCTGTACCGGAATGAGATCGCCATTGCCTGCGTAGACGAAAAGCTCACCCGCGTGATCGCGTCTCAGGCCGCGGATGAATTGATCAACGTTTCCGGCATTACCACCTCCTTCGTTCTCTTCCCGGACGACGGACAGATCATCATCAGCGCACGCTCCATCGGCTCGTGCAATGTGCAGGCGGTTCTGGAAACGCTCGGCAACGGCGGCGGAAATGGCGCGACAGCCGGTGCACAGATCAAGGGAAAGCCTCTGCAGGAGGTTTTGAAGGAGCTTATCGCCGCAATCGACGCATTCTATTCCTGAATTCCCCACAATTTATCCCTCCGACCCGATCGGAGGGATTTTTTCAGCTTCGCTTGCATATTTTCCCGCCGGGCGCAGAAACTACCTCCGTAACATCAAAAAGGAGGTTTTCCCTTTGAAACACCGTACCTGCCCGCTTCGCGCCGCGCTTGCCGCAGCGCTGGTTCTGGTCATGCTCTGCGTGCCTGCTCTGGCCGCTGAGATCGCCGTCGATTATACCTCGGAATACAGGTTTACCGCCGCAGACTTTTCTGATTCCGACGGATTGGAGGGCGTCTACATTTCCTCCGTCCCTCCCGCGTATCAGGCAGAGCTTTGCATCGGCAGCCGCGTGATCTGCCGGGGCGACATTCTGCCTGCGGCAGCACTGGAAAAGATGAAGCTGCGCCCGGTCTGCCTTGGAAACGCCGACTGTGAGCTGGTCTACTGCCCGATCGAAGACGGGACGCTCGGCGACGCCGTCACGGTATCCCTGCGCATTCTCTCCGGCACGAATACCGCGCCGGTCTGCGAGGACGGAACTCTGGAAACGTATAAGAACATTGCGAACACCGGCACGCTTTCAGCCACAGATCAGGAGGATCAGGAGCTGACGTATCAGCTTGTCAAGGAACCAAAGCGCGGCACGGTCGAGCTGCATACGGACGGCAGTTTCACCTATACGCCGGATAAAAACAAGGTCGGCAAGGATTCGTTCGTTTTTACTGCGACCGATCCGGCCGGGAACGTCTCGAATGAGGCCTGCGTCAAGATCCGCATTCTGAAACCCGCGGATAAGGCAACGTATCAGGATATGTCCGGCGACCGGGATGCGTTCGCCGCCATGTGGCTCAAGGACAAGGGGCTTTACACCGGCAGAGTCATTGCCGGGAACCTCTGCTTTGAGCCGGACTGCCCTGTCAGCCGCAGCGAGTTTCTGATCGCCTGCATGAAGCTGGCCGGACTTGAGCAGTCGGACGGGACGATCTCGACCGGCTTCGCGGATGAACTGGAAACGCCCCTCTGGCAGCAGCCGTATCTGGCCGCGGCCTATCAGTCCGGCATGATCTCCGGGACGCCGACCGAGGAGGGGCTGGTTTTCCGCCCGGAGGAGGATCTGAGCCGCGCAGAGGCAGCCGTCATGCTCCAAAAGCTCCTGCGCCTGCCGGGCGATGCCGCTGTCTTTGCGCCGGATGAGGCTTCCGCCATTCCTGCCTGGGCGCAGAGTGCGGTCAGCGCGCTCTCAAACGCAGGCATCCCGCTTGCTGCCTCGGACTATGAGGCGCCGCTGACGCGGCGTGAGGCGGCAAATATGCTGCTTGCAGCCGCTCCTGCCGCCAAAGCAGCCGGGCTTTACTGGGCAGAATAACCATCGGGCCTGCCGCTTTTGCGGCAGGGCCGAACTTTGCCAGCTGGGCGGGGGAGTTAAAGACGATATGGTCCGCGTATTGCACCAGTTCATCCATTTCGTCCGCACGGTAGGCCGCGCAGAACACATGGACTTCCTTGCCGGGCATCTCTTCCGCACCCAGGCGGGCTTCAAACAGGCCGCTGGCTTCGGTACCGGCCAGGTGTGGCGCCAGCAGGGGGTAGCAGTCATAATTGCTGAACGCCTTTTGGGCCAGCAGCACCTTGCAGCCGGTGCGCTGGGCCAGGCCGCCCAGAATTTCCGCGTTGCGGGTCAGGGCGTCTTCATCCAGCAGGTAGCAGGGGGTAGGCAGTTTTTCCAGTTCCGGCGGGATGGTTCCGCCGAGTGCCGCAAAAGGCGGCCGCATATCCCGCTGGTTCATCAATCCACCAGCACGGGGTTATGGTTTTCGCTGCGGGGCAGGCCGTACTTGTCCAGCGCATCCAGGAACGGATCGGGGTTGAACTCCTCAACGGTATATACGCCGGGCTTGGTCCATTCGCCGGTCAGCATCATCAAGGCGCCGCACATGGCAGGCACACCGGTGGTGTAGCTGATGGCCTGACTGCCGACTTCGCGGTAGCATTCCTGATGGTCGCAGACGTTATAGATATAGTAGGTTTTATCCTTGCCGTCCTTTTTACCTCTGAAAATCCAGCCGATATTTGTCTTTCCTACTGTTCTCGGACCAAGTGAAGCAGGGTCAGGAAGAACAGCTTTCAAGAACTGAAGCGGTACAATTTCCCTGCCCTCATACATAATCGGCTCAATTGAAGTCATGCCAACGTCCTCAAGAAATTTTAAATGTGTAAGATAGCTCTGACCAAATGTCATGAAGAAACGTATTCTTTTTATGCCTTTAATATTAAGTGCAAGTGATTCCAGTTCTTCATGATGCAACAAATACATATCCTTTTCGCCAACGCCGTCAAAATTATAGAGTCTTTTAATCTCCATTGGCTCTGTTTCAATCCATTTGCCGTCCTCAATATAACTGCCCTTTGCAGAAACCTCACGAATATTAATTTCAGGATTGAAATTTGTTGCAAACGGATATCCGTGGTCGCCTCCGTTGCAGTCAAGAATATCTATATAATTGATTTCATCAAATTCATGTTTCATTGCATATGCTGAAAAAACACCTGTAACACCGGGGTCAAAGCCGCTTCCGAGA
>ENA-ORNY01001307-ORNY01001307.1-human-gut-metagenome-genome-assembly--contig:-NODE-1307-length-14564-cov-4.782824_pt1 | contig 14564 bp, 11 predicted proteins | sample MGYA00242122_ERZ509036 | MGnify/ENA primary metagenome ERZ509036 (study PRJEB26280, sample SAMEA2338696) | human gut metagenome | biome: human gut; feature: human-associated habitat; material: faeces... | reverse complement strand
CCCCCCTGCCGCAGTACGACCGCATCGGCTTCGCCTCCGGCATCTATTACTCCAAATTCCATGATACCGTGGTCCATTACGCCGCCCAGTACCTGCCCGAGGGCAAAGAAACCTTTTTCGTCTGTACCCATGGCTCCACTGCCTGCCCCGAAAAGTATTATGCCGCCATCACCGAAGCAGTAAAGGCCAAAAATTGCCCCATTCTTGGCACCTTCTCCTGCCGCGGTTATGATACCTTTGGCCCGTTTAAGCTCATCAGCGGCATGGCCAAGGGCCACCCGGATGCGGATGACCTGCAAAGGGCACGCGCCTTTATCCAGGCCCTGTAAAAGCCGAAAAACACCGGCAGTTCGCTCCCTGTCCCGCGGAGCTCGCTGCCGGCCTTTTCTTTTTTTATACGGCTTATACCGCGTACTGACTGGTATACAGCCGATAGTAGAAGCCCTGCTTCTCCAGCAGGCCCTCATGGGTACCGGCCTCCACAATCTGTCCGTCATTGATGACCAGGATCAGATCGGCATCCACTATGGTGGAGAGCCGATGCGCGATGACAAAGCAGGTGCGTCCCCTCATCAGCTTATCCATCGCCTTTTGCAGCAATATCTCGGTACGGGTATCCACATTGGAGGTCGCCTCGTCCAGGATGAGCAGCCGCCGGTTGGCCAGCAGCGCCCGCGCGATGGTCAGGAGCTGCTTCTGCCCGCCGGAAATATTGATGGAATCCTCGCTCACCACAGTGTCGTAGCCCTGCGGCAGCGTGCGGATAAAATGATCACAGTAGGCCTCATCGCAGGCGGTGACAATCTCCTCGCGGGTCGCCTCCGGCTTGCCGTAGGCCACATTATCGGCCACAGTCCCGCCAAACAGCCAGGTATCCTGCAGCACCATACCGAACAGCCCCCGCACATCCTCACGGCTCACAGCGGCTATATCATGGCCGTCTATCGTGATCTTCCCGCTTTGGATATCATAGAACCGCATCAGCAGGTTCACCAGCGTGGTCTTGCCCGCGCCGGTGGGCCCTACAATGGCCACCTTCTGCCCATGCTTTACCTTCACAGTGAAGTCCCGAATCAGCGGCGTTTCTGGATCGTAGCTGAAATTCACATTTTCAAAATCCACATCGCCCTTTATTTCCTCCGGCAGGTGCCCCTCGATGGGCTCCTCCTCCGGGGCGTCCTGCATCTCATACACCCGTCGGGCGGCGGCGCAGATGCGCTGGATAGACCCCAGCACCTCGGCGATCTGCTCCAGCGGCGCGGAAAACTGCCGGGAGTACAGCAGCACCGTTACCACGGCACCCACACCCAGGGCTCCCTGTACTGTTAGGTAGCCGCCGATGAGAGCGACCAGAATATACGCCAATGCATTGGCAGCGGTAATGCACGGTGTGATCAGTCCCTGCAGAAAGATTGCCTTTGCCTCGGCGTCCTTCTGCCGCTTGTTCGCCGCGGCGTGCGCCGCAATGGTGGTCTCCTCGTAGTTATATGCCTTCGTGGTCTGGTAGCTGGCGTAGCTTTCCTCCACAATGGAGTACATCTTGCCGCTCTCCTCAAACATGCGGCGGAAATAGGTGCCGCAGGCGGCGGAAATCCGGGAAGAAATCACGATGGATAGCGGCATCAGCAGCAGGACCGCCAGTCCCATCCGCCAGTTTTCCCGCAGCATCATCACAGCGATGACCACGATCTGCATAAAGCCCATTACTGTCACATCCACAATGTTGTGGATACTGCCGCCCATATTGGAAACATCCTCTTGAATACGGTCAATGATCTGTCCTGCCGGGGTCTTATCAATAAAGCTGATGGGCAGCCGGGATAGTTTATCCGAAAGCTTGATGCGCAGTGTGCAGGTATAGTACTTACTCACCACATTGTTCATCAGGACCATCTTTCCGGTGTCCACGATACTCTTCAGCAGGTACACCCCCGCCAGTGCTCCGCAGATCGGCAGCAGCGCTTCGGTCAGACCGGCTTTGGGCCGTTCTCCGGCCCATGCATCGTACAGCAGCTGGACGCCCTGACCCAGGAGCTTCGGGGCGATGACGGTACACGCCACCACTATACCACCCAGCAGGGCGCCCAGCAGCAGCCAGCCGTAAATGGGCCGGGCGTCCCGCACCAGTCGGCGGAATACCTCCCAGGTGCTCATTTTTACTTCCTCAGTCGGTTTCTTTTTGCGGTTCATCGGCGCTCACCTCCCGTCTGGGAAAGATAAATCTCCCGGTATACCTTGCAGCGCTCCAGCAGCTCCCGGTGGGTGCCGCTATCCACCAGCCGCCCGCCGTCCATTACAAAGATCTGGTCGCTGCTCATGGCGCTGGTCACTCGCTGCGTCACCACGATCTGAGTCCTCCCGGCCGCCTTTTCGGCCAGCGCCCGCCGCAGGTTCGCCTCGGTCATAAAGTCCAGCGCCGAAAAGCTGTCGTCAAAGAGATAGATCGGCGCGTTTTTCAGTACAGCCCGGGCAATACTCACCCGCTGCTTCTGCCCGCCGGAAAGGTTCTTGCCGGCCTGCTCCAGCCGGTGGTCCAGCCCCTCCGGCTGCGCTTTGATGTAATCCGCCATCTGGGCCACCGCCGCGGCTTCCATCAGTTCCTCCTCGGAAGCGCCGGGGCGCCCCATGGCGATATTTTCCCGGATGGTGCCGCTGTAAATGCCGGCGCGCTGCAATACACAGCTGATATTGTGCCGGATGGTACGGCGGCTTAGGGTGGCGGCATCACGCCCATCAAAGTAGATCTTCCCCTCGGTGGGCAGCCGGAAGGCCATCAGCAGCTGCACCAGCGTGGATTTACCGCTGCCGGTCCCGCCGATGATAGCTACCTTCTGTCCCGCGGCGATATGCAGCGAAACATCGCTTACCGCCGCGGCGTCAGCACCCTCATACCGAAAGGTCACATTCTCCATGCGGATGTCCCCGGCAAAGGTGATATTGTCATCCTCCTCGGCGGTCTCGGTCATCATGTTGGCGTCCATCACTTCACCGATGCGGCCCGCGGCCACCTTGGCATGGGGGTACATCACCAGGGCAAAGGCCGCCATAACGATACCGTTCATTACCAGAGCCACATACTGCACCATGGCAAAGATATCGCCGCCGGAAGCGGCGGAAATCCCGCTTTGCATCCGACTGCCGCCAAAGTACAGGATCGCGACCGCCACCAGGTTCATCAAGGCGATGGCAATGGGCGCCACCAGGCCCATCTTTGTATTCGCTTCAATGATATGCTCGGCCATCACACGGGTGGCCTCAGCTATGCGGCCCTGTTCCTGCTCCTCCCTGTTAAAGGCCCGGATAACGCGGATGCCGTGCAGCCGCTCCCGCACCAGGTCGTTCTGCTTATCGCAGAACTGGTCGCTGATTTTCCACAGCGGCTCCACCCTGCGGCCAATAGCCAGCACCAGCAGCGTAATGATGGGCATAGCCACCAGGATAATGAGCGCCAGCGTGCTGTCCTTGGAAAAGGCCAGCACCACCCCGCCGAAAAACAGCACCGGAATGGTGATGATGTTGCTGGAAAGCATATCGGCCACCCAAGCCAGCGTCCCCACATCGTGGGTGGAACGGGTAAGCAGCGCCGAGGTGCCGATGCGGCTGACCTCTTCAAAGGTCAGGGCATTCACCCGGCCAAAAACCGCCGCGCGCAGGTCGGCGCAAAAGCCGGAAACAACTTGGGTGCGGCACCAGGTACCGGCCGCCACCGCCCCCAGCGAGAGCAGCGTGACCAGCAGCATTCTGCCGCAGCAGCGCAGGATATAGTCCCAATCGGAGGTGTAGATGCCGCCGTCCAGGATATCACTCATGATGGTGGGCAGCAGCAGCGAACAGACGCTGGAAACGGCAATCAGCAGCATGCCCAGCAGCATTTTCCCTCGGTAGGGCTTAAGATATGGCAAAATTCGTTTCATAATTTCTCCGTCAGTTTATGGGTTCCGCTCTCTCCCCCGATCTTGAAAAAAGGCGCAAAAAGGCCGGGAGCAACAGAAACTCCCGGCGAGCGAAATAGCACCTTGGTTCAGGCGGACTTACAGAGAGAGCTGCTGTGCAGGTATTCGGTTGATTCCAGTGCGGAACTTGTTCATCTTGTTGTTGTGCAAAAAGTACATTTCAGCAGCTCCTTTCTTTCATATTTGGTATCGAAAAGAGTATAGCATACCGAAGGTTCGATTGCAAGCACTTTTTCCCGTCCCTGCATTCCGGTGGCACGCCTCCGCTTTGTCTCGGGGCGCCGTTTGTGCCAAACCGGTCACCCCTCGCCCGCTCCGTCGCGCCGCCTGCCTTGTCTTTCATTCCACCAGGTACCCCACGCCAAAGCGGGTGCGGATAAACTCGGAAAGTCCAGCAGCCTCCAGTTTTTCGCGCAGGCGGTTCACATTCACGGTCAGCGTGTTTTCATCCACAAAGCTGTCGGTCTCCCACAGCCGCTGCATCAGCAGCTCGCGGCTCACTACCTGGCCCTTGCGTTCCATCAGGCACAGCAGGATGCGGTATTCATTTTTGGTCAGGTCGATGGCTTTTCCCTCATACTGCAGGGTCTGGTCGGCAATATTCAGCACCGCTCCCCGGCACTCCGGCGCCGGCAGTACAGTCTCCAGCCGATAGCTGCGCCGCAGCATGGCCTGCACCTTGGCCACCAGCACACTGCCGTCAAAGGGCTTGGCGATGAAATCATCGCCGCCCATGTTCATCGCCATCACGATGTTCGTGTTGTCAGCCGCCGAGGAGATGAAAATGATGGGCGCCGCAGTCCTCTGCCGCAGCTGGCCGCACCAATAGTAGCCGTCGTAGCTGGGCAGCTTGATATCCAGTAGGATGAGATGAGGCTGATAGGTCTCGAACTCCCCGGTGATGTTGCGGAAATCCTGCACCTGCCGCGCCTCCATCCCCCATTGCTCCAGCAGGCTCTGGATGCCCTCGGCAATGCCGCGGTCGTCCTCCACAATGAGTATTTTGAACATTTGGCCCCTCCTCGCTATGCGGTAAATCTCTCCTCCCAGTATCGCACATTCCGGCTAAAAAATCCACCCGAAGATGTTTAAGATTTCTTGATTTTTATGGTCACAAGCGGCATTCCGGGACGCTGCCCGCAGTCGACTGCCCGACGAAATCAGCATAACGCTGTCCCGCCGCAAATGCCAGCAACAGCTGGTTGAGTGGGTCAGATTCAACCATCAATTGAGTCCCACAACCACAGCGTCACCAAAAAAGCCCTCTCCGGCCGGACAGGGCTCTACTTTGCGGCAATTGGTCTAATTTACAAGAGCATTCCATATCCCATATCCAACAAATTCAGACTTCCAGCTCGTCCTCCATCGGAGGCAGCTGCTCCTCCGGGAACAGGGCGGCAGACTGCTCCTCCGGCAAACTGGCCACCCCACGCAGCTTCCGCTGGATCTGCCGGGTGCGGACACCGACCAGCTTATCCAATTCACTGCTGGCCTGCTCCAGCCGGGTTTGGGTCATGGTCAGGGCATCAGCAAATTTATCAAACTCGGTCTTAACGGCGCCGAGAATATTCCACACCTCACCGCTTCTGCGCTGGATGGCAATGGTCCGGAAGCTCATTTGCAGAGAATTGAGCAGAGCTGCCATAGTGCTGGGCCCCGCAATATTGACCCGGTACTCCCGCTGCAAAACCTCCACCATACCCCGGCTGACCACCTCGGCATACAGCCCCTCAAATGGCAAAAAGAGGATGCCAAATTCGGTGGTGTGGGGCGGGCAAATATACTTTTCCCGGATGTCCTTGGCTTCCATCCGGACGGTAAGCAGCAGCTGCCGCACCGCTGCTTGAATCGCCGCCTGGTCACCGGAATCATAGGCGTCCCGGAGGGCAGCGTAGCTATCCCCAGGGAATTTGGCATCGATGGGAAGCCAAATAAAGCTGCCATCCTCCGCAGGAAGTTTGACAGCGTATTCCACCACATTGCGGCTGCCGGGAACCGTTGCCACATTTTTGCCGTACTGCTCCGGAGTGAGAATGTCCTCCAGGATAGCGCCAAGCTGCACTTCCCCCAGAATTCCACGAGTTTTCACATTGCTGAGGACCTTTTTGAGGTCGCCGACGCCCTGGGCCAGCGACTGCATTTCACCCAGACCGCGGTAAACCTGCTCCAGCCGGTCATTCACCAGGCGGAAGGATTCGGTCATGCGGTCATTGAGGGTTTTTTGCAGCTTTTCATCGACGGTTTGGCGCATTTCGTCCAATTTGGCATTGTTATCCTGGCGAATGGTGGAAAGCTGGCGTTCCATGGACGCACGCACATCCTCCAGCGCGCGTGTTGACTGCTGGGAAAATGTGGATAGTCTGTTCTCGAACTGGGTGAGCTGCTCCAGCAGGGCCCGGCTTTCGCTTTGCGACTGGGACTGCTGGGACTGCATGAGGTACTTGCCAAGGGTGAGAATATCGGCCTGCACCGAACGCTCCAGATCGCTTTGCAGGCGCTGGAGCTGGGTGGAAATATCATTTTGGCAGGACTTTTTGACCTGCGTAAGCAGGTAGATGAGCAGAGCAAGGATGAGGACTGCCGCCCCCAACAGCACCCAGCCCATGGTTTGCTGATCCATAGGTTTTCTCTCCTGAATTTGGCCAAATGCGAACTGTTGTTCTTCCACGATTCCCATTGTAGCACAAATGTTCGATGATGTAAAGGGACGAACAAAAGTTTGTATGAATGAACGAAAATTCTACCATTTTGGGGGCTTGACAATGGGCATGGTGCATAGAAAAAGCCCCCCGATGAGGGGGACTTTTTCCTTGAGAAAGATCTTAATCCTTACGGAGAATGATGGCGGAGCCGGCGAGCGCGAGGGCCGCGGCGGCGACGGCGACAGCAACGAGGTCATTGGCACCGGTGGTGGGGTTCTTCTGGTCATCGGTCTTGGGGGTGTCCTGGGTAGGGCTGATGATGACGATGGTGGTGGGGCCTTCCTCCTTGACGGGGGTGATGTTGCCCTTGGCATCAGCTGTTACCTTGCCGGTAATGGTTTGGGGCAAATCTGTAGTACCACTATTTCTTACTTTGGTAGTACCGTTTGGAGTGATAGTGGCAGTAACATCATGGGACTCCTTGCCCTCACGGTAGTCACCCAACAGGATATCACCATTATTGCCGACAGTGCCAGTAAAGGTATTGTTTTCAATGGTTGCATCCAGAGAGCCAGTGCCGCTGTTAACGAAGCGGACCGGAGCTGCAAATGCACTCCACTCACCCGCATCACCGCAGTTGGTGAAGGTGCTGTTCTTCACGGTGACAGTCTGTTTGCCATCTGCTTTGTGATTGAAGTTTACGGGAACTTGGCCACCCTTGAATGTGCAGTTATCAATGACAACCGTACCTTCGTTTAACAAGGACACACACGCTTTTCGGCAGCGAAAATCGGCGCTGACTGCGTCATCTCGTCGTCGCGGACTGCGCTTCATGTCGGGGCGCTATTCCTACGGAATAGGCACCCCTCCAACGCTTCGTCGCTCCGCCTCTCCCCACGAGGTCTTACGACCTTGCGGGGACCCCGCAGCAGCATACGCCAGTATGCCGGCGTCCTCTTCCTTGTCATCATCCGGTTTTCTCTCGCCGAAAAGTCCTGCGGAGTTTTTGCGCGGGAGAAATGGCGCCAGAGGAAGCGCGGAGCGGTAGGCAGGCTGGCGCCTGTCAACGCGACGCGCAATGTCGGGCGGTATTTATGCCCGCAAAAACCGTATGTGCTCTTGTTAAGCGAAGGTACCGTTCGCATTAGAGTAGAGGGCAGTTGCCTTGGTGAGAAAGTCGCAGTCTGTTACGGTGATGTTATTGACACCGGTAGTGCCGCTGATGTATACACGCTGAACATTGACCTCGCCGCTAATCTCCTTACTATCGCAGTTGGTGAGGTTGATGTTTACCGTGTAGTTGGTGTTACGCTGGCCCCAAACGCCGAGGTTATAAAGGTTGGAGGCTGTGATGGTGATATCCTTGTCGAGATAAGCACCACCACTCTTGACCTGCGAACCGGTATCACGGCTAAACATAAAGGTATCAACTTCAAGGTCGCACTCGCCACCGGAAATATAAGCGCCGTTGCCAATAATGGTAATATTATCCGCAACATGGCCGTGGGTCAAAGAACCGACATTGGAACCAGGGCGGCAGGTGATGGTGATATCACCATTATTAGCCATATAAGCGGCCTTTAAAGCATCGGCCAGAGTGGCGGTTTGACCAGAATCATTGCCCGCCTGCCAATAAACATTATTACTTCCTTCCCAGGCGATTTCATCAGCCATGGAAACGACAGGCAGCATGACGGCCAGCATAAGGATAGCCAGCGCCAGGCTAAGGAGCTTTTTCATAAGACATTACCTCTTTCTTTTTGGGGTTTCCCCTCTTTATTTCCGGCAGGTGAATCACGCCCGCGAGTAAAAGAATCATGTTTGCCCGCAAACATGAAATCCCCCATATGGGGGATGCCGGTAATGTTATTTTAGCAATTCAAGCGAATAAAGTCAAGAAAACAGTGGAAGTTTTTTCATCTTTGTAGGAGTTGCCAAAAGCGAAGAGGGAAATTTATGCAAAAAAGCAGAGGTCCGGTGAGGGACCCCTGCTGGGAAAATCATTCCTCCCGCTTTTTGCGGGTGGCACGGACGATATTGAGGGCAATGATGCCCGCCACGCATGCGCCGAGGAACATGGGCATGATCATGGCGCTGTATTTTTCATCGGCGGTAAGGACCTCGGCCCATTTGCTGTCGATGTAAAGGGAAAGCTCCGGGCCGATATAGGTGTAGTAGCCGCAGTGGGCCAGGGACTCTTCATCGGGGTAGGCGGTGGGGTCGGATTTTGTCTCCTCATCCAGCAGCTCGTACACCTTTGTATTGGGGGTGGAATAGCCGATGGCCTCGGTATTGGCAAGGCCGACCTCCGGCTCCAGCATAAAGTTGATATACATTTCCGCCAGCTCTCGCTTCTGGCTCTCCTTGGGGATGCACAGGCAATCGGTGAAAAGATTGCTGCCCTCCACGGGGATGGAGAAGGCAAGGTCGGGGTTGTCCGCTATCATGGTGACGGCATCGCCGTTATAATAGGGCGCCATGGCCGCTTCCCCGCCGATCATTTTATCGAATACCTCATCGGCGACATAGGCCTGAATGACCTTTTTCTGCTCCTTCAGCAGCACCACGGCCTTATCCACCTGCTCGGTGCTTTCGGCATTAATGGGCAGCCCCAAATAGGCAAAGGTGATGCCGAAGGCGTCCTTGGAGTTATTGATCATCAGGATATTATCCATATAGGCTTCGCTCCACAGGGCGCCCCAGCTGGCCACCACCGCTTCGTCCTCTACCATTTTGGTATTGTAGATGAGCCCCAGCACGCCCCAGGTATAGGGCACCGAATACTCATTGGTGGGGTCGTAGGACTGGTAAAGGTACTTTTCATCGATGTTTTTCAGGTTGGGGATATTGGACATATCCGGCTTTTGCAGCATCCCCTCGGCGATCATACGGGAGATCATGTAGTCGGAGGGAACGACGATATCATAGACGGCGCCGCCGGTTTTCAGCTTGGCGTACATCGATTCATTGGTATCGTAGTTGGAATAAATGACCTTGATGCCGGTGACCTCCTCAAAGGCCTTGTTGACATCCAGCCCGCCATCGGCACCGTCGGAGATATACTCGCCGCAATTGTAGACGCTGATGGAATAGCCCTTATCCCTGTAGCGGCCGTAGTACTCCATATCTAGAGCTGAGGTATCAATGCCGGTTTCCGCTGCCAAAGCGGTAACGGGAAGCAGAAGGACAACCATCATCAGCGCCAAAAGGAGGGAAAGGATACGCTTTTTCATGCCGCAGGTTCCTCCTTTCGCATCATCTGCTTTTCCTTGCGGGCAGAGTAATAGTTGCTGAGAAGCAGCAGCGCCAGCACCACCACAAATATGATGGCGGTAAGGGCATTGATCTCCGGGCTGACACGCTTGCGGACCATCGAAAAGATGGTGACGGGCAGAGTCTGCGAGGAGGCGCTGGACACAAAGTAGCTGATGACGAAGTCATCCAGCGAGTAGGTGAACGCCATGAGGAAACCGGATACCATGCCGGGCATAATCTCCGGAATGACGACCTTGTAGAAAGCCAGCTTGGGGCTGCAGCCTAGATCCTGCGCAGCCTCGAAGGTGAAGCGATCCATCTGACGGAGCTTCGGGAGGACATTGAGGATGACATAGGGCGTGCAGAAGGTGACATGCGCGATGATGAGCGTCACGAAGCCGAGCTGCATTTCCGGCAGCTGAAGGAACGAAAGCGCGGTGCCGCCGATCCAGTTATTGAACTTCTGGATGCCATTGCCGAAGGAAACGAACAAAAGCAGCATGGAAACACCGGTAACGATCTCAGGATTGAGAATGGGCAGATAGGTGATGTTCATCACCAGTGATTTGAACCACTTACGGCGCATGGCATAGATGCCGACCGCCGCCATGGTGCCCAGCACCAGCGCGATGACAGACGCCGCCAGCGCGATGATCAAGGTATTGCGCAGCGAGGAGAGGATCAGCTCATTGTGGAACAGCTCCTTATACCAATGGAAGGAGAAGCCGGTCCAGCTGGCGCGGGATTTGGATTCATTGAAGCTGAACGCAATGAGCACGATGATGGGCAGATACAGGAAGATGAATACCAGACGGGTATAAAGCTTGGCATACCATTTCATATGAGCATCCCTCCTCTGTCATCATTGTCCTCAAACTGGTTCATAAGGCTCATAACAAGCAGGATGAATACCATCAATACCAGCGAGATGGCGGAGCCGAGATTGGGATTGTAGGCATTGCCGAGGAACTGGGTCTCGATGAGGTCACCGACCATCATATTGGAGCCGCCGCCCAGCATACGGGAAATGATGAAGGTGGAAACAGACGGCACGAATACCATGGTGATTCCGGTGGTGATACCGGGCATGGAAAGGGGCAGCACCACCCGGGTAAAGGTGTTCCACGGGTTGGCGCCGAGGTCCCCGGCAGCTTCCAGCGTGTAGGGTTCGATCTTGGTCATGATGGAATAGAGAGGAATGACCATAAAGGGCAGGTAATTATACACCATGCCCAGCACCACGGCACCCTGGGTGTAGATCATCTTGAAGGGGCCGATGCCGAAGAACTCCAGGATGCTATTGATGACGCCGTTATTTTCCAGCAGGGTCATCCAGGCGTAGGTGCGCAGCAGGAAGTTGGTCCACATCGGCAGCATGACCAGCATAACCAGCGTGCGCTGATTATTGGCATTGTAGCGGCTCATGATAAAGCCGAGAGGATAGGCGATAACAAGGCAGATGGCGGTAGCCACCAGCGAAAGCCAGATGGAACGGACAAACACCGCGGTGTAATCCGAGACCTTGGCGACATTGGCGAAGGTGAACTGGCCATCACTGGTGGAAAGGCCGAACACCGCCACCAGAATGAGCGGTACGACGACAAAAATCACCGACCAAACAATATAGGGGACGGAAGAAAAGCGAAATTTCATGGCTTTATTCCTCCGTGCGCTTCATGATATGAATATCCATAGGCGCGACATCCATGCCGATGAGGGTACCGGGCTCCACATACTGGGTGGTGTGGATCTTCCATTTATATCCCATGGCGTCTACCATGATCTCGTAGTGGACGCCCTTGAAGATGATGGATTCCACAATGCCAGAAATTTTGCCCTTATCGGCGGGAACGATCTTGAAGTCCTCCGGACGGACAACGACCTGTACCCGCTCCTTGGGCTCGAAGCCCTTATCGACACAGTCGAAATAGTCATTCGCAAATTCCACGAGGAAGTCCTTATGCATGATGCCATCGATGATATTGCTTTCACCGATGAAATCGGCCACGAAGGCATTGCAGGGCTCATTGTAGATATCCTGCGGGGTACCGATCTGAAGGATGTTGCCATCCCGCATGACGACGACGCGGTCGGACATGGTGAGCGCTTCTTCCTGATCGTGGGTGACATAGATGAAGGTGATCTCCAATGCCTGCTGGATGCGCTTTAGCTCGATCTGCATTTCCTTGCGGAGCTTGAGATCTAAAGCGCCGAGGGGTTCATCCAAAAGCAGGACTTTGGGACGATTGACCAGCGCGCGGGCGATGGCCACACGCTGCTGCTGACCGCCGGAAAGCTGATTGATATGGCGTCTGTCATATCCCGAAAGGCCGACCAGCTTGAGCATTTCCTTGACGCTCTGGCGGCGTTCCTTTTCCGGCACCTTGGCGATCTTCAGGCCGAATTCGACATTTTCGTACACATTGAGGTGCGGGAACAGCGCATACCGCTGGAATACCGTATTCACCTCACGCTTGTAGGGGGGCAGGTCATTGATGCGGACACCACCAAAAAAAACATCACCCTCCTTGGGTTGGATAAATCCGCCGATGATGCGCAAGGTAGTTGTCTTGCCACAACCGGACGGCCCAAGAAAAGTAATGAATTCCTTGTCCATGATGTCAAGGTCGATCCCCTTGAGGACCGGCTCGTCATCAAAATCGACTCTGATGCCACGCAGGCTGATCAAAGCATTTTTGTTCATTTCAACATCCTCCTTTTGCGGTAAATCTGCAGGCCCTCACACCTGCCGCAGCCGCTATTGCACCGTCCCCGCAAAAGGTTTTTAGGATACCCCGAAGATTGGGGTTCTTTCAGATGGGCATATACGAGCCGCCTTTTTATTGAATTGAATGGTCAAAATGACAGATATCAATATATCATATTTTGTCGTAATGTCAATGCTAAATTTCAAGATTTATTAGAGTTTTTCAGAAAATTTCTGCGTCTTTTTGGCAGAGCTTATGATGAACTTTGAAATACTCCTGATTTCTCTGTTTTTCTCTAAATATCTTAAATTCATGTTTTGGGGGATTTTTCTCCCCGCAGCAGCGAAAAAAGCCAGGAAAGCTCCTCCCGCCGCAGTGCCCCGCAAAGCAGCAGCGCCGCCCCGTAGCAGGCCAGGTAGAGGAACACCAGCAACAGGAGAATAAGTGGCTGCCCGGTCCGGGACAACAACCTACCGAAGATCAGGCGCAGCAGCCACCAGCCCCCGACTGCCGCGGCCGCCGTAAGCAGCCAGCAGAGCGGCTGGAGCCGGAACACCGTGACCCGGGTAAGCCGCGCGGCACTGAGGGCGAAATTGAGGAGCTCGGTGGCGGAGATGGAGAAAAGATAGCCGGCCACCCCATACCGGGGCAACAGCAGCCAAACGAGCAGCAGGCCGGTGGCGGCATCGATGATATTGTACCGCATATTGGCGCGGTACTCCCCTACCCCCTTCAGCATACCATCCACGAGGGTATCCATATACATGATAGGCACCAGCGGCGCCAAAAGGCGTATGTACTGCCCGGCGGCGGGCTCGGAATAGATGAGCTCGCCCAGGGGATGGGCGAAGAAAAAGCAGGCCCCAGCGACGGCCATCGAAAAGAAAAGCCCCAACCGGTAAAGGCGCTCCAGCATGTAGCCAAGGCCCCGCAGCCGGCCCTGTACCTGGGCTTCGGTCAGCTCGGGAACGATGAGATCCGCAATGACGGCGATGAGCGCTGCCGGGAACAGCAAAATGGGCAGGGACATGCCTTGGATCACGCCATAGGCGGCCAGCGCCGCCTGAGCCCCGCCGCCAAAAAGGCGAAGCCCCCGCGGGACAAGCAGGTGCTGGGCGGTACTGAGTGCCGACCGTGCGTAGCTGCTGAGGGAAAGCGGCACCGTAATACGCAAAAGAGACGGCAGCATAGGGGTGCGGCAGCGGCCCTCCCGGCGAGGGAGGGAGGCAAGCAGCAAAAGCAGCAGCGCCAGGAAGGAAAAGACCTCCGAGGCGAGCATACCGAGAGTAAGGGCGCCGCAGGCGTACTCCAGGCCGTAGCCGCCCAGCCGCAGCAGCGCCAAAACGGTGCAGCCGATGCGGATGAACTGCTCCGAAAGCTGAACGAGGGACATTTTGACCGACTGATGCATGGCAATGAAGTAGCCGCCCATGGCACCGGACGCAGCAACAAAGGGCAGGGCGAATGCCAGCACCCGCAGGGAGAGGATAATGCGGTCATCCCCAACCCAGGCGGCCGCCGCAGGCGCCAGATAATAGAGCAGCAGTAAGGCAGCCATGCCGAAAAAAGCGGCATATCCCATGGCGCAGCCGGTGGCCCGGCGGATGGCGGCGTCATCGCCGCGACCGGTCTGCTGGGCAATGAGCCGGGTGGCGGCCAGCCGCACACCGGAGACCGCCACGGTAGTGGCAAGGGTATAGACCGACATCACCAGCTGAAAAAGCCCAATGCCCGCAGCACCGATCTTGCCGGCGACATAGACCTGGAACACCAGGGCGATGGTGCGCATCAGCAGGCTGGTAGCAGTCATGGCGGAGGTATGCAAAAGGAGCTGTTTGGCACGACGCATATGCGGCTCTCCCCTCCCCTTTTGCGGTATCTCCTTTTATCTTATGGGTGGATGGCGGGAAATAGACGGGCGAGGCGCAGAAGGAAGGTGCGGCCGCAGGCCGTTTCGCCCCTTGGGGCGAAACACACGGGCAAAGCCTGTGGCGGCGGTGCGGAGC
>ENA-ORNY01001305-ORNY01001305.1-human-gut-metagenome-genome-assembly--contig:-NODE-1305-length-14599-cov-137.326320_pt1 | contig 14599 bp, 8 predicted proteins | sample MGYA00242122_ERZ509036 | MGnify/ENA primary metagenome ERZ509036 (study PRJEB26280, sample SAMEA2338696) | human gut metagenome | biome: human gut; feature: human-associated habitat; material: faeces... | reverse complement strand
GCCAGTCTTATCTGACATTGCCGACGGCGGCTTCCGTGGACGGTTTCTCGTCGTTTGGCGCATCGATTTCCTATCACAACTCCAAGCAGACATTCTCCTGCCCGGCTCCCAAGGTCATCATCGCGGACGTCGACGTGATCGCCTCCGCCCCGAAGGCCATGACTGCCGCGGGGTACGCTGATCTGGCCGCCAAGGTTCCCGCCGGAGCCGAGTGGATGATCGCCGACCTTATGGGTACTGAGCCGATCAAGCCGGATGCCTGGCATGTTCTTCAGGATTGCCTGGATGATCTGCTGGCCGATCCAGATGGCGTGGCAAGAGGCGACAAGAAGGCTGTGGCGGATTTGTTCGAGGGCTTGACACTCAGCGGTATAGCCATGCAGGCCGCGCAGTCCAGCCGCCCGGCTTCCTGCTGCGACCACCTTTACAGCCATATTCTTGACATGACCCACCACCGCTTCAACGGCAGGCTCCAGTCGCACGGAGCCCAGGTTGCGATCGGCACGCTGACAATGTGCGCCGTGTTCGACGAACTGTTCAAGATGGATCTGACGAAGATCGATGTGGACGCCTGCGTGAAGGCATGGCCTACGCTTGAGCAGGAGCAGAAGAGGGCGCTTGAAATCTTCAAGGATTTCCCTGCGCCGGAGCTTGGCTACACCGAGATCACCAAGAAATATGACGACGCCGAGACCGTCCGCGTCCAGCTGACGAGGATCAAGGAGAACTGGCCGGAGTTCAAGAAGAAGCTTCAGGGGCAGGTATATTCATTCTCCAGGATGCAGGATCTGCTGAGGAAGGCCGGAGCGCCGTACGATCCGTCGATGATCGGCGTGACCCGCGGGATGCTTAGGAATATGTTCCCGAAGGTACAGTTGATGCGTTTCCGCTTCAATGTGCTGGATCTCGCCAAGAGGGGAATGTTCTATGATCAGCTGGTTGATGCTGTTTTCGCTCCCGGAGCCGCATGGGATCTGACGAAGGAAGTAATGAGATAGGTTACTTATGACAGTACGTGGAACGGGTGTCCGAGGCTTTGCGAAAGGCCGTGCGTTCGTGGTCAGAGACTGCGGGCAGAGGAATCCGTTCGAGGACATACCGCCCGGCAGCGTCCTTGTCGCCGAGCGGTTGTCGCTGTCAGACTCCACACTGATAGATTTCCGAAATGTCGTCGGGCTTGCCGTCTGCGAGGAGGATGCCGACGGTCAGGTTTGTGTGTTGGCCAAGGGAATCGGTATCCCCGCCATCGTCGGTCTGGCCGGCTTCGTTCAGGAGGTCGTGACCGGTGACCGCCTCCTGATCTGGAACCTTGACGTGATGGTCAATCCTGATCTCGACACCGTCATCGCCTACGAGAAGGCCCGTTCCGAAGCCGATGCCCAGCTCAGCCTCAACCTTCCGTATTCGACGTATTTCTAAGGCCTTAGAGGTTGTTTTTTTAGTAGAGGAATCTTATTCCAGACGCAAAAGCTCATCGGCGGAGGCCATCACGGCCTCGCGATGGGAGATGAAGACCACGGTGATGGCCTGCGGGTTGTCAGCGGAGGCTAGTGCGTTCCGGACATAGGAGCGAAGATTGGCGAGAAGCCTTGTCTCGGTCTCGGGATCCAGGGATGAGGTGGACTCGTCCAGAAGCAAGATCCCGCCACGGTGCAGCAGTGCTCTGGCGATGGCTATGCGCTGGCACTGTCCCTCGCTCAGGCCTCCACCGGCTTCCCCGCAGACAGTGTCCAGACCGTCCGGAAGATCAAACACAAAATCAGCCACGGCGGTGTGCAGGGCGGAACGCATCCCCTCCTCCGAAGCAGAGGCGTCAGCAAGCAGGAGGTTGTCCCGTATGGTGCCGCTCATCAAGGAGTTACCCTGAGGCACATAGCGGAAATTGCCGCGCGCCGGCTTTCCTGCCGCGCAGGAGGAACCGGCATCGTAGACTGTCACTGTCCCGCGGTCAGGCTTCAATAGTCCGAGCATGAGACGAATGAGTGTACTCTTCCCGACTCCTGTGGGACCTGCCACGACGGTAAGGGTTCCAGGCCGGAAATCATAGGAGAAAGCGTCCAGGACGCGGGTGCCGTGTGAGCCGGGATATTCAAAGCTCACTCCTTCAAATCTGACTCCCGCCGCTCCGCGCGCCATCCATTTCGGACCATCCGTTTCAGCCGGAAGGCTCTCCAGTTCCATCAGCCTCTCGATGGAAGTCAACGCATGGATGAACGCCGGCAATTCCCTGGCGAGATCGGCCACCGGTCTCTGAACCTGACCGACCAACTGGAGAAAGGCTGTCATCATACCGAAACTGACAGTCCCGTTCTTGATGCCCAAGGCTCCCCACAGGAACGCCGCCGCATAGCCTCCCATGAATCCAAGCGACATGAACCCGCGGGCCACGGCATTGTAGTTGAGCCGACGTACAGTCTTGTCTTTCAAGCGGTTCTGAAGAGTGTCCAAAGCGCCGACAACCCTTGTGACACCTATCAGGGTCAAAGCTATCACACGGTTCTGGAGATTCTCCTGAATCAATTGCTGCACATCACTGTCCAATGCTCGGATGTCGGATGTCAAAGACCTGAGTTTGAAGAAGAAAAGCCTTGAGCCTATTACGGCCAGCACCATCAGGAACACCAGTACCCACAGCAGGCCGGGTGCCATCATCAGCATGTAGACTGACGCGGCGGCAAGTTGGCACACCGTCACAATTGATCCGGGAATATGGCTGCACAGCAAGTCGGTCACAACCCTTATGTCTTCTTCCAGGCGGTTGACCGCATCTCCGCTGTTGAATCTTTCGCGACCTGTCCATTCACTTGAAATGACCTTTGAGAACAATTCGGCGCGCAGGGTGTTGTTGACTTTGAGCAGCCCCAATTTCTCACAATAGGAAGAGAAGACGTTGCAAAGCAGCTGAACGGCCATGATGCCCATCATCAAGGCTATCCTGCCGGTCAGAGCGGCTTCTGACGCGCCGGTGACGACATCCACGATCTCCTTGCAGATCCAGACAAACGACAGGGAGGCCGCGATGCGGATGATCCCGAGAAGCATGCGGATCAACATCCATCTCCTTGCCGGGATGGACATCCGCTTCAGAGCCCCAAGGCAGCTTCCCAAACTTTTCACTTTTGTCTGATCTGTTTGTCAACAAGAGGTTCCGCTATGACTTGCGGGATTGGATCGCATGGACAACATTGATAAGGACGCTGCCCAGGATGCCTGCGAACAGGGATCCCATCAGCACGGCGACCTTACCCATGTCACGCAGTCGGGCCATGACCTCAGGAGTCTGGTCACTGAATGAGAGGGTGTCCACGAAGATCGACATCGTGAAGCCGATACCACCGAGACAGGCCACGGCGATCAGCATCGTCCAAGTGGCTTTGGCAGGCATCTCGCCGAAGCGAAGCTTGACGGCGATGAAGCTGGCGAGAGAGATGCCGAGCGGCTTTCCGAGGACGAGGCCAAGGAATATTCCCATGCTCACGCTGCCAAGAGCCTGATCGAAATGGAACACGTTGAAGTAGGACACGTCAGGAATCTCAACACCGGCGTTGGCAAGTGCGAAGATCGGCATGATCAGGAAGTTTACCCAAGGGCCGAGGGCGTGCTCAAGGCGGTAGCTCATGCCCATTGAGTCCCTTGAGATGGCCGACAGGCGTCTCAGGCAATGCCTCTGCGGGCCATTAGGGAACTCGGAGGAGGTGGATTCTATGCTGTTATATTCATTGAGCCTTCGGATGTACTGGCGGCGCTTTCTGTTGAAGTAGGCCTCGCTGAATCTCGGGGTCATCGGCACAAGGAACGCCATCACGACACCGGACATCGTGGAATGGATGCCGGCATAGTAGAACAACGACCAGATCGCGATGGCCGGGACAAGGTAGAACCAGCCGCGCTTCTCGCCTAACTTGTTCATCAGCAGCACTCCTGCTATCAGTACAAATGCGATGCCCAGCAGTCCGAAGTTGATGGTGCCGCCGTAGAACAAGGCCACGACAAGAATGGCTATCAAGTCGTCGGCGATGGCGAGCGCCGTCAGGAACACTTTCAGCGACACCGGCACACGGTCGCCCAGAATGGACAGGATGCCGACCGCGAAGGCGATGTCCGTGGCGGTAGGGATTCCCCAACCTGAAGCGGCGGCGGAACCGTGGTTGACGGCTGCGAAGATCAAGGCCGGAGCCACGACGCCACCGAACGCGGCGATCACCGGCATCATCGCTTTCTTCACACTGGACAGTTCTCCGTTCTTCATCTCCCGCCTGATCTCAAGGCCGACAGTGAAGAAGAAGACCGTCATCAGGATGTCGTTGATGAACTTCTCGACGGTCATTCCGTTAGGGAACAGAATGCTCTCTCCGCCAGGGCTTTGGAACCTTAGGGAGATGTCGGTCTCCAGAACGTTGTGGTAGAACTCTTTGGTGAATGGAAGGTTGGCCAGAAGCATCGCCACCACCACGCAGCAGAGCAGAAGCACTCCCTGCGCCCAAGGCTGCTTGGAAAACTGTTTCCTTCTATGGTCAAAGTTCCGGATGCCTTTTGTCCAGGTGTAGATCGGAATAAGTCTCATGGTGTGTTACTCTAATTATTAAAGCATTAAGGATAATCAATGATTTTTCGGGAATAGTCCTCAGCGGTTATTCTCCGTAAAGGTACCTGTGCTGCTCCGGGGTCAGGGTGTCGATCGTTATGCCCCAGTCCTTCAGCTTTCTGAAGGCCACCTCGCGGTCGATTGACTCAGGGACGCTGTGAAGCATCTCACCCGGTACCCTCGCCAGTACCATCCTGTTGTCGGCCAAGTATTTGGCGCTGAGAGCCTGGATGGCGAACGACATGTCCATGATCTCGGCAGGATGGCCGTCTCCCGCGGCGAGGTTCACAAGCCTTCCTTCGGCGATGATGTAGATCCTGCGACCGCCAGGGAGGGTGTACTCCTGAATATTCTGCCTCGCAGGTTTCTCTCCCACAGCGAGTTCCTTAAGCTGGGCGACGTTCACCTCGCAGTCGAAATGCCCGGCGTTGCAGCAGATCGCTCCGTCCTTCATCGCGAGGAAATGCTCCTTGGTGATGACATCGTCGCAGCCGGTAACAGTCACGAATATGTCGCCTTCTGCGGCGGCCTGGGCCATGCCCATAACCTGGAATCCGTCCATCACGGCCTCCATCGCCTTGATAGGATCCACCTCTGTGACAATCACTTTCGCGCCGAGTCCCTTGGCTCTCATCGCCACGCCCTTGCCGCACCATCCGTAGCCTGCGACCACTACATATTTCCCGGCCACGATCAGGTTGGTTGTCCTGTTGATGCCGTCCCAGACAGACTGGCCCGTGCCGTAGCGGTTGTCGAAGAAATGTTTGCAGGCCGCGTTGTTGACAAGCATCATCGGGAATCTCAGCCTCTTTTCACGGTTCATCGTCTCAAGCCGGAGGATTCCGGTGGTGGTCTCCTCGCAGCCGCCGATGATGTTCGGAATGAGATGTGGGTAGTCCTCGTGGATCATTGTCACAAGGTCTCCGCCATCGTCGATGATGATGTTAGGGCCGCATTCGAGAACCCGTCTGATGCCGTGCTCATATTCCTCGGGAGTCGCTCCGTGGACCGCGAAGACGTTCAGACCTTCGTGCGCGAGCGCCGCCGCGACGTCATCCTGGGTGGATAGAGGGTTGCTTCCCGTGATGTACATCTCGGCGCCGCCTTCGGAGAGAACCTCGCAGAGATGGGCCGTCTTGGCCTCCAGGTGTACGGATAGGGCTACTTTCAGCCCTTTGAACGGCATTGTCTCCTTAAATTCCTTCTCCAGACCTTCAAGCAGTGGCATGTGATGCCTTACCCATTCTATTTTCAGCTCTCCGCTTTCCCAGAGCTGAGGGTTGCGTATCTCACTCATCGGTGTCAAAAATCTATTGTTCCGCATCCATCTTTATGAGATGGACATACATTCTATTCAGTTTTAGGAACATTCATTGTTCCGTCCCGGCAAAGATAGCCATTTTATTCGTGGCTTTCGCCACTTCTTCCTTTCTTTCACCAAATTGCGGCCTAAAGATTTGCTCATCGTGGGAAGATAGCTTACTTTTGCGGTTGTTTGCCGGAAAATGAATATGACCGAGGCTTCGTCTGTGGTCTAAAGTTTGCGGCATACACCCTGCGCCAAAGCCATCTGAACATGGCGGAGCGCCGACTGGAGATTTTAATTTATTTAACTGAATATTATGGGACTTTTAGACGGAAAGGTAGCCCTCATCACGGGCGCCGCAAGAGGAATCGGTAAGGCAATCGCCATGAAGTTCGCTTCCGAGGGAGCTGACGTGGCTTTCACTGATCTTGTGATCAATGAAGCCGGAGAGCAGACCGTTAAGGACATCGAGGCTTTCGGCCACAAGGTAAAGGCCTACGCCTCCAACGCAGCCAATTTCGAGGAGACGCACAACGTCGTGAACCAGATTCTTGCGGATTTCGGAAGGATTGACATCCTTGTGAACAACGCCGGCATCACCAAGGACGGACTCATGCTCAGGATGACCGAGGCGCAGTGGGACGCTGTCCTCAACGTGAACCTTAAGTCAGCGTTCAACTTCATCCACGCCATCACTCCGATCATGGCCCGCCAGAGAGGAGGAAGCATCATCAACATGTCCTCTGTCGTGGGAGTCTCAGGCAATGCCGGCCAGTGCAACTACTCCGCATCCAAAGCCGGTCTCATCGGTCTGGCCAAATCCATTGCCAAGGAGATGGGCCCGCGCGGAATCAGAGCCAACTGCATCGCGCCGGGATTCATCGTTTCGGACATGACCAACGCCCTTTCAGAGGAAGTGCGCGACGCTTGGGTAAAGCAGATTCCGCTTCGCCGCGGAGGCACACCTGAGGACGTTGCCAATGTGGCGTTGTTCCTTGCCAGCGACCTTTCGGGCTATGTCTCCGGGCAGGTTATCCACTGCTGCGGCGCGATGAACTGCTAACTCAATCCTGACCGAGGGTCTTGACGGGGTTGCGGGTTGCGGCGGTGTAGGTCTGGCCGAGGACGGACAGCAGGGAGATCAGGAATGACGCTGCAGACTTCATATTCCCCATTTGTGTAACTGCCGCCGGCAAAAGGATGCTCCGCCGTGATGTCAAGGTTTCTTTTTGATACCCAATCCGGCATCCTTCACTTGTGGCAAAGCTTTCAGCGTGACCTGGAGTGCCTCCTGCAGTCTAAATGATATTTAAACTTATATTTGAACTTATAAAGGGCCACTATTTTGCCTATTTGGTGATTATTTCATACCTTTACTCTGCAAAGGCAAGATAATCAACTTTATGACAGACAATAAAAAGGAAGTGGAGCGTGCAGAACTCCACCGAACCATCTGGGCAATAGCAGATGAGATGAGAGGCTCCGTGGATGGATGGGATTTCAAATCCTACATCTTGGGGATGCTCTTTTACAGATATATCTCTGAAAACATCACAACATACATAAACAAGGGTGAATGGGAGACAGGCAACAAGGACTTCAATTATGCTGACCTTAATGATGCACAGGCAGAAGGCATAAGGGAAGAAATGGTGAATGTCAAGGGGTTCTTCATACTTCCTTCACAACTGTTTGAGAACATCTGCAAGACTTGTGATGCTGACCCCAACCTGAATATGACACTTGAAGGTATCTTCTCCGCCATTGAAAACTCCGCAAAGGGAACTGCAAGTGAGGATGACTTCAAGGGGCTGTTTGCGGACCTCGATGTGAACAGCAACAAACTGGGCGCTACCGTCATCAAGAGAAATGAAAAACTTGTCAAACTCCTGAGAGGCATCGAGTCAATGAAATTGGGTGATTATCAAGACAATACCATTGACGCATTCGGTGACGCATACGAATACCTGATGGGAATGTATGCTTCAAATGCAGGAAAAAGCGGTGGCGAATATTACACCCCGCAGGAAGTAAGTGAGCTTTTGACAAAACTTGCCACAGTGGGCAAGAGTGAGGTCAATAAAGTATATGACCCGGCCTGCGGTTCAGGCTCATTGCTGCTGAAAGCCGCGAAGATATTGGGAAAGGACAATGTCCGCCAGGGCTTCTTCGGACAGGAAATCAACCTCACCACATATAACCTGTGCAGGATCAATATGTTCCTTCACGACATTGACTATGACAAGTTTGACATAGCCTGTGAAGACACACTTCTTTCTCCACAGCATTGGGATGACGAGCCTTTTGAAGTAATTGTCTCAAACCCGCCTTATTCAACCAAGTGGAAAGGGGATGATGATATAACCCTTATCAATGATCCGAGATTTGCACCTGCTGGTGTGCTTGCACCAAAGTCCAAGGCTGACCTTGCATTCATTATGCACTCTCTTTCCTGGCTTGCAAGCAATGGCACAGCTGCCATAGTATGTTTCCCCGGCGTGATGTATAGAGGAGGAGCGGAGAAGAAGATAAGACAATACTTGATTGACAACAACTATGTAGATTGCATTATCCAACTCCCTGACAACCTTTTCTTTGGTACCAGTATTGCCACCTGTATTATGGTTTTGAAGAAAGCCAAGAAGGATAACTGCACTCTGTTCATAGATGCTACCAAGGAATGTGTCAAGGTCACCAATTCCAACAAACTCACAGAGGAGAACATCCAGCATATTCTGGACATCTTCACTGACAGGAAAGACGTGCAATATGTCAGCAAGCTTGTGGCCAATGATGAAATCGCAAAGAGTGAATACAACCTGTCGGTTTCGACGTACGTCGAGCAGGAGGATACCAGGGAGAAGGTGGATATCGTGAATCTCAATGCTGAACTTGCGGAGATCGTGTCACGTGAGAATGTGCTGCGGGCTGAGATTGACAAGATTATAAAGGAAATAGAAATATGAAAAAGCACTCACCCGTGGGCGAATGCTTTTTAAAATAAGTTTGACGAGCCCCTCAACCATTCAAATAAAAAATCTCCGATGCAAATGTAAGCAATTAAAAGGGAAAAGCAATACTTGACAGAAGAAAATATGAGCAGGTTAGACGAACTGATACAACAATACTGTCCTGATGGGGTGGAGTATGTGAGATTTGTGGATTATGCAAATGTCTTATATGGATGTCCATTTGATGCTGCACAATTCACAAATGATAGTTCATATATACCTCTCATAAGGATTAGAGATGTTCTGTCAGGAAAGGCAGGTACATACTATAAAGGAGAATACTCCCATGATTACATAATCAAAAAAGGAGATATTCTTGTGGGGATGGATGGCAATTTTAATCTTGGAATATGGGATGATATTGATGGCCTTTTGTGTCAAAGAGTATGCAAACTCTACACAAAAGATGAGACCAGATTACTTAATGGTTTCATAAGACACTATATGAAGCCTGTTTTTAGACAAATTGAGGAGAGCACACCAGGAGGTTCTGTTAAACATCTTTCTGCAAAAGCAATCAATTCTATTCATATTCCTCTTCCGCCGCTTCCTGTGCAGGAAGAGATCGTGAGAGTGTTAGATGCGTTTACAGAACTGCAAGCAGAACTGCAAGCAGAACTGCAAGCAGAACTGCAAAAAAGAAAGCAACAATACAACTATTATCGAGATAATCTTCTCTCTTTTAAGGGCCGAACTGATGTAGAGTGGAAGAAACTTGGAGAAATTGCATCCATCAAGACAGGAAGGAGGTTTGTCAGAACTGACATCAGGGAAAGTGGTGTCCCTTGTTTCCACTATGGAGATATCTACACCTACTATGGATTGACAGCAACCCAAACTAAGGGATACCTTGATAAAGAATTGGCCAAAAAGTTAAGGTTTGCACAACCCAATGATGTTGTAGTGGTTTGTGCAGGAGAGAATGATATGGATATTGGAGTAGGGGTAGCCTGGCTTGGTGATAAGCCGGCAGTGGTACATGATGCATGTTGCATACTTCATCACAACCAGAGTCCAAGATATATATCCCACTTCCTGAGAACCCATAACTACCACCTTCAAATGAAGAAATATGTCAAGAACGGAAAGATATCATCTCTCCCAGCATCAGGTCTAGCAGAGGCCCTAATTCCACTTCCTTCCTTTGAGGAACAGGAGAGGATTGCAGCCATCCTCGACCGCTTCGACACCCTCACCACCGACCTCACCCAGGGTCTCCCTGCCGAGATAGAAAAGCGCAGACAACAATACGAGTATTACAGAGACAAACTCCTGACCTTCAAAAGAAAAGGAGCATAACAAAACACGAGAAACATAATAATGTCCCAATACAATATCATAGCTGAAAGCCAGGAATACACTGTGGTTGCAGAGTATGACCACGTGGCAACTCCTGCAGAAGCGTACCAAAGTGAGGCTGATCTGGAGAAAGAGTTCATCAGGCTCCTTCAGGAGCAGGGGTATGAATATCTTCCTATCCATACAGAGACTGACCTTATCTCCAACCTCAAAGCCCAGTTGGAGAAACTCAACCACTACCACTTCACAGATAATGAGTGGGAGCAGTTCTTCAACACCTGCATAGCCAACAAGAACGATGATATTGTAGCCAAGACAGCCAAGATACAGGATGACTATATCCAGGTCCTCAAAAGAGACACCGGCGAAAGCCAGAACATCAAACTCATTGACAAGGACAATATCCATAATAACACCCTCCAGGTCATAAACCAGTATGTCGAGGAAGGCGGAAACTACGACACGAGGTACGACGTGACAGTACTTGTCAACGGACTCCCCCTCGTACACATTGAGCTGAAACGCAGGGGCGTACAGTTGAAAGAGGCCTTTAACCAGATAAACCGCTATCAGAGAGATAGTTTCTGGGCAGGATGCGGCCTGTATGAGTATGTGCAGATATTTGTCATTTCAAATGGCACAAATACCAAATACTACTCGAACACCACCCGCGCCAATCACCTCAAAGAGCAGGAGACAGGCGGCAGAAACAAGTCAAAGAAGACAAGCAATTCCTTTGAGTTCTCTTCTTTCTGGGCTGACAGCAACAACAAGGTCATCACAGACCTTCTGGACTTCACCAAGACATTCTTCTCAAAGCACACCCTACTGAGTATCCTTACCAAATACTGTGTTTTCACCAGTGAGAAGATGCTTATGGTGATGAGACCATACCAGATTGCAGCCACGGAAAGGATAATCCAGCGGATAAATGTTGCCAACAACTACAAGTTTTATGGCAGCATCAAGGGTGGAGGATACATCTGGCACACAACAGGTTCCGGAAAGACATTGACATCATTCAAGACAGCCCAACTGGCGTCCAGGCTCCCTTACATAGAAAAAGTTCTTTTTGTTGTAGACAGGAAAGACCTTGACTACCAGACCATGAAGGAGTATAACCGATTTGAGGAAGGGGCTGCTGATGGAAATACTTCCACTGCAGTGCTTCAAAGACAATTGGAAAATAAGGATAAGAAGGGTGGCTATCATGATTACCGGATTATAATCACCACCATCCAGAAGCTCTCCATCTTTGTGCAGAAGAACAAGAACCATCCTGTATTTCAGCAGAGGGTGGTGATAATCTTCGATGAGTGCCACAGGAGCAACTTCGGTGAGATGCACAGTGCCATTACCAAGAACTTCAAGAAATATAATCTGTTTGGTTTTACAGGCACTCCAATCTTTGCACAGAATGCAGGGACTGGTGGAGATATGAGACTGAAAACTACCCAGCAGGCATTTGGAGACAAACTCCATACATATACCATAGTGGATGCCATCAATGATGAGAATGTCCTTCCTTTCAGGATAGACTATGTGAATACCATCAAGGAGAAAGACAATATCAATGATGAACAGATTTCAGCCATAGACAGGGAGAAAGCTATGGCCTCTCCTGAAAGAATATCTCAGGTGGTGAAATACATCCTTGAGCACTTTGACCAGAAGACTAAGCGGAGTTCGTACTATTCTTTCCGTGTGCTGGATGATATTCATAAGGTGGCAAGTGCCAGAAAAGGGGTCAAGGTTTTTGAACACAAGACTGAACAGAAACTTGGTGGCTTCAATGCCATGTTCGCAGTGGCTTCCATTCCTATGGCCAAAGCATACTACAATGAGTTCAAAAGGCAGCAAGCTGATCTCCCGGAAGCACAGAGATTGAAGATAGCTACCATATACAGTTATGGTGCAAATGAGGAAGAGATTGATGGAATACTCGCGGAAGAGAACCCTGAAAGCACAACTCAGCTTGACCAGCAGTCAAGGGACTTCCTTGAAGGGGCTATCCAGGACTATAATAAGATGTTCTCCACCAATTATGACACTTCTTCCGACAAGTTCCAGAACTACTACAAGGACCTGTCACTCAGGATGAAGAATAGGCAGGTGGATCTGCTGATAGTGGTGAATATGTTCCTCACCGGCTTTGATGCTACAACCCTCAACACATTGTTTGTGGACAAGAACCTGAAACAGCACGGCCTGATACAGGCATTTTCCAGGACAAACAGAATACTGAACTCTGTCAAGACCTTTGGAAATATAGTCTGTTTCAGGGATCTCCAACAGGCTACTGATGATGCCATCGCTCTCTTTGGAGACAAGGATGCAAGCAGTATTGTGGTGTTGAAAGACTTCCTGTCTTATTATGACGGATATGACACGGAAAAGGGAAAACATTGTTATGGTTATAAGGAACTTGTGGAGCAGCTTCAAAATGAGTTCCCTGATGGGCAGCCAATCTTGGGTGAAGATGCGGAGAGACGGTTTGTGGCTTTGTTTGGAAGCCTGCTCAAATCCATCAACATCCTTTCCACTTTTGACCAGTTTGATGGACAGAAAATAATCACTGACAGGCAGTTGCAGGATTACCAGAGCAATTATCTCGATCTTCAGGAAAAGTGGAGAAGACGCAGACCCGGGGATAAAGAGAACATTAATGATGATCTTGTGTTTGAGACTGAGCTTATAAGGCAGGTGGAGATAAACATTGACTATATTCTCCTTCTTGTCCAGAAATATCACGACAGCAACTGCACAAACAAGGAGATACTTGTGAATATTTCCAAAGCCATAGGTTCAAGCATGCAGCTCAGGAGCAAGAAAGAACTTATTGAAAACTTCATTGGTAGTGTAAATGCAAATACTGATGTGGAAAAGAGTTGGAAAGACTTTGTCCAGCAGCGGAAAGATGAAGACCTGAAAGAAATCATAGAGAGTGAACATCTTAAGCCACAAGAGACAAAGTCATTCATTGACAACAGTTTCCGGGACGGTCAGGTGAGGACCACAGGAACAGACATTGACAAGATTCTTCCTCCAATGTCAAGGTTTGGTGGTGGCAACAGGCAAGAGAAGAAAAAGTCCGTTATCGATAAGATACAGGCATTCTTCGAGAGGTACTTTGGGCTGTAGGACACAACATCAATCTCCTCGGTGAAACAGTGGGTATGGGGCTGGAAGTTCAGGAGAAAGAGGCCAAGGGAACTTTACCTACAAAGAAACTTCATCACTCCTGACCAAGAGTCTTGACCGGATTCTCGGTTGCGGCGGTGTAGGTCTGGCCGAGGACGGAGATGAACGAAATCAGGAGTGATATCAAGGCCGCAAGCACAATTGCCCACCAAGGGAAGGCGATCTTGGTGTAGAACGCCTGTAGGTAATTTGTGATGCCCCACACGACGAACGGAACGGCAAGCACGACGGCGACAAGGCTCATGATCATGAACGACTTGGACAATGTCCATACGGCCGAGCTGACTTCCGCGCCGAAAACCTTGCGGACAGCGATCTGGCGGCTTTGCTGCTCGGTGTAATAGAGTGACATCGCGAACAATCCGAGAGCGGAGATCAGGATGGCCATGACCATGAAAAAAATCACAAGCAGCATAGTGTTCTTGATTCCATTCAAGTCATCGACCAATTTCTCGTCCAGATAGTAAGCATACATCTCCAAAGGAACGCCCGTGGTCTCCTTCGCGAACTCTCTGCATACATTCTTGACCGCAGCCATAGCCTCGGCACGGTCACCTGTTATCTTAAGAAGCTGAATGAAAGCATAGTCATAATTCTCGTCAATGATCCTTATAGAGTTTCGCTCATTCTCCATCGGTTCGAACAGTGCATTGTTGGCGCGGAAATCCGGGATGATGCCACAGATTTCATATTCACCTTTCGTGTAGCTTCCACCAGCGTAAGGATGTTCCGCCGTCACGCCAAGACTCCTCTTGGAGGTCTCCGTCAGAAGCACTTTTGGCGAGGAAATTTCGCTGTACTTCTCCAAGACCTTGATTCCCAAGATCCTGAGCGAAGTCGTATCCAACTGGGCCATACGCATCCAACCGATTATCTGATTGTTCTCGTCGTGAAGACCGTTCGCTCCGCAGGATATTGGAGAAGTAATTCCAAGTCCCGCGTCAACCACCTGAGGCAGAGCCTTCAATCTGTTGCGAAGCGCATCCTGAGGTCCTCTCCTATAACCCACATCCTGGGAAGAGACCTGAATGACATCCTTTGTCTCGTAACCTACAGGCAGGTTTACCAGATAGCTGACTTGTGCCGACATCGTGATCGCCATAGCGATAAGGATGGTGCTGAACACGGTCTGAAGAACGATAAACACCTTGCCGAAAATCATCTTGTTCTTGAAACGGAACTCCCCTTTCACGACAT
>ENA-ORNY01001304-ORNY01001304.1-human-gut-metagenome-genome-assembly--contig:-NODE-1304-length-14600-cov-5.740942_pt1 | contig 14600 bp, 15 predicted proteins | sample MGYA00242122_ERZ509036 | MGnify/ENA primary metagenome ERZ509036 (study PRJEB26280, sample SAMEA2338696) | human gut metagenome | biome: human gut; feature: human-associated habitat; material: faeces... | reverse complement strand
ACGCAAAAATTCCTCGCTGCCGGTCACATTGGGAGTTGGAAGAATACACCCTAGGTGTCCAACTTCATTTTACAATCGACCCTGCCTAAAACTATTTCCCTGATAGCACTATAAAGAGAACCCCACTTTCTTCCCAGTCGTTCAAAAAGTGGGGTTCATTTTATATTATACGATAAAATACAGAATCAGCGGGATGCACAGCGCATACAGCACCGGATGCACTTTCTTCGCGTCGCCGGTCAGCACCTTGATGAGCACATCCGTCAGAACCCCCAGACTGATTGCCGCAGCAATATCGCCGGTAAACGTGCCGAACAGGATCATGACGAACGGTCCGAAACAGCTCTTGAAGTCGGAGAAGTCCATCTTCGTAAAGCCGGACAGCATGGAGAAGCCAACAAAGATCAACGCCACGCCGGTGACAGCCGTCGGGATCATTAAAAACAGCGGTGAGAGGAAAATGCAGGCAAGGAACAGCACGCCAGTGACGATTGCAGTCAGACCGGTACGGCCGCCAGCTTCTACGCCGATGGTAGACTCGATGAACGTGGAGATGGTGGTGCAGCCGGTTGCAGAACCGACGACCGTACCAACGGCATCCACCAGAAACGGCTTTTCAATGTGCGGGAAGTTGCCGTCCTCATCGAGCATGTTGGTCTGCGCGCCCACAGAGATCAGCGCGCCGAAGGTCGCAAAGAAGTCACCGGTGAAGAGAATGAAGATCCAGACCAGCGCGCCGGGGATGTCAGCAAGAATTGACTTGAAATCGTAGCACAGCACCAGATTGCCAAGTTCACTGAAATCCGGGACTGCCACCAGCGAGCCCGGCAGGCTGGATACTCCCATGGGAATGCTGATAATCGTGCCAGCAATGATACCAATCAGGATTGCACCGCGAACCTTGTAGGCTGTCAGCACACCCATGATGAGCATGGTAATGACAGCCAGCAGCACGGCCGGCTGCGTGAAATCGCCCAGTGCAAGGCCGCTGTCACTGAACACGGCAAGACCGGTGTTCTTAAACCCAAGATAGGCAATAAAGAAGCCGACGGCAGTTGGGATCGCGATCTTCAGATTCTTCGGCAGAAGATCGACGACAACTTTCCGAACGCCCAGCACTGTCACTAAAATGAACAGAATACCGGAGCACAGCAGAAGGGCCATCGCCCAGCCGAATGAGAATGTACCGCTGTTGACCAGTCCGCCAAGCAGGAAGTTGGTGCCCATCGCGGTGGAAAGTGCAAGCGGCAGATTTGCATACAGACCCATGTACAGCGTAATGATGCCGCTGACCAGCGCGCACATCACAAGCAGCGCCGATTTGCTGATAACAACGCCGTTGATGTCCGTAATTGCCGCATCCGGACCAAAGCCGCAGATGGCAGAGGGTTGAACAGCCAACACATAGGCCATTGTCATAAAGGTTGTGATACCGGCGAGCACCTCACGGCGTACCGTCGTGCCGCGCTCTTCCAGATGAAAGAAATCTTTTTTCATGTTGCTCCTCTCCGAACTCTTTTCTAACACCGAGTCCACACTCCGTTTTGAATGACCGTCTTATTCCACCGCGCCCAGAATGGGGTCGATCACCTTCTGATTGACCACGTCGATAAAGCCGCAGTCCGTGATTGCATAGGCCGGGATCGCAGCAAGGCAGATGAAGCTGAGGAACATGAACGGGATTGCAATTTCCGTCCCCATCTCATGCGCAACCTGATTGAGAGACTTTTTCTTTTCTGCCAGCTCATCGAGAGAGAGATCGCTGAGCAGGCCGCAGACAGGATAGGCAACCTCTGCTGCAACCTGGCCGCTGCGGACAATAACCTGACCGCCGCCAAGCTCGGCGCAGCGGTTGACAGCCAGCGCCATATCTTCAAAGCTGTCACCCAGCACGATGATATTGTGGTTGTCATGACCGACTGAGGACGCCGCCACGGATATGGAAGCCGCCCATGAACGCCTTGCCGATGTTGCCGTTTTTGCCATGACGCTCGACCTGCGCGATATAGAGCACATCCTGTTCCACGTCGCACTGTACTACGCCGTCTGCTACGTTCAGCTCAACGTCGCGGCGGTTCGTAAACGGAATGTACGGAAGCGTGTCCATCACAAGTGCTTTGACCTTCTTCGCGCCCTCCGGTGCATGAATTTTGAAGCTGTCCGCAGTGATGGGATTCTTGAGGTGCATGGTGTTCAGAACGCACGGCTCATGCACGGCAGTTTCGTAATGCACCAGCAGCTTGCCACCGTCCGTGATGCGACGGCCGCCCGCAAAGGTGGACAGCACCTTGAAGTCCTCCGCACCGGTTGTAATATTGATGTCTGCGCGGCGTCCGGGTGCCAGTCCGCCGATCTCACGCTCCAGGTTGAATGCTTTCGCGCAGTTGACGGTGACCATCTGAATGGCTTTCACGAAGTCCAGACCCATGCCAAGCGCAGTACGGAGAGAATCGTCCAGATGTCCGCGCGTCTGGAGGTCAACGGTGTGCAGGTCGTCGGTGACAATGCTGACCATCGCGGTATCGAGGTTGTGCTCCATGACAGTCTTCAGCAGTGCCGGCATGTTGCGCGCGGCGGAGCCTTCGCGCATCATCAGATGACAGCCGTTGCGCAGCCGCTCAAATACGTCCTTTTCGCAGAACGCCTCGTGATCGGTGGACACACCCGCTGCAATACATGTGCTCATTGCCGGGCCGTATACATCCGGCAGATGACCCTGCAATGTTTTCCCCGGCATGGCAAGCGTGTTGTCAAACGACTCCAGAAGATCGGGGAAGCCTGCGGTGATGTAGGGACCGACGCACTCGGACAGGCCTACTGCATCCGGCCGGCGCAGCGCCTTGCGGATAATCTCCGGGTTGAAGCGCCCGCCGCTTGTCTCCAGATTCGGAGAGAACGGAACGTGGGACGGTACGACAAAGTATATTTTCAGATCTGTTGCTTCCGCTTCTTTCAGGATGGCCTCAATGCCCTCCAGACCGGACACAACACCAACCTCGTGCAGGTCTGTCATAATGCCAGTTGTGCCGTGCGCAAGCACCGCTTCCGCAAAGGAACGGATCGACAGTGAAGAGCTTTCCGGGTGAATGTGACCGTCCAGGAAACCGGGCGTCAGGTAGTTGCCATCGGCATTCACGACGTTTGTGCCTTCGCCGATGCAATAATCCACATCGCCCACAGCCGCAATCGTATCTCCGCAGACGGCAACGCCGCCGTCATAGATTTCGCCGGAATAGACGTTGACGATTTTGCCGTTGCGGATCACAAGATCAGCCGGCGCTTCACCTTTTGCTACGGACAGTAATTTCTGATTCATGCAGTACCTCCATACACACAATTCCGCTTATCTTCTTCTATCTTTATGGTGCATCCGCACCATGGGGCAGCAGCTTATACCTTTTCGACCGGGAAGCGATCCGGAAGGACAATGCCGGCGCGTTTGTAGATCGCCTTTGCACGGTCGCAGGCTTCTTTCAAAATAGCTTCCTCGTCCAGCGTCATGATCTTGCGCTCACGCATGAGCCACTTTCCGTCGCACATCGTAGACTGAATATTCGCCGAGTGCATAGCGGTGACCAGTGCGGCAACTTTGTCGTTTACCGGCATCATAGACGGGCCGTGCGGGTCAATTACAATGAGATCTGCTTTCTTCCCGGCTTCCAAGCTGCCATACAGTCTCTCGTCAAGCAGCGCACGCGCGCCCCATTTGGTTGCCATGCGCAGAATGTCCTGCGACGGTACGACCGTGGGATCCAGACGCCAGCCCTTGTGGATCAGGCTCGTGAGCCACATCTCGTCCACCATATCCATGTGGTTGGAGGAGGACGCGCCGTCCGTGCCGATGGAGGGCCGCAAGCCCATGGCCAGCATCTTCGGAATCCGCGCAAAGCCGAGCACCCGCATTGCGGATGCCGGGTTATGGGAAATCTTGACCTCCCGCTTCCGGAACAGCTCCAGCTCCTCATCGGTCAGCCAGACGGTGTGCACTGCCAGAAGGTTTTTATCCAGAACGCCGAGACGCTCCAGATGCTTGACCGTTCCCTCACCCCACCGGGCGTAGGTGTATTCCTTTTCTTCCTTAGCCTCGGCAACATGCATATGAATACCGACGCCGTATTTGTCGGCAAGTTCTTTCGTGCGGACGCAAAGCTCGTCCGTGTTATTAAAAATGGTGCGCAGGCCGAACCAAACCTGTACGCGGCCGTCCGCCGTGTTATGGTATTTTTCCAGATCCAGAACCTGCTGCTCCAGTTCCTGCTCCATGGTGCGCTGCCAGATGGCGGGCAAACCCTCGCCGCAGTCCATCACAGACTTTGCAAGCTTGCCGCGCAGGCCGGACTGTGCCGTGGCGCGCGCCATGCCGGAAACAAACTGGCCGCCGGGCTCGGCAAAGGAGGTGACGCCGGAGCGGATCAGCTCAAGGCTCGTCATCAGGGTGGAAACGTAGGAGTCCTCCTCGGTCATATTGCTCTCGAAGGGCCACATCCGGTCATGCAGCCAGCAGATGAAATCCACATCATCGCCCACGCCGCGCGAGATCTGCTGGGAGGTATGGACGTGCGTATTGACAAAGCCGGGGAGAACATATTTCCCTTGCAGGTCGATGACCTCAGCATCCGCTTTCAACAGCTTCGGATCCACTTTGCCGACCGCCACGATGCGGTCGTCCTCTACCAAGACACCGCCGCCGTCAAAAACGTTATCGGTCTGGTTCATAGAAACGACATAGCCGTTCTTCAAATAGGTCTGCATGAGCTTCCTCCATTCTGCGCTTGTATATGCACCCGAAAAATGATATACTTAAGGTACAACCTATAACCATTATAACTTCAAGGGCTATTTTGTGTTTTTGCCCATTTTCGGATGTTCCCACAAAATAGAACTGATATTCTTCAGAAAAGTGTGGCGTTTTTATGAAAGAATTTTTGCCAGTTATCCGGTCGTCTTCGCTTTTTTCGGGCATTTCCGAGACGGAGCTTGCGGCCATGCTCTCCTGTCTGGAGACGAGAGAAGAATGCTTTCCGAAGGACACCTTTCTGCTCCGCACCGGTGATACGGCCGAGTCGATCGGTCTTGTGCTCTCGGGCAGTGTTCTTGTCGTGCAGGAGGATATTTGGGGCAACCGCAACATTCTCTCCAAAGCGGGGCCGGGACAGACGTTTGCCGCCGCGTATGCCTGCGCGCCCGGCTCGCTGCTGAATGTAAGCGTGCTCGCCGAAACGCCCGTCACGGCAATGTTCCTGAACGTGAAGCGCGTTTTGAATGTGTGTCCGTCCGCCTGTGAGCACCACAGCCGCATCATCCGGAATCTTCTCGGCGAGCTTGCCGAGAAAAACCTGCGCTTCGGCGAAAAGCTCACGCATATGGGGCAGCGCACGACGCGCGCCAAGCTGATGTCCTACTTCTCCGCCGAGGCGCAGCGGCTCGGGACGTATGAATTTGACATTCCCTTTTCCCGCCAGCAGCTCGCGGATTACCTTGCGGTGGAGCGCAGCGGTCTCTCGCTGGAACTTGGCAAAATGCGCAGCGAAGGACTTCTGGACTTTCATAAAAGCCATTTCATACTGAAGGTGTAAACGCTTGATTCGCGAATATATCAGCGAAAACCGTCCCTCTTGCTATTTCACTTTCACTTGTAGCACAGGCATTTGTCCGCGAGGATGTTGAACGCTGCGGTCGTTCTCTCGCCGGGGGTCGTGCGCTGCTGCTGTCCGCCGGAGAGCTGATTTTTCTCCAGCCCTTCCAACCGGAAGCGGCGCAGCTTCTCCTCTGCGCGGCGGCGCTTTTCGGCGCGGTTGCCGGAGCGGATGCCGCACCGGATGTTTTGCAGCACCGTCATGTTCGGAAAGAGAGCGTACTGCTGGAAGAGATACCCTATCCGCCGCTTCTGCGGCGGGAGATCGATGTGCTTTTCGCTGTCGAAGAGCGTTTCGCCGTCGAGGATGATGCGTCCTCTGTCCAGCGTCATGATCCCGGCAATGCATTTGAGCGTTACGCTCTTGCCGCAGCCGGAAGCGCCGAGCAGCGCCATACGCATGATCGCCGCCGAGGGGCACGGCTAAAGCATTTCTCTTGCAAAGGCGCCGGTGCGGTTATATACTCTTATGGATAATTGCCGCGCCGGAGGTGATTAAAATGGAAATGGAATCGCTGCGCCATCCCTTCCCGGCGATCTATGCGCCGGATTCGCGCATTCTGATCCTCGGCTCATTTCCCTCGGTAAAGTCCCGCGAGCAGATGTTCTTTTACGGGCATCCGCAAAACCGCTTCTGGCGGGTAATAGCGGCGCTGCTCGGCGCGGACGTGCCGCAGACAGTGGCGGAAAAGCGCGCGTTTCTTCTGGCAAATCACATTGCGCTCTGGGATGTGATCGCCTCGTGCGATATTGCGGGTTCGTCCGACGCCTCCATCCGGAATGCCGTGCCGAACGACCTTACGCCCATTCTGGAAACGGCCTCCATCCGGCAGATCTTCACGAACGGCGGAACGGCCCACCGGCTGTACCGGAAATATATCTACCCGCTCACCGGGCGGGAGGATATTGTCCTCCCCTCCACGAGCCCCGCGAACGCCGCGCGCTCGCTTGATGCGCTCATCGATGCGTGGCAGACCGTGCGCGAAGTGCTGGACGAAGAAGCGGAATAAATAATAAAGATAGAGACAGAGCCTGCGGCTCCCAAGCGAGGCACGCAGGCTCTGTCTTTCTGTTTATGGGGTTTTCCGCTTTACTTGCGGAGAGGGTTGTCGCCCGAGGTGCCGTCCGGCCCGCCGACAAGGTTACCGTTCGTGTCCACATGGTAGTAGCAGCGCTGCCCGTCCTCTGTGTACCAGAAATAGGTGTTGCCGCTCGGGAGGCCTTCCCTGCCGTCGGCATAGTGGAAAACATAGGCGACGAGCCGGTTCTGCTCATCGTAGCGCAGTTCGTGGTAGTATCCGGGGCCGAAAACATCCGTCGGATCGTATTCCACGTTGATGCGCGTCAGATCGCCGCGCTCATCATAAATGTATGTCGTGAGCGTTGTGTACTCGTCGCTCTGGCCAAGGTTTGAGCGTCCCAGCGTGGAGGCGATTTTCCCATCCTCGCGGTACGAAACTGTATCGGTGTGGACGTCTGTATCGTCCCGGTCAGCCCATGTCCACACCTGCTCCCGATACACCAGCCGTCCCTGCGTGTCATAGCGCGCTGTGCTCATCATGCGCTCGGAATTGTCCGCGCCGAACGAATTGGTCACGGTGGTGCTGCCGTCGGCGTTGTGCGTGTAGCCCGCGGCGTCCAGCGGCACGCCGAAGCGCTCAAATACGCTTTCCGCCCCAAACACCGCGCCAAAATTGGATCCGTCAGTGCAGCCGTCCGCGCCGTCTCCGGCGGTGAAGAGCAGCGCGCATCTCCCGTCGGTGCAACGCAGATAGAGCGGGCAGAGATTTTCCTGCTCAGCGAAATCCGCTCCCATGGCGGTGATGCGCACGGTGTCCGCCTCTTTGGAGAGCGCCTTTTCGAGAGAACGGAGCGCCGTCTCTTCCGTCATAACGAAGCTCTTTCCAAGCTGCGGGACATACAGCTCCGCGCTTGCAAGCGTCGGGAGCATCCGGCCGGAAAACAGGTCATCCATCCCAATGGCGGCGATGTTGTCGTTGACAAAGACAATATCCATGGGATAGCTTTTGGCCGCGATGACCGTGTATGTTCCGTCCCCGTTGGGCATCTCGCGGAAAAAGATGCTGCGGCAGTAGCACGCCGTCCCATTATAATCTGCCGTGCGCCAGCCGAGCTCGGTTTTCGGCGTGCCGGTAAAGGCGATCCAGCCGTAATAAAAGCCGCCCTGATTTCCGCCGCTGCCCAGACCGTAAAACTCCGTCCGCAAAATCTCCCCGCCGTCTACCCAGCGGTCTACGTATTCCGGGAGAAGGGTCTTCTCTATCAGACCGGAGAGGCCGGAATCGTCGCCGGTCTCCTCATAGTATGCCGCCGGATCGTGCCGGAAAGAGTAGCCGTCATCCACCGCGTTCGGCTCCGACCAATCGCGCGTCTCAGTGCCCGGCGCGGCGGTACTTGTGCTCTGCGCTTCGCGCGCTTCTGTCTCCGGCGTCCGCGTGCCGCAGCCGCCGAGCAGCAGCGCCGCCAGCAGCAGAAAAACGATGATCCGTTTCATTTCCCGTCTCCTTCCTTATCAAACGCCGTCCAGTCGATCGTCTCGGCAGCTTTCTCCATAAGCGAGGCGTCGCTCACGCCGACGTTGACAAGAACATAGGCGCTGTCCGTTTCATAAAAGAGGTAGCTTCCGCTGACCTTTTCCGGCCCGTCCGTCGCGCACACAATGCTCTGCCCCGATGCCGTTTCGCAGCTCCACACTCTCCGATACTCGGCAAAATCCGTGTAGTGCGTCATGCGGGTGTACAGGGCGGTCTTTGGGATGTAATGTACGAGCCATTTTCCGCTGCCCACTGCCTCCGGCTGGGGTCGTTCCTCGTAGAACGCGCCGTTATCGTAGATGACCTTGTTTTCTTCCTTCGTTTTGTCGCTGGCATACTGAAGGCCGTACCGCTTCGCAAGCTCCGAGAGCTTTGCGCTGATGTCCTCGTAGCCGCTCTGCCCGTACACGCCGGTGAAGCACGCGCCGTAAAAATTCTCCGTAAAGAAGCTCTGAAACTCCCGTGCCGCGCGGAAAGCGCAGCTCTTATAAAACGCTTCCAGCCGCGTCGCCGCGTCCGGGTCGTAGGATACACGCGCTCTTTCCACAAGAGAGCGCGCCGCGCCGTTATTTTCGCAGACCGCGGAGAAATCGATGTGATCGGCAAGAAATTCCGCAAGCTCCCCGGCATTCTCCGCGCCGAGCGCGCGCATTTTCCGCGCCGTCGGCCGGTCAAACTCGTACATGCGAAGCGCCGCGAACATTTCGCCGTCTTCGGAGAGATACCAGATCTCCAGCCTCCCATTCTCCCACAGGACAAGATTCACGCTCTGCCCGAGTGCGCTTCGGTATTCCCGCTCGGTATACTCCGCCGCGGGCGCATGGAAGCCGAAGGGATAGAGCGCCTTTTTCTTTGCAAAAGTTTCAAAGTAGCGATAGCCGACGAACACATCCTCCTGATATTCCACGTACATTCTGGATTCCGCAAAATTGGCCGAGGACGGATAGGCCGCGAACGACGACGCGAACGTGTCCGTCAGATGGCCGGACGGGCAGACGTCGCCGACCAGCAGATCCGCCGCCGCCAATCCGCCCTCCATGCCGCCCTGCCAGGCCAGCAGCGCCGCGCCGACGGCGGGGTTGTCCTTAAACCAGAGCGTGTCCATCATGCCGCCCGTGTTGAGTACCACGGCCACGCGCGGGAACGCCGCGAGCACCTTTTTGACCATGTGCTCTTCCTCGAACGAGAGGAAGTAATCGCCGTCGTGCGGCTGTCCCGTGCGGTCATAATCCTCGCCGGAAAAGCGGCAGATCGTGATGACGGCGGTATCGGTGAACGCGCGCGTCTGCCGAACCAGCGCGTCGTCCAGAATCGGTTCTCTGGTCTTTCCCGGCGTTGCTCCTGCGGCGTACTGCGCCTTGACGTTCTCGGCATAAAAGCGTTCCAGCGGCTCAAAAATTTCGATTTTGCCCTCGTCCTGCTTCATGCGGAGCCCCTGCGCCAGCGAGCGGACGTAGGCCACCGTCGTGTCTCCGCTTCCGCCGCCGCCCTTGACATAGTCCGCCTGTGCCTTGCCGAAAACCGCCACGCGGCTGCCGCGCTTCAGCGGCAGCGTTTCGTTTTCGTTTTTGAGCAGCACCATGCCTTCGGCTGCCGCCCTTCGGGATAGCGCAATGTGCGCCGCGCTGCCTGTCACACGCCGTCCGTCCTCGCCCAGCGGCGTGGCGGGCATAAAGCTGATTCGCTGCCATTTGGGTTCCATTTCTTCGCGCCTCCATTCGTTTTTCCGTCGTGCATCCCATTCATTTCAAATATCCGTGCCGTCACGGGCATGCTTCTCAAGTCGTCTGTTTTAATCAATCCCTGCGGAAGATGTCCCTCGTATGTACCTTGTCCATATTATAACATATTCTTTGATGTTGCGATAGATAGTATCTTATTCCGGCTTCGTTCCGTCATCCATCTGGATGACCGCCATCTGCCCGAACATGCTGACGAATACTGAGGAACTACCTCTGTTTAGATGAAGCACTTGTTCTCCGTGTAATGCTCGTAGATCAGATCCAGCAGATTCTCCACTGGCGGGTAATACTCCGGCTCTGTTTTCTTCAAATACTCCTCCAGCATTTCCTTCAATTTTTCTATAATGCTACCATCCTTCCCAACTGAGATTCACATCCTCAGTTACGGCACATCTTACCGTAGACTTTTGCACATAGCAACCTATTTTTTGCGGTCTTTAGGATGCCCCATCTTCTCCTTCACTTCATCCGGCACATCAATCAATCCGAACCGATAGAACATTCCGTAGATGTAAGTCACTCCCCGGATATCGCCCAGAGCTTTCGGGCGGTCTACCACTTCTCCTTTAATATTCTTCAGTGCCAGCAGCACAGAACTCCATGCCAAACTCTTACTCTTCTCCCGGCGGTCGATCCACAGCTCTTTCGTGTACTCGCCGTTCCTGCCTTTTTTAATTTCGTAAGAGAATGGCAATCCTGAGTAGGTTTTAAATTTTACCCCAGCATAAGCCAGAACCACTCTCCAGAAGTTTTCTTCTGTCGGATCAGCCCTCCACCGCTTCATTGCTCTGTATCTCCGCTGCCGCTCTGCTCCGACACTAATCTTATCTTTCTCTGTATTGGGGAAGTACACGCCTTTCTGATATGGTAGGTACGAGGTAACGGAGGCTTTGGAAAGTTTCAGAGTGTTTGCAGTTGAGAGTATGGAGGTTTTGTAGTCTTGTGTTTCTCGGTACTCTTCAAAAGTGTCCTGAACCTTCTCCGTCACTTCCGATTCATACACACTGGCTGTGATGAGCAGCTTTCTTACCTTGATTGGATTTAATCCCAGCTCATCAGCAATGGCCTGCAAGGACATCTCAGAATCATAAAGTGCCACAGCACTTTCCATCTGCTCTTTCAGATTTTTCCCGACATCGTACTCCGGCTTCAGCTTCTTTCGGCCTCCACCGGGCTTCCGAGATTTATACGCTCTTTTCTTTCCCATGCTTATTCGTGCAGCTCCAGCGGCAGACCATCCGGATCATGGAAGAAAGTCATCTTCTTTCCGGTATAATCGTCAACACGAATCGGCTCACATCCAATGCCTACCTCCGCCAGTTCATTCACTGTCTGCTCCACGCTCTCAACGCAGAACGCAAGGTGACGCAGCCCACAGGCCTCCGGGCGGTTCACACGCTTCGGAGGATTTTCCTCAGCGAAAATCTCCAGCTCCGTGTGTTCATTGACACGAAGATCCAGCTTCCAGTCCTTACGCTCCGGGCGGTAGTTTTCCCGGATGACAGCAAAGCCCAGCTTGTTCACATAGAACTCCCTTGCGGCTTCGTAGTCGGATACGATGATCGCGATGTGGTGTATTTTAGATAAGTTCATTTTTTCTCACGCTCCATTTATTTTATTTCTATTCGATTTTTATTTTCGTCACAAACTATATATCAATCTTCAAAAAATACCGGGTGAACTCCTGGAGTTCAGTTTGTCCACACGGCCGATCTTATTTCAGTTTTTCGAGAATCTCGTCCGCACTCATACCGCTTGCCAACAGCTTCTTCAGCACAGCCTCCGCTTCTGCCTTCTTAGCTTCTTCAGCGGCCTTAGCATCTGCCTTTGCCTTCTTCGCTTCCAGGGATGTCACTTCTTTTTCGGCCTTTTTCAGAGCAGTCTTCTTCTCTTTCAGATCAGCCTTCAAAGTGTCAATGTTTGCGGTGATGGATGCGATCTCAGCAGTCAGGGAAGTGATAGATTCCTGCTTTTCCGCGATCTGGGATGCGTAGTCTTTGGTGATATTGGTTTTGGGACGGTTTTTGCTGTCTTTCGTTCTGGGCATGGTGATAACCTCTTTCCTGTTATGATATTCAATCGTAAAATCAGATGTTTAATTTATCCAAGCTATTTTTCTTTAGTCCTTCAAACACATCATCCGGCATTTCTGCAAAATTATAGTATTTTCCAGCAAAACCACTCATCGATGTCGATTCTGGCTTAACCAACCCACCATGTCTATTATCGTCGAATTCAACTGCATGGATATACATCTTTTCTACAAGATCAAAAAATGCATCTGTATCAGCAATATTATATTTTTGAATAAACTCCACTGCTTTATCTCTTGCATTATCAATATCTGCATATTGAAACGCGCCTTTTACCTCACAAGTTCCTGGAGTTCGATATTTAGGTGCATTCAAACCGATTTCAGCATACGACTTACACAGATTCCAAAAATCATCTTGTGCTTCTGTATTTTGTAAAATACCATTCAACTTTTCTGATGTTTTTTCTGCCTGCAAATTATTAATAAAAGCAGTCTTTGCGGTATGATATGCTCCCTTTATGAGAGACATTGAAAAAACAAACTGTCATCATGAAGGGAGCATTGTTATGCCGCAAAAAAGCAAATTGAACGCAGAGGAAAAAGTGGAGATTATCAGGAAGTACCAACAAGGGGAAATAAGCTTGGCTCAAGCAGCTCGAGAGGCAAGTGTCGAGACAGCGACGATCTATAGATGGAGCACACGCTATGAAGCAGAAGGGGCAGGCGGCTTTTTATCATATCAGAAGAACCGCGTCTATCCATCAGAACTAAAGTTAAAGGCGGTACAGGAATACCTGTCCGGGTCTGGCAGTCTCAGAGAAATCAGCAAAAAATATAAGCTGCGGAACGAACGTCAACTCAGCAACTGGATAAAGGTGTATCATGCTCATGGAGATTTCAACTCAGTCAAGTTTTCCGGAGGAGGAAGCTACATGAAGCAGGGACGGGACACCACACAGGAAGAACGTGTTCAGATCGTCAAGGACTGTCTGGCCAGTGGAAAAAACTACGGCGAGATGGCCTTGAAGTACAAGGTGAGCTACCAGCAGGTACGCACATGGACGCTGCGGTTCGAGGAGATGGGCGAGGCCGGTCTGGAGGATCGGCGCGGGAAACGGAAGAAGGACCAAGTACCCAGAACTGAGCTGGAGAAGGCGCAGATCGAGATCGAACAGCTCAAGCATAAGCTGTATTTGGCGGAAATGGAGCGTGACCTGCTAAAAAAATTGGACGAGATCGAGAGGAGAGATGCCTTTCGGAAGTGAGACAGCGCCATATCTATGCCGCGATCCGAGAAGCTCACGAGAAAAAAGGGTATCCCATTGAGTTGGCCTGTGAACTGCTCCATGTGGCGCGCTCGGCCTACCACAAATGGGCCTCTGGAAAGCTGAGCCAGCGGGCTGCAGAAAATGAGCGTCTTGCGGATACGATTGAGAAGATCCATGAGGAAAGTCCGGATAAGGGCTACCGGAGACTCAATGACGACCTGCGTCATGACCACGGTATCCACGTCAATGACAAGCGGGTGCTCCGCATCTGCCGGGCCAGAGATATCCGTTCCACGATCAAGTACAACAACCATGGCTGCACGCGGCGAGCGAAGAACCCGCAGTATCTTGCCGAAAACCTTTTGGACAGGCAGTTTTATGCCGCAAAGCCCAATGAAAAGTGGCTCACCGATGTGACCGAATTCAAGTGGTTTGAGGGTGTGAAGGTACAAAAGCTCTATCTGAGCGCCATCCTCGACCTTTGCGATCGGCGCATCGTGTCCTATGTGCTCAGCGAACGCAATGACAATCCGTTGGTTTTCAAGACCTTTGATAAGGCTGTGAAAGCCAATCCGGACGCGCATCCTCTGTTCCATAGTGACAGAGGGTTCCAGTACACCAACCGCACCTTCCACCACAAGCTTGTGCAGGCTGGGATGACGCAGAGTATGTCCCGCGTGGCGCATTGCATTGATAACGGCCCGATGGAGGGCTTCTGGGGCATCTTGAAGCGGGAGCGCTATTACGGCAGACGGTTTACCTGCAAGCGAGAGCTTATACAGATGATTAAGACCTATATCCATTATTACAACACTAGACGGGTGCAGCGTAATCTGGGTGTGTTGACCCCGATGGAAAAGCACAAACTCGGTCTTGCCGCATAAAAAGCGGCCAGCAGCACATGTGGCTGCTGACCGGAAAAACTTTATATTTTTTCACTGTCCTCTTGTCGGGTAGCAGTTCATTTCAGCCTGTGCAGCGCTTTTCTGAAGGTGGCGCTTCTGAGGGTGTTCCATCTCTGTTTCGTTTTTCCGTTGTTTTTTGTGTCCAAGTGGCATATAATAAGCTCATTTCATAAGTTGCTTAAATTGAGCATCAGATTGAGCATCAGATTGAGCATCAACCAAAGAAAATGAGAGGTGTCGTTATGGCGTTACCGATCAACATTGATGACCTGATCAACCGTCGGGTCGTAGAAAGCGCTCGTGTGGAATACAAGAAAAACTGGAATGCAGAGCCCATCGTCCATTCCATTTGTGCCTTCGCCAATGACATTGACAATTGGGGCGGCGGCTATCTTATTGTTGGGGTAGAAGAAGAGGTTGGGATGCCAAAATTTCCTGTGGAAGGGATCCGAAAAGAAGC
>ENA-ORNY01001300-ORNY01001300.1-human-gut-metagenome-genome-assembly--contig:-NODE-1300-length-14639-cov-4.026742_pt1 | contig 14639 bp, 10 predicted proteins | sample MGYA00242122_ERZ509036 | MGnify/ENA primary metagenome ERZ509036 (study PRJEB26280, sample SAMEA2338696) | human gut metagenome | biome: human gut; feature: human-associated habitat; material: faeces... | reverse complement strand
CGAGCCGTCCCGGCTGCGATCCACGCGAAGGGAATCGTCCGCGGCGGCCTGCAAATCGACGTCGCCGAGCAGCCTGTGCATCGCCTGATTGGTCATGTAGCCCGCCACGCCGAAGCGGCTGACCTCCAGCGCTCTTTCCAGCTCGCGCTCCTCCTGCTCGGTCAAATGCAGGCAGTCGCTCGCCTTCAGGCTTTCAAAAAAAGCCGCCTGCACCGCCGGGCCGCCGGTATCATCCAAAATGCGGAACATGCTGTTCCGGCTCTTCTGCTCCATCATCCGGGATAGGGCGGAGGCCGACAGTTTGCGCGCACCGAGTATGTTTTTCAGGCACTGGCCGAAGGTGAGCAGCGGCTGAACCGTGGGCGCTGCTTTCATGGTGTCCCTCCAATGTATCCTTTGATACGGTATATTATACTCGACATTTCAGCGCAGCGCCACAAATAACAGACGGCGTATTTCCTAAAAAATGTAGGAAATACACCGCCCGATTTATGCCTATTGTGCGTTTATTGCGCGCAATGGCGCACAATGTCCGCCATCTGCGCCCAGCTTTCCTCCATGCAGCGCACCAGCTTGAACTGCGTGCGCGCGCGGTCGAGATTGTGCCCTTCGCGGTGAACGCGGAAATATTTGTCCCCGTTCAGATAATCCGCCAGAAAGCGCATGCCGCATTCCAGCGTCATCAGCTTCGCGCCCATTGGCAGCAGCTCCAGCTCCTTTGCCGTCAGGCCGGGGCAGGCGCGGACATAGCCGCGCGTAAAGACGCGGAAGCGGTCGAGACTCATCTCCATTTTGGAAATGTCTTTTTCATCCTCTGCGGCAGTTGCCGCGCCGAAGCGGATGGAATCGCCGAAGTCATACGCCGCCAGCCCCGGCATCACCGTGTCCAGATCAATCACGCACACGCCGCGCCCGGTTTGGCGATCCAGCAGCACGTTGTTGAGCTTGGTGTCGTTGTGGGTGACGCGCAGGGGGATTTCGCCCGCCTCCATCGCGTCCAGCAGCGCGTGCACCTCCCGCTCGTACTGCCTGCAAAACTCGATTTCCGCCGTCACGCTGCCCAGCCGGCCGGCCTCGTTGCGCGCAATCGCGTCTTCGAGCTGGCGGGAGCGCGCCGGGGTGTTGTGGAAATCGTGGATCGTCTCATGCAGCGAATCCGCCGGAAAGCCGCCCATCTGCCGCTGGAATTTGCCGAACGCCTCGCCGGAAAGCTCGAACAGCGCGGGCGTGTCCGGCAGATCGTAGGATACCGTGTCCTCAACGAACAGATACATCCGCCACAGGCCGCCCTCCCGGTCGTAGGTGAAGCATTCTCCCCGATGCGTCTTCACAAGGGTCAGCGTCTCGCGCGCCGGATCGCCGCCCTCCCGCTCGATCTGCACCTTGAGGAACGCGGTCACGCGCTCGATGTTGTCCATCACGTCCTCCGGCTTGGGGAAGACATAGCCGTTGACGCGCTGGAGAATAAAGCGCTTCTCCCCCGTCGTGACCAGATACGTCTCGTTGATGTGGCCGTTGCCGTAAGGCTCCGCCGTCCACGCGCCGTCCGGAAGATCAAACTGCATCACGACGTTCTCGATATGTGGATTCATGTTGTCGCCCTCTCTGTCTTAACCCTTCACGCCGCCGGAGGTCAGCCCCTCGGCGAGGTGCTTTTCAATGCACATGAACAGAATGATGACCGGGATGGTCGCCAGCAGCGCCGCCGCGAAGAGGTATTGCCACTCGATCATGTTAAACGAGCTGAACTGGGTGATGCCCACGGTGATCGGCTTGTTCGTCGGGGTGGAAATGAGCACGGTGGAGATCGTGTATTCGTTCCACGAGTTGATGAACACGAAGATCAGCGTCGTCACAATGCCCGGCGCGGCCATCGGCAGCAGAATGTTCCAAAGCGCGCCGACCGTGTTGCAGCCGTCGATGCAGGCGGCCTGCTCCATCTCCGGGGAGATCGAAACGAATGTGCCGCGCAGCAGCCAGATGGCGAACGCCTGGTTGAAGGCCGCGTTAATCAGCATCAGACCCAGGATCGTATCGTTGAGGTGCAGCGCGTTCATCAGTTGGGAAATGCCGACCAGCAGCACCACCGGGGAGAACATCTGGCTCATAATGACGAAGCCGAGGAACAGGCTGCGCCCCTTGAAATGCATGCGCGCCATCGCGTAGGCCGCCGGAATGCCGCAGAGCATCGCGATGGCCGTCGCGCCGGTGGAGAGCATGATGGAATTGAGCAGGAAGCGCAGAACGCCGCGGTCGCAGATATCCTTGAGGTTGCTCCAAATCCACTTCGTCGGCATCATGTGCAGGAAGTACATATCCGTCGTCTCCGCGTTGCTGCGGAAGCCGGTAATGAGCATCACGTAGAACGGATAGAGGATGAAGATGCACAGCGCAATCACGAACAGATACAGCCCGCCGCGCGCCAGCGTCTTTTTCAGCTCGCCGCAGCGCAGGCAGGTGATCGCGCACAGCAGCAGGAACAGCGCCGCAAACGCCACCCAGATCGCCCAGTTGGTTTTCACCGTCAGCCCGCGAAGCATCTCCATCAGGCCGTCGCCCGCCTGCCCGCCGTAGAGGAAGGCGTTGAGCTGCGCCAGCAGCGCTCCCCGCTCGCTCTGCAATCGCGCATAGCCGCTCACGCCCGGGCGCATGGGTTTGAACAGGATCAGTCGTTGGCGAAAATCCGGCATGGGCGCGCCTCCTTTTGGGCAAGGATATGCCCCGTCCCCGCCCCGCATGCCTGTCTCCCCGCCCGCGCGGCCGTTTCCCTTCCAGGTGAAATATGCTATAATAGCTTCATCATTGCGCGAAGGGGGATACAATGCATGCATGAGGCCGAGCAGCTCACCGCCGTGGTGCAGGAAACCACCTTCCGCAACGAGGACAACGGCTATACCGTGCTGCGCGTGGGCTCGGGGCGGTCGCAACAGACCGTGGTGGGCGTCATGCCCGAGCTCAGCCCCGGCGAAAACGTCACCTTTGAGGGCTACTGGACCGAACACCCGGTCTATGGCCGTCAGTTCAACGCCAGGGCCTGCGCCATCACCCCGCCCACGGGCAAAAGCGCCATTGAAAAATATCTGGGGTCCGGCCTCATCCGCGGCATCGGCCCGGCCACGGCGAAGCTGATCGTCAACCGATTTGGGGAAAAAGCCCTGGATATCCTGGACGAACAGCCCCAGCGCCTGACCGAGCTGCCCGGCATCGGCCCCAAAAAGGCCGCCATGATCGCCGAAAGCTATCTGCAGCAGATGGGCATGCGCCGGGCGCTGGTGTTTTTGCAGAATTACGGCATCAGTCCCACGCTGGCCATGCGCATCGCCAAGTACTACGGCGAGGACACGGTGGAGCTCGTGCGCGAAAATCCCTACCGCATGGTGATGGATGTAGAGGGCGTGGGCTTTCTCACGGCGGACCGCATGGCGCTGAGCATGGGCATCGATCCCAAGAGCGAATTCCGCATCCGGGCGGCGCTGTTTTACCTGATGGGGGAGGCGGCCTCCAGCGGGGGGCACACCTACCTGCCGCGCGAGATGCTGCTGGACCGGGCCTGCAAGATGCTGCACGCCGAGGCCGAGCCGGTGGACCGGCAGATCTCCCAGGCGCTTTTGCAAAAGATGCTCATGGGCTTCTCTGTGCCGGACTGCGAACAGGCGCTGTGCCTGCCCCTGTACTTTCATGCCGAGCAGGAAATCGCCCTGCGCCTTGCGCAGCTGATGCGCGCGCGTCCCTACAAGCGCGTGGCCGGGCTGGATAAACGGATTTTGCAGTATGAGGGAGAGCTGGGCGTGCATTTCAGCGCGCTGCAAAAGCGCGCCATCACCAGCGCCGTGGAGGAGGGCGTGCTGGTGGTGACCGGCGGCCCCGGCACGGGCAAAACCACCATCATCCGCTGTATCATCAGCCTTTTGAAGGCGGAAAACGACATTCTGCTGTGCGCGCCCACGGGCCGTGCCGCCAAGCGCATGGCGGAGATCACCGGGCGGGAGGCCAGTACCATCCACCGGCTGCTGGAGGTGGAGCCAAAAACCGAGGTGCTGACCTTTAAGCGCGGGGAAAAGAACCCCCTGCCCGCCGATGCGGTCATCGTGGATGAAATGTCGATGGTGGATACCCTGCTGATGGAGCACCTGCTGCGCGGGATGCGGCTGGGCGCCCGGCTTATTATGGTGGGGGACAGCGACCAGCTGCCTTCCGTTTCCGCCGGCAATGTTCTGCGGGATCTTATCCAAAGCGGGCTGGTGCCCTGTATTCATCTGGAGCGGGTATTCCGCCAGGCGGCGGAAAGTCTGATCGTTACCAACGCTCACGCCATTGTGCGGGGCGAGATGCCGGACCTTAGCTGCCGCACAGGGGATTTCTTCTTCCTGGAGCAGCCGGATGCCTTTGCCCAGCAGCGGCTGGGGGTGGATCTTGTCAGCCGCCGCCTGCCAAAAAGCTATGGATACGATCCGCTGCGGGATATCCAGGTCATTACCCCGGCCAAGCAGGGCCCGCTGGGCACCCGGGAATTGAATCGCCTTTTGCAAGGAAAACTGAATCCGCCCGAACGCGGCAAAGGCGAAGCCACCCTGATGGGCCGCACGCTGCGGGAGGGCGATAAGGTGATGCAGATCCGCAATAACTACGATATCATATGGCAGCAGCCGGATGGTACCGCCGGGACCGGTATTTTTAATGGAGATATGGGCATTATTGAGATGCTGGACCCCGGCAGTAAGACCATTCAGGTACGGTTTGAGGAAAAGCTGGCGACCTATTCCTTTGAGAACCAGGACCAGCTGGAGCACGCCTATGCCGTGACGGTGCATAAAAGCCAAGGCAGCGAATTTGAGGCTGTGGTGATGCCGCTGGAGCGCCGCCACCCCAAGCTGCATTACCGCAATTTGCTGTATACCGCCGTAACAAGGGCGAGAAAGCTGCTTATTATGACCGGACAAAAGGAAACGGTGTATGCCATGGTGCAGAATAACCGCCGCACCCTGCGCTATACCAATCAAAAAGAGATGCTGCAGGAGATGTGCGATGAGTGACCATGTGACGCTGCGGGAAATAGTGACCAACCTGCTGTACCCGCCGCGGTGCCTGCTGTGCGGGACGCTGTGCGGCTGGGAGGAACTGCTGTGTGAGAGCTGCCAGAAGCAACAGCCGCAGGCAGGGGAATTTTTCTGGGAGCCGGAGGTATTCGGCTGCCGGGGAATACTATGGTGCGCCCGGTATGAGGGGGCCTTTCGCGCCGGGATGGAGCAGCTGAAATTTGAGGGCGTGCGGGAAAGCCTGCCGCTTTTTGGCGGGATGCTGACGGAAGCGGTGCGGCAAAGCGGCCTGCTGCCGCAGCTGACGGCTGTGACCTATGTGCCCATGCCGCCGGAGCGGGAACGCCACCGGGGGTATAATCAATCCAAACTGCTGGCGCAGTACCTGGCCGGGGAACTGGGACTGCCGCTGCGGGAGGGAGTACTGGCCCGGGATGGCCGAGCGACCGCCCACGCGGCGGCGGGCCGGGCGGCCCGCATCACGCTGGCGAAGGAAAGCTACCGGGCCGGGGAAAGGAAGCTGCCGCCCGGTGAGCATATTCTGCTCATTGACGACATTACTACCACCGGGGCAACGCTGGAAAACTGCGCCGCGCTCCTGCTGGCGCAGGGCGCCGAAAGCGTGACTGCTGCGGCGGTGCTGCGTACCCCCCGGCCGGAGGGCAAAAAACTAGAGGGCAATAAAGGGTAAATTGTGAATTTACTGCGAAATGTGCCGCCCCGGCTTTGACATTATCAGATGATAATGGTATGATAAATTCATAAATGGGAAAGGTCGCCCCGGCGGCCAAAGCTACAGCGAAATGAGGGAATATCAAGGTGTTTGCAAATGATATCGGAATTGACCTGGGTACCGCTACGACCCTGATCTATATAGCCGGAAAAGGCATTGTTCTGCGGGAGCCTTCCATAGTGGCGATGGATGAGCGCAACGGGCAGGTGCTGGCCGTGGGCGATGAAGCCTACACGATGCTGGGCAAGACTGCTTCGGATATCCGGGTGGTGCGCCCCCTGGAGGATGGCGTCATCAGCGACTATGAGGTGACCGAGCAGATGCTCAAGCACTTCTTTGCCAAGGTGAACCCCAGCCGGGTCTTTAAGCCCCGTGTCTGCGTCTGCGTGCCCAGCGCCATTACCGAGGTGGAATCCCGTTCCGTCATTGATACGGTGATGTCCAGCGGCGCCCGCAATGTTTACCTCATTGAGGAGCCGGTCGCGGCTGCCATTGGCGCGGGGATGGATATTACCCGTCCCGGCGGCATCGTGGTGCTGGATATCGGCGGCGGCACCAGCGATATCGCAGTGCTTTCCCTAAACGGTATTGTTTGCAAGAGCTCGGTAAAAATGGCCGGCAACAAGATGAACGCGGCCATTGTGCGGTATGTGCGCAGCACCTACAATGTCCTTATCGGCGATTCCACCGCCGACCGTGTCAAGCGGGAGATCGGTACCGTGTGGACCGAGGGTCAGCCTGAAAAGACCGTAGAGGTGAAGGGCCGCAACCTGGTGACCGGCCTGCCGCAGAAGATCACCCTTTCCAGCTACGAGCTGGAGATGCCGCTGCGCATCGAGGTGGAGCGCATCATCACGGCGCTGCAATCGGTGATGGAGCAGACCCCGCCCGAGCTGGTGGCGGATATTGAGAAAAACGGCCTGCTGATGACCGGCGGCGGCGCCATGCTGGATGGTTTGGATAAGCTCATTACCAGCCGGGTGCGCATCCGGGCGCATTTGGCCGAAAACCCCATCGAGGCAGTGGCCATCGGTACCGGCAAGAGCTTCGAATATCTGGGTAAGCTGTATGACGGCTTTGTCAGCTATACCAATTATTCCAGCCGGTAACCGTTAAATTGAATAAAAATAGGAGACTCTTCCGCAGGGGAGAGTCTTTTTTATAGCCATGAAACAAAAACTACACAAGTATGTACCATTTCTTCTTCTTGATTTTATGAACTTTGACAAGATACAATATATTTGTCCATGGATAGAACATAAGAAAGAAAGGCGACTGCAATATGAGGAATGTCACCGATGAATTTGTAAAATTTGCGTTGGAATATGCCGATTATGATAAGATCCCGGCGGAAGTGATCCATGAATCCAAGCGGGTACTGCTGGATGGACTGGGAAACGCGCTGGGCGGCATTGCTTCCGATAAGGGCAAGATCGGTATAATGTTTGCACGCCGGCAGGGGAGCAACGGTGCGGCCAGCCTGATCGGCGTAGGCGGAAAATCTTCCGCGGCTGTGGCGGCTTTCTGCAATGCGGAGCTGTGGAACGGCCTGGATATGGACCCTGTGCCCCATGTGCCGCCTATCGTTATCCCTGCCATTCTGGCAGTGGCGGAGGAGCGCGGCTCCACTGGCAAGGAGCTGCTGGCGGCACTGTGTGTCGGCCAGGAGATAGCCCGGCGGCTTTCCCGCGTGCTGCTTAGCATTATGACAAAGTCCATTATGAAATACGGCAAGACTCCGGACTTCTTTGGCAACAGCAATGAGCACATCATTGGCGCCGCGGTGGGCTGCGGTATGCTGATGAAGCTGAACGAGAAGCAGATGCGCAATGCCATCGGCATCGCGGCCTATTACTGCTCGCTGGGCGTCTGCCGCGACTGGGAATCTACCTCCCCCAAGTCCATGATCAAATATGTGCCGGTTTCCTGGATGGCCCAGGGCGCGGTGCAGGCGGCCGAGATGGCCGAGCTGGGCTACACCGGGAATGAGTATACCCTGGATAGTGAATACGGCTTCCCGCATATTTACTGCCGGGAGCCGGATGTATGGGACCCCGAAAAGGTAGTGGAGGAACTGGGCTCCCGCTGGTTCTTTACCGAGTATCACTATAAACCATACCCTGTGTGCCGCTACCTCCACAGTGTGCTGGATGCCTTTGCGATCCTGCAGGAAAAATACCACTTCTCCCCGGAGCAGATCGAGGCGATCGACTGCCATACCGCGGCCTTTGTGGCGAATCCCGATCAGTATTCCGTGGCTAATCAGGTAGATGTGCAGTTCAGCGGACCCATCGCTATGGCGCTGGAGGCCTTTGGGTACAAGCCCGGCCCGGCCTGGCAGGATAAGATTGCCCTGAATGACCCGCGGCTGCTGGCCTTTGCCAAAAAGGTGACCATGCATGTGGCTCATGAGTATGCCGAGCTGCGCCGCAAGGATCCCCTGAGCTGGTACGGCCGGGTGGAGGTGACCGTAGGCGGTCAGGTATACACCGAATCGGTGGATTATTCCCGCGGTACCAATAAGGATGGCTACCGCCTGACCGATGAGGAGATCCAGGACCGTTTCCGCCTGGGCGCTAACTGCATCCTGCCCGACTATAAGGCCGAAAAGGTAATAGCCGAAACGGCCCAGTTGGAAAACGCGGCAAACCTGACCGCATTGTTTGAAAATCTCTGCCTTTGATCGAATCATTTGATATACATTCCAATGAACGGGAGGAAAAATAAATGGCTAACGCAAAAGAAACCAGATCTGTAAAAAATAATATTGGTTTAGCGCTTTTTATCCTGATCCTCGTGGCAATGTTCTTTATCCCCACCTCTGAGACCTTGACTGCGGCGGGCCGCAATTCGCTGGGCCTGCTGCTGGCTACCATCGTCTGTATGCTCACCGGCGGTCTGCCCATCGGCGTACTGTGCATGCTGGTCATTCCGCTTATGTATATCTGCGGCTGTGTGGAAACGCCCGCGGCTGCGCTGGCTGGCTTCCAGAACCAAAGTGCCTTCTTTATGCTGGCAAGCTTTGGCCTGACCTGTGCCGTGACCAGAGTGCCACTTTCCCGCCGCTTGATGCGCGGCATCATCACCAAAGCGGGCAGAAATGTCAATACTGTTCTGCTGGCCATCATGCTGTGCTGCGGCCTGCTTTCTTCCATCGTTTCCAATATCGCCGCCTGCTCGGCGTTCATCCCGCTGGTGCTGGATTTCCTCAGCATCTATGAAAATGAGGACGAGCGCAAGCGCACCGGCCGCTGCATGCTCATCGCCCTGCCCACCGCTTCCATGATCGGTGGTATGATCACTCCCGCCGGCGGTGCGGTGAATGTCATTGCCATCACCTATCTGGAGAACCTGGCTAGCGTGAATGTCACCTTCCTGGATTGGGTCGCTATCTTTGGGCCTATCGCCATTGTGGCATTTATTGCGGCTTACTTCATCATCCGCGCGGTCTTTAAGCCCGCAGAGCTCACCCAGGATGCCATCCATCATTACCTCAGCAAGCTGGAGATTCCGGAGAAGATCGGCAAGGATGAGATTCGTGTCTGTGTGATCATCGCTGCGATGCTCATCTGCTGGATCCTGGGCACCTGGTTCAGCTTCTTCAATATCATGGTAGTCGCCATGGTAGGTGTTGGCATCATGATGCTGCCCGGCATTGGCGTCTTTGGCTGGAAGGACTTTGTCAAGGAAGTCAACTGGACCGCCTTCTTCATGCTGGGTACCCTCATCGGCCTTACCGGCCTGCTGCGTACCAACGGCGTGGTAAAGTGGCTTACCAGCATTATGGATCTGAGCTCCATTGCCACCTCCGACTTCGTATTTGTCTTTGTTCTGGCGCTCATCGGCTTCCTCATCCTTATTGTCATGCCGGTAGGCCCTACGCTGGTCACTACCCTGGCAGTTCCGCTGGTGGCGGTTGCTGCTGCGGCCAATATGAGCCCTGTTATGCTCATCTGCACTACCGTAATGTGCGCCACCTGCTGCTTCCTGTTCCCCATTGATGTAGTGCCGCTGCTGACCTACGGCTATGGCTACTATGAAATGGCGGATATGCCAAAATCCAATGCAATCATCCAAGTGATCCTTTGCCTGCTTTCGGCAATCTGGCTGCCGGTTATCTGCGGGATGCTGTTCTGAGCAAGAACGACAGATGACAACAGTCCTGGCGGTTGCCGGACGGAGGATTATCTGATAGACTTGATGTATAGCAGGGGGCTTGGCCCCCTGCTGTACAGCGGGGAAAGGATGGGCAGACAATGACATTGCTACAACTACGGTATTTCAAGGCGGTATGCGAATTCCACAGCGTGACCAAGGCGGCGGATGAGCTTTTCATCTCCCGTACAGCCATTTCCCGCTCCATCAATGCGCTGGAGCAGGAATTGGGCATTGTGCTTTTTACACACACCACCACAGGCCTGGAGCTGACGGATGATGGAAAGATCATCTATGAGCGGATCAATGAGGTGCTGGGCCGCATCTGCGCCATCGAGCAGGTAGCCCAACAGTTGGCGGAGGGCCCGAAGCGCCAAATCGTGAATGTCGGCCTGACCCCCTTTACCTCGCAAAGAATTTTCCCGGATTTCTATCAAAAGTTCCACGAAAATTACCCCAATATCACGCTGGCGGCCACCGAGAAAAATAATCTGGAAGCAAGGGCCCTGCTGGCGGAAGGTTCGATCGATGTCATCTTTACAACGGATATCTGCTACGATACCGAAAACTGTGATATTCTGTCACTGGGACGGGCGGAGCAGGTGCTTTATGTTTCCAAGCAAAACCCACTGGCCCAGCGAAAAAGCATCAAAACAGAGGACCTGCGCCTGCTGCCGCTGGCTATGCTCAGCAAATACCTCCAGCGGGAACGGGAGCTTACTTCCCGGCTGGATTCAATAGGCTGCCCGCCTAATATCGTGATGCGGCTTTCCCAAATCAGCGCCCTGCAAAGCATTGTGGAGCGTGACCTGGCCTGTGCAGTGCAGATCCGGGGCAGCTTTTCTTCCCCAAATGTGGTGGGGATCCCCTTTGAACCGGCGCTGCCGGTATCGCTGGCGCTGATATGGAATAAGCGCCGGGCGGAGACTTCCGCTGTCAAAACCGTGATCGATTTTGCCAGAGCGTTCTATGAGGAAACGGCGGAGGAACGCTCTTGAAAAAACACAAAAGGAGCAACCAATGGATAAACAATATTACGAAGAGGCCCGCTGGCTGAAGGTCTACGATGAGTGCGAGCTACTCATTATCGGCAGCGGCGCGGCCGGACATTCCGCGGCAATTGCTGCGGCCCGGGCCGGCTGTAGGAATATCATCCTGATGGACCGCTATGGCTATTCCGGCGGCGATGTGACCGGTGGATATGTCATTATGGTTCCGGATCTTTCCTGGTACGATAAACAGTTTGTAAAGGGTCTGCAGGAGGAGTGGTTCCAGCGCATGAAGCACATCCCCGGTGCCGTGCGCGGCCCGGAGGGTGCCCAAATGGGCAGCACCGATCCCCTTCTTTGCGATAGCTGGAAGGCAATCCACGACTGCTGGAGCCGTGGAGAGGATTCCCCTCACCGGCTGGTACGCTCGGTCTATTTTGAACCGAACCAGCTGAAAATTGAACTGGATAAGATGCTGCTGGAGGAGCGGCAGTCTATCCGGGTGCTGTACCACAGTACTGGCGTATGTCCCATTATGGATGGGGACACTGTAAAGGGTGTAGTATTTGAGAGTAAGGAGGGCCGTCAGGCTATCTTTGCCAAGGCGGTTATCGATGCCACCGGCGATGGAGATATCTTCTCCCAAACCGGCGCGCCCTTCGCCAGTTTGGCGGATGTGGAGACCCGTTCCAGCACCACGGCGCTGGTTTGGCGCATCGCGGGCATCAATTGGGATCTCTTTGAGGAATGGAAGCGTACCCGGCCTGAGGCCTTTGCGGCGCTGCGCGGCAGCATCAGCAAGGTCGCCGGATTCCGGGCCATGCCGCTGCCCACCAATTCCAATGAGATGTGCTGGATCAATAACTGGCACGCCGAAAAGGACTGTACCAAGATCAAGGATCAAACCGAGACCGAGATGGCGACCCGCGCCAGTATGCGGGAGGTGTTGGCCTATCTGAAGGAAGCTGTCCCCATGGCGTTCCGCAATGCATATCTTTATGATATTGCGCCGCAGCTGGGTGCCAGGTGCAGCCGCAGGCTGACCGGTGAGTATGTGATGTCCGCGAATGACTGGGCCTTTGCGCATGAGTTTGAGGATGTTATCGCCTGGCACAGCACCATCTGCTCCATCAATGATTGCGGACCGGTCGAGATCCCCTACCGGGCCATTGTTCCGCAGAAGGTGGAAGGCTTGCTGTGCCCCGGCAGACATATTTCGGCGGATGATGTGGCCATCGACTGGCTGAATCTGATCCCCCAGTGCGTTGGCACTGGCCAGGCCGCCGGCGTAGCCGCGGCGGTGGCGCTTTCTCAGGGCACCAGCCTGCGTGGTGTGGATATCAGGCGAGTTCAGGATATCCTGGTGGAACAGGATGTTCCGCTGCCGAGAAATGAGAAGTTTCTTGCGATCGATAAGGGCTACCAGGAGCTGGTGGAGGAGAAAAAGCACGGCCTCTACACCAAGCTGGCCGCTAAGGCTCGTGAAAATGCCAAGCACCTGGAGTCGTTCCATCAGTGGTAAATCAGCGGTGCGGGATTGTCCCACGCCAAAAGTATACCGGGCAGCGGAATGGCTGCCCGGTTTTCTGCGCTTTTTTGCCCTTACACCTTCTGTGGGTTTGCCGCTGCGGATGCTGCTTCTGCTATAATTCCAGCAGAAACAGGGGCGGCTTGCGAAACCCACCAATTCGCAAAAAACCGCCGCAGCGGCTCACCATAGGCTAAGCTGCTGCAGCGGCGTTTCGTACTCATGCAGATATTGAAGGATGGCGTTGTTATTGTGCAGGATCCCGGCGGCTTCGCACTGTGCATGGAATAGCCGCATCAGCCGGTCGTTGTGGGGACTGGTCACCTCATAACGGTCGCCGTAGGTGCGGCGGTAACACTCGCTCAGGTCAGGGAACAGCTCATCCAGTCGGGTGTAAAAGTATTCCCGGTTGCCCTCCCGCAGCGTCAGCCCCATGCCAAAGCAGAGGATCCCCCGTACACCGGCTTCTTCACAGCGGTCCAGCAGGGTGGAGATATTCTCCTCGGTATCGTTGATAAAAGGCAAAATGGGGGAAAGCCACACCACCGTAGGAATGCCGGCCTTTTGCAGCTCCCGCAGTACCTCACAGCGGCGGGCGGTAGTGCACACATTCGGTTCCAGCTTGCGGCACAGCGTCTCATCAGCTGTGGTCAGGGTCATCTGTACCACGCATTTGGCGTTCTGTTGGATGCGGCTCAGCAGGTCAAGATCCCGCAGGATCAGGTCACTTTTGGTGATAACGGTAAAGCCGCAGCCATAGCGCTCCACCACCTCCATCGCCCGGCGGGTCAGCCTTAGCTCCGCCTCCAGCGGCAGGTAGGGGTCGGTCATGGAGCCGGTCCCCACCATGCAGGGGGCCCGGTGGCGCCGCAGGGCGTCCTCCAGCAGTTCCACGGCGTTCTGCTTTACCTCCACATCCTCAAATGCATGGTCGATGTGATAGCACCGGCTGCGGGAATCACAATAGATACACCCATGGGTGCAGCCCCGGTACAGGTTTATATTTCCCCCGGCGGAAAGGATCCCCTTAGCCATTACATAGTGCATGCTGCCACTCCTTTATTGTTGTCCCCGCTTTTTCCAGATGATCGCCAGCGCCACCCCACCGATGATAACGATGCCGCCGAGGATACAGAGGATATCAGCAAAGATGATCGGGAACCGGAAGGCGGCGGACATGCCGCCCATACCGCTCATGTTGTCCCAGAAGCCCTGCATGCCCCACGCACTGTTCTGCATGGAAAGAATACTGCCAAAGCCGAAGCGCGCCAGCAGCCCCACCAGCAGGATCCCCAGCCCCCACAATATACCCGGCAATATAGCCTTTCTCCCGGAACAGCCGCCCGATATGCCGGGGCAGATGATCCAGCCATTCCGGGGTGGGGGCGGGCTGCCGTACCGTTTCCGCTTCCGTGTAAGGGCGTTCCGGCTCTTCTTTGCCCAGCAGCAGGGTATCGGTGGAAATACCGGTGGATTTACCGTAGGACAAGATGCTGTGTTCGGACTGAAGAAAGCAGAATCCAGTTCGGAATATGCAGACATACTGGCCATTGCTCAAAGCACCGAAGGAGGCAAAGGACTCTATACCAACGAAAAGAACATCCAAACAGGCAAAGAATTTACAATCTCTGCAGAATACATCTTTAATTTTGGTTTAAGCACTTTCAACGGTGAAATCGTAGTTACCCTATTCGATAAGAATGGACAAGTAAAAGAAGACATTAGTGAAATAGCCGGTGTACAAGACCTTGATCCGTTCCATGGAGTTGGCGGCGACATACCTTGTACGATTACACAACCCATCAAAGGTGGTGACCGAATCAAAATGCGTTTTAAAGGAAGTAAAGGTACCGAATGGCAAGTAATACCTGCCTACGATGAAAGTATCCCTGGAGAAATTCTTGTCCGTGAGGAAATAGCAAGTGTAGAAGAAGCCACTTCTTTCACTTACAACAAGACTAGTAAAATCATTACGCTGAACACTGCAGTCGATATCGCCTATAAGTTGACTTCAAATGATAATAAAGTAATAAAAAATATAGATGGTGAGTATTACAAAAAAGAAGATAATATTAAAGAGATATTAGCAAATCATATAGTAAGTCCAGTAAGGTTTGATAAAGCAATAGAAAAAATGAGAAAGGAAAAAATTGATACTTTTGTAGAAATAGGACCAGGTAAAGCTCTTTCTGGATTTA
>ENA-ORNY01001295-ORNY01001295.1-human-gut-metagenome-genome-assembly--contig:-NODE-1295-length-14693-cov-13.273330_pt1 | contig 14693 bp, 8 predicted proteins | sample MGYA00242122_ERZ509036 | MGnify/ENA primary metagenome ERZ509036 (study PRJEB26280, sample SAMEA2338696) | human gut metagenome | biome: human gut; feature: human-associated habitat; material: faeces... | reverse complement strand
AATGCCCGTGAAATGTCCTTCCCCCGCTACTAACACGGACATTGAGTAATCAGTGCCCGTTTTTTTTGAATATATTTGTACTGTAATATTCATACAGGCTATGAGAAGTGTCATAATGAAAGATTTGGCTGTCTGCGCGTTGTGCGTTGTGACGGCGTTTTCGGCTTCGGCGCAGAGTGCCGGGGATGATCCGGTGGCTGATTCAAAGGCGGTTGTCGTTTCGGGCAACGCAAGGTTTACGGTGCTGGAGAGCCGGCTGGTGCGAATGGAGTGGGCCGCGGACGGAAAGTTCGAGGACAGAGCCACCCTTGGCGTTGTCAACAGGAAACTGCCGGTCCCGGCCTATACTGTCAAAAAATCAGGCAAGAAGCTGACAATCAGGACATCGGATCTGACCCTGACATATTCGGGAAACGGGAAATTCGATGAGAACAATCTGAAGGTGACGTTCCGTATGGCGGATCCGGCTTCAAAGAAAGGTGTCAGGGCGGTGACTTGGCATCCGGGGATGGATGACAGCGGCAATTTGCTCGGAACGACGAGGACGCTGGACGGTTGCGACGGTGCCAAGACCAAGGAACCTTACGACAAGGGAGTCATCTCGCGGGACGGATGGGCGATCATCGACGAGTCTGACAGACAGGTGTTTGTGCCGGTTGATTCCGATTGGAAATATTGGATTGCCGAACGTGACTCGACTGATCGTCAAGACCTTTACCTGTTCGCCTACGGTCACGACTACAAGGCCGCCGTCTCAGACTTCACCAGAATCGGAGGTCGTATTCCTATGCCGCCGAAATATGCCCTTGGCTACTGGTGGTGCCGTTTCTGGCAGTATTCGGACTTCGAGTTCGTGGGGCTTGGAAAGGAGATCCGCTCGCTGGACATCCCGATCGACGTGATGGTTCTGGATATGGATTGGCACGAGACCTGGTCGCTGAGGAGGTACAAGGCACCTAAGGACGAGTTTGGCCAGAGGATCGGCTGGACTGGCTACACATGGCAGAAGAAACTTTTCCCTAATCCGGCCAACTGCCTGCAGGATCTTCACAATCTTGGGCTTAAAACCACGCTGAACCTGCATCCGGCTTCCGGAATCCAACCTTACGAGGAGCCTTACGACCGCTTTGTCAAGGACTATCTTTCAAGGACGAATGAATATGACGGCCCGAAGGGGTACATCAATCCGGACGGAAGCAAGGCCCCCGTGCCGTTCCGGATGGACGACATTAACTGGGCGAACGCTTATTTCAATTCCGTGATACGCCCGTTCGAGCGTCAGGGAGTCGATTTCTGGTGGCTCGACTGGCAGCAATGGAAGTTCAGCAAGTATGTTCCCGGACTCAACAACACATTCTGGCTCAACTATACCTTCTTCAACGATATGGTCCGCCAGTCTGCTGATCAAGGAATATATGCCCGCCGTCCGATGATATACCATCGCTGGGGAGGCATCGGCAGCCACCGCTACCAGATCGGCTTCTCCGGAGACTGTCTGGCTTCGTGGCAGGTGCTCGGTTATCTGCCATATTTCACCTCTACCGCATCCAATGTGGGCTACGGCTATTGGGGACACGACATCGGAGGGCATCTCCAGCCTAAGGGAGTCAAGGCGACCGATCCGGAGCTTTACACCAGATGGCTCCAGTCAGGAGTGTTCACCCCTATATTCAAGACTCATTCGACGAAGGATCTGACGATGGAGAAGCGGTTCTGGGTGTTCCCGGATCATTTTGACGCGATGCGCGCCGCTGTCAGACTTCGCTACGACCTATCGCCGTACATCTACGGTACAGCCCGCGAGGCCTACGACACCGGCATCTCGATGTGCCGTCCGCTTTATTATGAATATCCCGAAACTCCTCAGGCCTACGATTTTAAACAGGAGTATCTCTTTGGCAATGATATACTTGCGACTGTTGTCTGCGAGCCGGCCGATTCCGTCACTGGGCTGGCAAAGCGTGTGATGTGGTTCCCGGAGGGAAGTGACTGGTACGATGTGGCCACAGGAACGCTGTTCAAAGGAGGTCAGGTGGATACTTTGAGATATACCATCAACGAGAACCCTTACTACATCAAGGCCGGTGCCGTCATTCCGATGGCCTCGGACAAGATCAAATCACTTCAGGAGAAGGACAACACGTTGAAACTTTTTGTGGCTCCGGGCGATGGCGAAAGCACTGCCTCTGTCTATGAGGACGATGGCGCCACACAGGCCTATAGCACTGAATATGCCACCACTAAGGTCACCAAGGTTTCGGATGCATCTTCGTTGAGGCTCACCATTGCTCCTCGTCAGGGGAATTATCGTGGAATCGCCCCTGAACATCGCGTGCAGGTTGTCCTCGCAGGTGTTTTCGCACCGGAGAAGGTGACTGTGAACGGAGTGGAGGTGCCATATTCCCGCTTCGCCGCCCACGATGCTGAAGTCTCCGGAAAAGATGCTGTGTGGGGCTATGAGGGAGCCGATCTCTCGGCGGTCATATTCCTTCCTGAGACACTTGCCTCCGAGGAACTTGTCATCGAATGTTCTTTCAATGAATATGCCGCCTCGCACCGAGATCTTCTGAACGGCAAGAAGGGCTTGATGCACAGGATGATGGACATCACACCGGAGACCAAACTCATCTTCGGGAAATATGTCGATGCCTATATGATGCTTCCTGATCCGTTCCTCGCCTTGTCTCAATGCGCCAGCTTTATAAATGAGGAACCTCACAACGTGGGGAAATATCTGGAGAAGATTGACACAGCGACGCTTATCGCTGATTTTGCCAATTATGAGAATATCCCGGCTGATTTTGTCGCCAAGGTCAAGGCGCAGGTTGGTGTGGAATAGTGATTATATTCAAGAATATGGAAGACAACAATAGAAAACTATACCCGTTGAGGTTTGTGGATGAAGGTGCGGATGTGCCTTGGGGACACGTCAGCTATCAGATCGCCGACCTCGGGTTCAAGGATTCGATGATCGATAACGGCTGGTTCGGTGGCAACACTCTGAGCGAGCTGATGGGAACCTATCTGGAAAGGGTAGTCGGGGATGATGTGTTCGAGTTCTATGGACTGCAGTTCCCTGTGATGGTGAAGGTTATGGATGTGACCGCTTGGCAGCCCCTTCAGATGAACGCCGCTGATGACATTGCGGCTGAACGTTATGACTCGTTCGGCAAGACTGCCCTTTGGTACGTTCAGGAGGCCGCTCCGGGAGCTGAATTGCTTTTGGGTTTCAATCGGGACATTGATCCGGCCGAGTTTTACGCAAGATGTCAGGACGGGACGGTAAAGGATGTCCTGAACATCGTCAAGCCGCGCAAGGGTGAGGCTTTCTTGATCAAGCCGGGAACCGTCTTCGCCGCCGGACCGGGACTCAAGATTGTCGAGATCGCCGAGAGTTCCGAACTCGTGTTCAATCTCCATAATTGGGGTGTAGAGCTACCAGACTCAGAGGAATTGCTGCTTGAGGAGGCCTTCGATCTCATTGATTTCAAGAAATATATCCCTGAATCTGTCACTGGAGACAAGCTGGCCGTATGTCCGGAATTCGTTGTGACGAAGCTTGACTTGAAGGACGGACTGCACATATTCTCGGAGCAGCCAGGCGGTTTCGCAGTCTATTATTGCGCTTCCGGGGAGGCTTCGGTGCAGATTCAAGTCGAGAATGACCGAGGCTCCAAGAGTGTGGAGTCATATTCATTGAAGTCAGGACATTCGATTCTTGTCCCGTCTGAGGTTAACGACTTCTTCCTCATCCCGGCAGCCCGTGGGACGGTTCTACTGGAAGCTCTTGTGGAAAAGCGTCTTGTTAAGGATTCGTACACGGATCAGGAAGTCGAACCAAGCTCCTTTGTCGAGGCCGAGGCCCCGGATCCGCATATTCGTGAATGGAATAGTTAGGTTATGGCAGACACAGAAAGAATAGATAAGGTCCTTTGGGCCATAAGAGTGTTCAAGACCCGCACCGAGGCCACGGATGCCTGCAAAGGAGGCAAGGTCAAAATCGGTGGAGTGAATGCCAAGCCTTCCAGAATGTTGAAGGTCGGAGAGATTGTTGAAATCCGCAAGGGAGCCGTGCAGTATTCGTACAGAATCAAGCAGCTGACCGACCATCGCCTCGGCGCGAAACAGGTCTCGGACTATGCGGAGAACCTTACCCCGCAATCCGAAATCGACAAACTCAAGGCTCCCGTCGAGACCTTCTTCCTCCGCCGTGATCCGGGTGCCGGCCGCCCGACCAAGAAAGACCGCCGTGCTATGGAGGAAGCCTGGGACGAGATCGACTACAGTAACGACCTCGGAGACATTCCTGATGACATCGCCGAGCGTTTCGGTCTCACCGACGAGGATTTGTAACCAGTGCTGCGTAAATGGTTGATTTAGAATAAAATAAAGAATCGTCTTTAGCTGTTTCCAACTGAAGGCGATTCTTTAATATGCTAATTGTCAGTGGATTACCCTCCACCGGTTTCGGGAGCTACTTGCCGAAGTAGCGGGTGAGGAGACCGTAGAAGCCGGCTCCGTGGCGAGCCTCGTCCTTAGCCATCTCGTGAACGGTGTCGTGGATGGCGTCGTAGCCGAGCTGCTTGGCTCTTGTGGCGATGGCGAGCTTGCCTTCGCAGGCACCGGCCTCGGCCTGGTAACGCTTCTCAAGGTTGGTCTTGGTGTCCCAGACTACGTCTCCGAGAAGCTCGGCGAACTTGGCGGCGTGCTCAGCTTCCTCGAAAGCGTACCTTTTGAACGCCTCGGCGATCTCCGGATAGCCCTCACGCTCGGCCTGACGGCTCATAGCGAGATACATTCCGACCTCCGTGCACTCACCGTTGAAATGCTCCTTGAGACCCTGGACAACTTCCTTGTCCTCTACACGGCCGTCACCGATGTGGTGCTCGCAGGCCCACTGAGGCTTGCCGCCCTCATCCTTGATCTCTACGAACTTGCTCGCAGGGGCGTGGCACTGCGGGCACTCTGCAGGAGGGTTCTCGCCTTCGTAAACATAACCGCAAACCAAACATCTGAATTTCTTTTTCATAACAAAATCTTTTAAAGTCAAACAAAATGAAATAAAACGATAAAGCATCGTTTGATTTCACAAAGTTAATGCCAATATTTGAATTTACAAAATAGAATTATTAAAAATTAGAAAATATTTGAAAAAACTTTGAAAAAATCCCGCTTGTGAAGAGTTTTGGCACAAACGAGGTTTATCTTTGCAGTGAAAAATATATTTGTTATATTCGTTAGAAAGAAAACCGCGTTGGCTTTTGACGGATTAATTAGCCATCAGGAGTATGGAGCGTATTGACGACGATTGAATTGTTTACAGAAGAATATAAACTATAACCGATATGATACCATTCCTTAGACAAGTGGCGGATCATTATATGGCAAGGGGCGGGATTTCCGGCCTGTGCTTCATATTTCCGAACAGGCGCAGCCAGGTATTCTTCACTAAGTACCTCGGCGAGGCCGTGAAGGAGGTCGGGACCCCGATTGTGGCTCCGAAGATGCTGACGATCAATGATTTCTTTTTTAGAATATCGGGGGACAAGCCGGCGGACAGGGTGAACCTGCTGTTGGATCTGTACGAATGCTACAAGGATCTTAACCCTAAGCATGAGACTCTGGACGAGTTCATCTTCTGGGGAGACGTGATCTTGGGGGATTTCGATGATGTGGACAAATATCTGGTCGATCCGGCGAAGCTGTTCGCCAACATAGCTGAGTTCAAGGAGATTCAGGATTCATATTCATACCTCACCGAGAACCAGCGGAAGGCGATCGAGAGCTTCATCAGCCATTTCAGCAGCGATGGGCGGCTGACGGTGAACCTGAACTCGGACAATCCGAATGTGAAGGAGCGCTTCCTGCAGATCTGGAATATTCTTCTGCCGCTTTACAATGATTTCCGGAAGAGACTTTCCGGCAAAGGGCTGGCGTACGAGGGAATGGTTTACCGAAGCCTGGCGGCGCGGCTTGACTCGGAGTCGGCGGTGGATGTGCTGAAAGCCGCGTTCGGAGATGTGGATGAATATGTCTTCGTGGGTCTCAACGCCTTGAACGAGTGCGAGAAAAAGGTCATGAGGCGGATGCGGGACGCCGGAATCGCGGAGTTCTGCTGGGACTATTCAGGAGAGATGGTGAGAAATCCGCTTAACAAGTCCTCCTTCTTCATGTCCAGGAATGTCCAGGATTTCCCGCAGGCTTTCGAGATGGATTTGGAAGGACTGAAAATCCCTGAGATTGAGGTGATAAGCGTCCCGTCCTCGGTAGGCCAGACAAAACTGATTCCGTCTGTTGTCAAGGATGAGAGATGCGCGGTCGTGCTTCCGGACGAGGCCTTGCTGATTCCTGTGTTGAACTCCATCCCGGAGGAGATCAAGGACATAAACGTCACTATGGGCTATCCGATGAGGAACAGCGCGTTCTTTGATTTCATGACTTTGGTCTCGGCCATGCAGATGCATCTGAGGAAGAAAGACGGGAAATGGTTCTATTACCACAATCAGGTCTGGTCATTGTTCTCTTCAAGCATATTCAGAAAGGTGACTCAAGGGGACGCGGCTGTGAGGAACAGAATCAAGGCGATCAAGGATGGCATGAAGTACTACATCCCCCAGGAGGATCTTTCCGGGGTTCCGGTCTTTGATCTGTTGTTCAGGCCGGCGGTGACTGATCCGAAAGCTGCATCCAAGGAACAGATTTCGGATTTCGCTGACTACCAGAAGACCTTGATCAAAGGACTTGCTCCAAAGCTGGCCGCGGATTCTTCCATGGCAATCGAGCTCGAGTTCGCGAAGGCCACATACAATGCTATCAGCCAATTGCAGACGGCCGGTCTTGAGGTCCTTCCGATGACTTATGTGCGGCTTCTCGACCAGCTTCTCGGCCCGGTGTCCATTCCGTTCAACGGGGAGCCTCTGAAAGGTCTCCAGATCATGGGGCCGTTGGAGACCAGAGCATTGGACTTCAAGCAAGTTATGATCCTGTCCTGCAACGAGGGCATGTTTCCGAGGCGGAGCGTCAGCTCGTCATTCATCCCGCCGGAGCTCCGCAAGGGCTTCGGTCTGCCGACTTACGAGTTTCAGGACGCTGTCTGGGCGTACTATTTCTACCGTCTCATCCAAAGGGCGGAGAAGGTGACGTTGGTTTATGATTCCAGGACCGAAGGCATGAAGAACGGGGAGGAAAGCCGTTACATCAAACAGCTTGAGTATCATTTCGGAGTGCCGATAAAACGCGGTTTTGTCAAGGCGAACGCCGCCGGAGATTTCTCTCCTAAGGAGATAGTTAAGACTGAGGCCGATGTAGAGGCCGTAAGGCATGCCAGACTTTCGGCCTCGGCGCTGAAGAATTACCTTGACTGTCCGGCGAAATTCTATTATGCCACGGTCAAGAGACTCCGCAGGCAGAACGAGGTCTCCGAGGATCTGGACGCCGGAATGCTGGGCGATGTCTATCACGGCACGATGCAGAGGCTCTATTCACCGGAAATGGCCGGAGGAAAAAAAGTGACTGACGAATATCTTGCCGGACTTCTGCGCAAACGTTCCGCGATAAAGGAGATAGTGAGGGGGTTGATTCTTGAACAGCTTCATTCCCTGGAAGTTACGGGGCGCGATCTGGTTGTGCAGGATGTGATTGTGGAATATGTCATAAAAACACTTGACAGGGATCGGGAACTTCTTAAAACATCCGGATATGACGGGTTTGAGATTCTGGGACTGGAAAAGGAATTCCTTCATGACATAGACGGTTTCCATTTCGTGGGCTATGTTGACAGGATGGACAGCCTGCGCCCGGGAGAGATCAGGATTATTGACTACAAGACCGGAAAGGTTGAGGACAAGGATGTCAACATCACCGATGACAACGCCGAAGGGATTGTGGAGGCTCTGTTCGGACCAGGTAACGCGGGACGTCCTAAGATCGCTTTCCAGCTTTACCTCTATGATGTTTTCTGCAGGGAGTCCAAGAATTATAACGGGCAGAGGATGGTCAATGTCATCTACCCCCCGGCTAACCTGTTCACGGAGCCGGTCAAGGAAGTCCCTGTCAGTGAGACGTTCATGAGGCTCACCGAGGAAAAGCTCCACGGCCTCCTTTCAGAGATCGCTTCGGTTGATGTGCCGTTCAGGCGAACGGATGATGAGGACACATGCGCGATTTGTGATTTCAGAATGATTTGCGGGAGGTAAGCATTGTAATGATGAAGATGAGAATAAGGAGGATAAGAAGATGATACGGATAATGAAAGCTTCGGCCGGTTCGGGTAAGACCTTCAATCTGGCCAAGACATACATAAGACTGTTGCTGACGGACGAGGAAAGATATTCCTACAGACATATTCTAGCGGTGACATTCACCAACAAGGCGACCGACGAGATGAAAAGCAGGATTCTGAAAGAATTGCATCTGCTTGCGGTGTCTCCTAAGGATTCGCCTTATTATGAGGAACTTGTCCTGGCGTTTGAGTCGGAGGACGGACTCCGTCAAAGGGCTCGGACTGTATTGTGTGATATACTGCACGACTACGGAGCGTTTGCCGTCAGCACGATCGACCGCTTTTTCCAGCAGACCCTCAAGGCCTTCTCCCGGGAAATCGGGCAGTTCGCCACCTATCAGGTGGAACTGGACCGGGAGTCGCTTGTCTCCGAGAGCGTTGACAGGGTTCTGGACTCCCTTTCGGATGACAACAAAGATCTTCTCGAATGGCTGACACAGAGCGTGATGGATGATCTGGAGAAAGGCAAGCGCTACAATCTGGAGAACAACCTGAAGACTGTCGCGATGACTCTGAAATCGGATGAGCACAGGGCTGCTGTCGAGGAATATGGCATTGACGAGGAGAAGGAATATTCAAAGGAGAATCTGGCGAGGATGAAGAAGGCGCTTGCAGGTGTGATGGCTTCGTTCGTCAAGGAGGTGAAGGAAGCCGCCAAGGCGTTTGTCAGCGCGGCCGGAGAAGAGGGCCTGGCAAACGAGGATTTTTCAAGGAAGTGCTTCAATTCTGTCTATGTCTGCGCTGCGTCGGACCCTAAGGAAGTGCCGGCTTACCCGTCTGCGACCATATTCAAGAACAGCGAGGATTTCAGCAAGTGGTTCAGAAAGGCGGATTTTAAGAGGTATGAGCCGTTGGAGGGACGGTTGATGCCGCTGCTTCAGAGGTACTGCGGGATATTTACGGAAAAGTATAAGGTATATTCAACGGCCTCCAAAATCTCTTTGATTCTGAATGAATTGGGTATCGCCGGAGACCTTGATCGGGAGTTCCGTGCTCTGATGAAGGAGAAGAATGTGCTGAGTCTGGACGATTCCAATGTGATTCTGAGGAATATAATCGACGGCACGGACGCTCCGTTCATCTACGAGAAGCTGGGAGTGCGTTTCGAGCATTTCCTCTTGGATGAGTTCCAGGACACCTCCCGGATTCAGTGGGACAATTTCAGACCGCTCATCGAGAATAGTGTCGCGCAGGGGAAGGAGAATCTGCTTGTCGGCGATGTGAAGCAGAGCATCTACCGCTGGCGCGGTTCCGACTGGCGGATGATGGCGCGCGAGGTTCAGGGAGAATTTACTCAGTGCGGTGTGGAAACACTTGACAGCAACTACCGAAGCCTCAGGAATATAGTCGAATTCAACAATGGATTCTTTGAATATGCTTCCTCGGTTCTCGATGGGATGTCGGGTGAGGAATCGGACTTCAAGGTCCATGACATATATTCGGACGCGGGGCAGCTTGTGAAGTCGAAGGATGTCGCTGGCGGAAGTGTCGAGGTCGTTTTCTGCGACAAGGAGGATGAGATGCAGGAGATTCTCGATGCTGTGAACAAAGTGCATGAGGCCGGGGCGAGATACGGCGAGATCACTGTTCTGGTCAGGAGCAACAGGCATGGCTCTGAAGTGGCCATGTTCCTGATGGACAACGGGATCAGTGTGATTTCCGATGATTCGCTGCATTTGAAATCCTCCGCTGTGGCCCGTCAGGTCGTGTCGCTTCTGTCTTCGGTAGGGAATGAGGACGACACCATCGGTTCTTTCCTTGCGGGGGAACTGGACATCAATGTCGCCGAGTTGTCGTGCCTGTCTTTGGCCGACCTCTGCGAGCAGCTTCTGCGCATTCTCAAGGCCAGGGATCCAGAACTGTTTGAGTCTGAGACCCAGTATGTTCAGGCTTTGATGGACTTCGTGCAGGATTATGTGTCAGTAAACGGGAACGCCATAGATGGATTCCTGAAAGCCTGGCAGGAGGCAGATCCTAAGATCAGTTCGCCTTCGGATCCGGAATCTGTCAGGGTCATGACGATCCACAAGTCGAAAGGGCTTGAGTTCCAGCATGTGATATTTCCGTTCGCCGAGGAGATCGGGCTTTTCCGCAGCGAGAAGCATTGGACACGGCCTTCGGTGGAGGGAACCGAGCTTGAGGGAATCACCGACGGGGTCTATAACGTGTCGTTGAGGAAGCCGTCGAACGAGGATTCGCTGTTCCGGGAAGGGAGTCAGAAAGAGATGCAGTTCCAGCTTGTGGACAACATCAACACGTTCTATGTGGCTTTGACGAGGCCGGTCAAGGGATTGACTGTCATCGCATCCAATCCGCCGGAGAAGATCACTGGAGCCATCGTGCCGGTCGCTTCGACAGGCTCAGCGGCCGAAGTGGTCCCGCCATGCGACTTCACGGATTTCTCACAGATTCTATATGCCTATCTGTGCGGTTACGGGGAGCCATCGGGCTATGTCAAAGAAGAGTCCGAAAGCAAGATCGTCTTCTCGAAAGGCGACATTTACGACTACTCCACCCTGGAACGGAAGGCGGACACCATCTCCGAACTGATGCCCGGTTACCCGTCATACCCTCTTAACCCGTCTGCCGAAGACGATGACACTGACGTCCGCGAGCGCGGAAGGCTCAAGTACAGCGCCGACTCCATAGATTTTTTCTGCGATGAAGCCAGAAACGAGGCCAGACTCAATGGCACTGTGCTGCACGGTATCCTTTCAGAGGTTGTCACATTGTCTGATTTGCCCGATGCCGTCCGGCATGCCTTCGATGCCGGTGAGATTGATGCCGGACAGGAAGAAGAGTATCTGGATATCCTTACACAAAGAACCTCCGCGCATCCGGAGTGGTTCCCATCGGAGGACACGGAAGTCCTGAACGAGACACAGCTGATTGACACTGACGGTCAGGTCCACCGCCCGGACAGGGTGCTGATCAAGGACGGGAAGGTGACGGTCATCGACTATAAGTTCGGCGAGAAAAACCGTCGGTACCACCGGCAGGTCGCCCGTTACGCTGACATCTACCGCCGGATGGGATATTCGGAGATTACTCCTATAATCTGGTATGTACTTACCGATGTGGTGGAATAATTTTCGTATATTTGCCTTTTGACACAAAATGAAAATTATTATGGAAGCGAACGACAACTCTATAAAACTCTACTACAACACGGAGAGGGAGAAACTTCAGATGCCTGAATATGGCCGCATCGTCTTGAATATGGTCGAGCAGGTCAAGGCAATTCCGGACAGGGCGAAACGAAGCGAGCAGGCCCGTGTGGTAGTCAGGGTGATGGAGACCCTGAACCCTCAGGTCCACACGCAGGAGAACTACGAACAGAAGCTCTGGGATCACCTTTACATGATCGCGGGATATGATCTGGACATCGATTCCCCGTATCCGGCTCCACATCCTGAGGCGATGGACGTGCCTCCGATGAATATCCCGATTGACAAGACTCCTGTGCGGGCCAGCCATTATGGGCGTAATATCGAGAGCATCATTGACTTGATCGCCGGAGAGCCGGAAGGAGAGGTCAAACGCTCCATGCTGCGCTCGCTGGCCATCTACATGAGGCAGCAGTACTTGATCTGGAACAAAGACAGCGTGGCCGATGAGACCATATTCGCTGACATTGAGAAACTTTCCGGCTATAGGATTCAGGTTCCCGCCGATCTGGAACTTACAAAGATTTCATTTGATTCCAATTTCTCGCGTCCGGGGCTGAATCTGGGCATGGGACAGAACCGCAGGAACAACAAGAAAGGCAATCGTAAGAACAGAAAATAATGCTCGGGTTCTGGAGGAATATGGATGACGGGGACAAGGTACGGCTGACGAAGATGACCGGAATCCTTGTCGCGTTGCTGGCAGTGTTCACATTGCTGGCGACCGTTTCCTATTTCTTCACCTGGAAAGCGGATCAGAGTTCATTGTCTTCCGCAGTCGGTGACATTTCGGTCGAGGTGAGCAACATGGCCGGAAAGATGGGATACCGGTGGGCCGACCTGCTTGTCCGTAGATGGTTCGGACTTGGCAGCCTGGCTTTTGTGGTGATCCTTTTCGCCGTTTCCGTCCGTTTGCTGCTGCATAGGTGGCGTTATTCGATGGTCAAGACAACACTTCTGACTGTCACGGGGGCGATGCTATCGTCTTTCATTCTGGCATTTGTCTCAGATTTGTCGGGACTTGGCAACGCTTTCGGCGGAGGACTCGGAGGAGAGTGCGGAGAGTCTGTCGTGAAGTGGGCCTCGGTGGTTTTCGGGAATATTCTTACAGGTTTCATGCTGGCTTTTCTGGTGATTGTCTGGCTTGTTCTGGCTTCCGGAAAGTTCTCGGATTGGCTGATGTCTCTGGGAAAGAAACCGGTGGCTGAGCCTGTGGTTCGACAGGGCTCACCAACCATCGAAGCCACCGAGCCGGCGGTTAGGACGGGTTCATCGGTAACAGGCACAACTGGCGTGGCGGAGGCCTCGGCTTTGCGTGCTCAGGATTCGACTCTTCGACAGGCTCAGGGAGCGGAAAGGGAAACACCACAACCGGTGGCTGAGCCTCCTGAAAAATCCATGGAAGTGGTCAAAGGCAGCAAATTGTCCACTGAAATCAAGAAGGAACTCCCGAGAATCAATGTCCGTGACGAACTGCCTGATTATAAATTCCCTTCGCTGGAATTGCTGGACTCATATTCATCAAATAGGAATGAAGTCTCCGACGAGGAACTTGTCAGAAACAACAACAGGATCCGCAACGCACTTGAGAATTACAAGATTCAGATCAACGATGTGAAAGCCATTGTCGGCCCGACCGTCACGCTCTATAAAGTCTATCCTGCGCCGGGTGTCAAGATCGCTGAATTCAAGAGGATTCAGGAGGATCTTGGCATGCATCTTCATGCGAGGGGAGTCCGTGTCGTGACTCTGACGGACTCTGTCGGCATTGAGGTCGCCAACGACCACCCTTCGATCGTCCCGATGCGCGCCGTGCTCAACGACGAGACCTTCCGTTCCAGCAAGGCCGAGCTTCCGGTCGCCATCGGTTACACCATCCAGCAGAAGGTCAAGGTCTTTGATCTGGCGGATGCCCCGCACCTTTTGGTGGCTGGAGCGACCAAACAGGGTAAGTCCGTGGGACTCAACGCCATAGTGACATCGTTGCTGTACGCGAAGCATCCGTCCGAACTGAAACTGGTGTTCATCGACCCTAAGATGGTCGAGTTCTCGGCCTACGCCCATCTTCTGAAGCATTATCTGGCTGTCCTTCCTTGCAATGACGTGCGGGAGGAGAGGGACAACGCCATAGTGAAGAAGGCCGACAAGGCTGACAAGATACTCCGCTCGCTGTGCATCGAGATGGATCAGAGGTATGAGCTTTTGAGCAAGGCCTCTGTGCCTAACATAAAGACTTACAACGAGAAGTACCGCAACCGGAAGCTCCGTCCGGACGAGGGACACCGTTTTCTGCCGTACATCGTCACAATCATCGATGAATATGCCGACCTTACGATGTCGGTGGGTGGCAGCGGTGACGCCAAGGCTGTGTCCCGCAGCATCACCACGTCCATCATCAGGCTTGCCCAGAAGGGGCGTGCCGCCGGTCTGCACGTCGTGCTTGCCACACAGAGGCCGTCCGTGGATGTAATCACGGGACTCATCAAGACGAACTTCCCGACCAGAATCGCTTTCAGAGTTGTGTCCAGAACAGACTCTTCTACCATCCTTGACTCTCCGGGAGCCGAGAAACTTATTGGAAAGGGAGATATGCTCTATTATGCCGGAGTCGAGATGGAACGCGTCCAGTGCGCCTACATTGACAGCGAGGAGATCAACAGGCTCAATGAATACATCGGTTCGCAGGAAGGCCACAATAAGAGCTTCAACACTCCGTTTTACCTGCCTCCTGTCGATGACGACACGGAAGAAGGATCTGGTGGCATGGTTGACATGACAAAACTAGACGAACGTTTTGAGGAGGCCGCCAAGTTGGTTGTTATGAGCCAGAGAGGCTCCACTTCCGACCTTCAGAGACGTCTCGGGATGGGATACGCCAAGGCCGGCCGTGTCATGGATCAGTTGGAGGCCGCCGGGATTGTAGGCCCTCAGGAAGGCTCCAAGCCACGTCAGGTTCTTGTCTCGAGTCTTGATGAGCTGGATCAGATCATAGCCGCCTACAAGAATCAGTAATCCACCGAAAGGCATGACTTGTGCATACGCAGGAAAAATCATGAAGACAATCACAAGAATACTCATCACACTCATGGCCGCGCTTCTTGTGCTGCCGGAAGTTTCGTTCGCCAAGAGCAAGACGTTGGACACTTTTGTCAGCAAGGTCTCCTCCTCGCTGGTTTCGTTTGACTATTCGTTCACGATGCCGACCAAGAAAGCCAAGATGACCGGGAACGGAAGTGTGAAGGTTC
>ENA-ORNY01001290-ORNY01001290.1-human-gut-metagenome-genome-assembly--contig:-NODE-1290-length-14743-cov-2.111724_pt1 | contig 14743 bp, 17 predicted proteins | sample MGYA00242122_ERZ509036 | MGnify/ENA primary metagenome ERZ509036 (study PRJEB26280, sample SAMEA2338696) | human gut metagenome | biome: human gut; feature: human-associated habitat; material: faeces... | reverse complement strand
CGCGTCTTGTGCACATCAAAAGTGTTTCGCTGCTGCCGAAAAAGGAAGAGGAAGCGGCATTGAAGCAAGAGCTGACCGGTCAGCTGCTTGAATATCAGCAGTGCAAGGAAGCGGCCATGCGTCTGCGCGAGCGGTTTTCGCTCGACGGCATCGTGCGTGCGCAGACGGATATTCCCGCAGATCTCACCTATAAGCGCCATCATAAGCCGCAGGAGCTGCTTTCGGCGTATTTGTCGATGCTCGGAAAAAAGAAGCCGCCGGAGCCGCAAAAGCCGGAGGACACCATCTCAAAGCTCATCACGCGCCGTGTGGTCTCCGTGGCTTCGCAAATTGTTTTCGTGCTGCGCAGCCTGTGGAAAAAGCGGCATGTGTCGTTAAAAGAGCTGTTCCGCGGCAAAAGCGACCCCTCGGAGCGCGTGGCGGCGTTCCTCGCCGTTTTGGAGCTTGTCAAGGACAAGCGATTGCGCGTGGACGGTGACGGCGAAGACTGCGAGATCAAACTGACGAACGGAGGCGAGTAAGCTGAATAAAAAGAAAATGCTCGGCATGATGGAGGCAATCTTATTCGCGTGCGGCGACCCGATCGACATCGATAAGCTGGCGCAGGCGCTTAACACCGAGGAAGAGAACGTTCTGGAGCTCAGCCGAACGCTTCAGGCGAAATATAACAAGGAAGAAAGCGGCATCCATTTGCTGCAATTAGACCACACATTGCAGTTTGCCGTGAATCCCGTGTTTTTGGCGCCGGTGCGCACAGCGTTAGACCTCAGAAGCAGCGCGCCGCTCTCGCAGGCGGCCATGGAGGTGCTGGCGGTCATCGCATATAATCAGCCTGTCACGAAAGCGTTTGTGGAGCAGGTGCGCGGCGTGGATTGCTCGGGTGTCATCGGCAGCCTGGTGCAGAAAGCGCTCATTGAAGAGCGCGGGCGACTCGACCTTCCCGGTAAGCCGCTATTATACGGCACGACGGAAAATTTCCTGCGCTGCATGGGCATCCGCTCGCTTTTGGAGCTGCCGCCTTTGCCGCAGGAGGAAGAAACCGAAAATGCACCTCAAAACGACGGGGCAGACAAAGCATGATCGTTTTATGGATTCTGTTCGGGCTCATCGCGCTGATCTTTCTTCTGCTGTGCATCCCTGTGCGGTTCGATCTGAACTATAACGGAGAGGCGACCGTTTTTATACGGTATCTCTTTTTAAAATACCGCGTGCTTCCCGCACCGGAGAAAAAACCGGAGTCGAAGAAAGAGAAGAAACCGAGCGAAAAAAAGTCTGAAGAACAAGCCAAGGAGAAAAAACCGAACCCGCTTTTGCAGCAGGTGAAAAAATATAAGGAAGCCGAAGGACTTACGGGGCTTTTAACGCTCGCGAAAGATTTGTTAAAGGCCACCGGCACGCGCTTTGGAAAGCTTTTAAAGCACATAAAGCTGAAAGATTTCGACCTATACGTGCTCGTCGGCGGCGAGAAAGATGCCGCCGAAATTGCTATCCTGTACGGAGAGGTGTGTGCGGGCGTGTACCCGGCTGTGTCGGTCTTGCTCGGCTTAACAAACTGCAAGTCGCCGCATGGACGTGTTTCCGTCGATCTCGATTACAGCGTGAAGGAACCGAAGGTTTTATGTACGGCAAGCGGCGCGGTGCGTCCGCTGTTCGTCGTGCACCACGGGGTGCAGTTTATACTGCGCACGATATTGCCGTTTTACAATAAATTTCAAAGTGCCGGAAAGCCTGCTGTAAAATCCGCAGCGCCGGCAGCAAATAAAAAGGAGAGAACAACATGAGTGAAAATAAGGTCAACAACCTGCTCGGCGTTTCCATGGATAAAATCAAGGAAATGGTGGACGTGAACACCGTTATCGGCGATCCCATCACCGCGCCGGACGGCACCACGGTCATCCCGGTTTCGCGTGTGAGCTACGGCTTTGCAGGCGGCGGCTCCGACCTGCCTTCTAAAGCGCAGCCGGAAAAGGGCCTCTTTGCCGGCGGCAGCGGCGCGGGCATTACCATTCAGCCTATTGCGTTTTTGGTAATCTCGAACGGCAATGTGCGCATTTTGCAGATTGAGCCGTATGTTTCGTCTGTCGATCGCGTTGTGGCGAGTGTGCCGGACGTAGTGGACAAGATCGCCGGACTTTTCAACAAGGATAAGAAAGACAAAGAGGACGAGGATATTTCCCTGCCCCCGCAGTATTGATTGTATAATCCAGCCGCCTGCCGCGTATACATGCCGTGGCAGGGGGGGATTTTTGCGAAAGATACTTTGTGTTTTGCTGGCGGTCGTTTTTGTGTGGGGCAGTCTGCCGGTTTCAGCAGAGACGGCGGAGTCCGTAAGCGTTTCGGCGTATGCCGCCGTACTGTATGAGCCCGTGAGCGGCACGGTCTTATTTGAAAAGAACAGCCGCGAGGTACTGCCCGTTGCGAGCACGACGAAAATCATGACGGCGCTGTTGGCATTTGAAAGTGAGCATAGGGGTGATCCCGTGACGATCACGCCGGAAATGATAAGCGTGGAGGGCTCCTCTATGGGGCTGCGCGCCGGGGAGGTGCTTGCACTCGGCGACATCGCTCGCGGCATGATGATGGCCTCCGGCAACGATGGTGCGAATGCGATAGCGCTGTATCTGTCCGATTCGACGGAAGCATTTTCCGAGAAAATGAACGCGCGCGCCGCAGAGCTTCATATGATGCAGACGCATTTCGTCACGCCCTCGGGGCTCGATGCCGAGGGACACGGCTCCACGGCGTATGACATGGCGCTGCTTGCCGCAGAAGCGATGCAAAATGAAGAGTTTGCCGCGGCGGTGGGGCGGACGACGCTTTCCGTGCCGTTTATTTCGCCCGAAAAAACCGTGCGGTATGAAAATCACAATCGTTTACTAAAGCTGTACCCGGACTGCACGGGCATCAAAACGGGCTTTACGAAAAAGGCCGGGCGCTGCCTTGTGTCTTCCGCAGAGCGGGACGGCGCACGGCTCATTTGTGTGACATTAAATGCCCCGGACGACTGGAACGACCACATGAATTTGTACGATTACGGCTTTGCACAGCTTGCAGAGCGAACATATACGGCTGGTTTTCAGCCGATTTCGCTTCCCGTTGTCGGTGGTGAAAAAGAGTGCATAAGTCTCACGCTCCAAACGCAGGAAAGCGCCGTTTTGCCGAAAGATGTGACGGTCACGACGGGGTGCATTCTGCCGCAATTTGTGTATGCGCCGGTAGAAAAAGGCGACGTAATCGGCTGCGTGCGATACAGCGTGAACGGCAAGGTTCTAAAGGAAACACCGCTTGTTTCAAGCGAAGATTGTGCTTTGCAAAAGGACGAACGCACATGGCTTCAAAAGTGGTTCGCCCGCTTTTTGAGAAGCACAAGCTTTATAAATTGAGAGATACAGAGAAAGGTTTTGAACTATGGCTAAAGATACAAGACTGCAAAAGATGCTTGCGGAGTGCGGCATCGCTTCGCGCCGCAAGGCAGAGGAGATGATCGCGGCGGGGCGCGTTGCGGTCAACGGCGTCCGCGCGCAGATCGGCGACAAGGTGGACGTGAAGAAAGATAAGGTTACCGTAGACGGTCAGCGCGTGCAGACCGTGGACGAAAAGGTGTACATAATGGTGCATAAGCCGCGCGGCTATTTGACCTCCATGTCCGACGACCGCGGCAGAAAGTGCGTCAGCGAGCTCGTGGAGGAGCTGCCTGTGAGATTATTCCCCATCGGCCGTCTCGATAAAGACTCCGAGGGCTTGCTGCTCATGACAAACGACGGCGATTTTGCAAATCTCATCGCGCACCCGTCTACACATGTGCCGAAGGTGTACCGTGTTACGGTGCGCCCCGGCGTAACGGAAGAACAGCTGACGCGTCTTGCGGTCGGTGTGGAAATCGACGGCAGAATGACCGCCCCGGCTTCCGTGCGTGTTTTGGAGCAGCAGCCCGGCCGCGTGGTGCTGGAATTCGTGCTGCATGAGGGCCGCAACCGCCAGATCCGCAACATGTGTGAAGCAGTGGGCCTTGAAGTGGCCAGACTGAAGCGCACGGCCGTCGGCGCGGTGAAGCTCGGCATGCTGCCGCAGGGGCGCTTCCGTGACCTGACCCCGGACGAAGTGCGCAGATTACGCGCCGCCGCACAGAAAAAAGGAAACGCGCAGAACACACAGCGCGAGGAGGAAAAACAAAATGCTGCAAATCGTACCAATGGCGGAAAAAACAGAAGAAGCCGCCCTGCTGGCAAAAACAGAGGGCGCACCCGATAACGGCCGTGTGCTTGTGATGACGGATGGCGAAGAAACGCTCGGCTATGTCGTCGTCGCGCTTGAAGACGATACGCTTGTGTTCTACGGCTTTTCCGTCTCCGGGCAGACCGATTTCACAAAAGCAAAGCCCGCCCCCATGACGACTTTTGTGCTCGATACACTTATGCGCTCCGCCGCGTCGTTTGGCGAGACGAACGGCATGAATCACATCCGCACCGCGTTCCCGGATTTTTTTGATTTCTTTAAGCAGCGCGGGTTTACGGTTGCGGAAGATCACGCCGAAGCGCCGATGAGCCTCATCGTGCATTACGAATAAACCCCAAAATGCCGCAAAGCGAAACCTCTTTATGCGGTATTGCCTCAAAATTGCCGCGGGCTGCTGCCTGCGGTGTTTTGTTTTTTCCGAAAATTCCGATTTTCGCCCGCGATAGGTTGCATTTTCCGGCTTAAAATGGTAAAATATCTTGATAGAATTAAAGTCGGGTACTATGTCCTCTGTGAGGAACACAAAATATCCCGAAAAACATAGACAGAATTTTAGAAAAGAGATGATCCTATGCTGAAAAGCATGACCGGGTACGGCCGCTGCGAAGAAACCGTCAACGGCAGACACATTACGGCGGAGCTGAAATCGGTCAACCACAAGTATTTTGAGTTTTCTCCCCGTGTGACGCGCGGCTACGGATTCCTTGAGGATAAGCTGAAAACCTACGTGCAGAGCCGGGTGGCACGCGGCAAGATCGATTTTTATTTGAGCATTGAGACACTGGAGGACACGGATGTCGTTGTCAGTGTGAACCACTCGCTTGCCGCGGGTTATATTGCGGCGTTCCGCGAGCTTTCCGAGCGCTACCATCTGCCGGACACCGTTACCGTCAATTCTCTTTCGCGCTACCCCGATATTTTTTCCGTGCACAAGGCGCCGGAGGATGAGGAAGCCATTTGGGCAGACGTGAAGCAGGTTGCTGAAAAAGCGGTGGACGCGTTTATTCAAATGCGTGAGACGGAGGGACAGCGTCTTTACGAGGACGTCATGTCTCGTGCAGAGACGATTTTAAACATCGTCGGGCAGATTGAAGAGCGCTCCCCGGAGACCGTCACGGAATACCGCGAGCGTCTGGAAGCAAAGCTGCGCGAGGTACTGAATGACACCACGATCGACGAGCAGCGCATTTTGACCGAAGCCGCCATTTTTGCGGATAAGGTCGCCGTGGCGGAAGAAACCGTGCGTCTGCGCAGCCATTTCGACCAGCTTAAGGCGTTCTTGAGCGCCGAAGAGCCCTCCGGTCGAAAAATGGATTTTCTTGTACAGGAAATGAACCGCGAAGCGAATACGATCGGCTCGAAGGCCAGCGATTCCAAGATCGCCTACATGGTGGTGGATATCAAGGCCGAGATTGAAAAGATCCGCGAGCAGATCCAGAACATCGAGTAAGGAGCGTTTATTATGCAGCTTGTGAACATCGGCTTTGGCAACATGATTTCCGCAGAGCGCATGATCGCCATTGTCAGCCCGGAATCCGCTCCGATTAAGCGCATCGTGCAGGATTCAAGGGAACGCGGCGCCTTGATCGATGCCACGTGCGGCAGAAAAACGCGCACCGTCATCATCATGGACAGTGACCATGTGGTGCTTTCCGCTTTGCAGCTGGAGACCGTTGCAAACCGCTTTAACACCGGCGAAAAAGCAGAAGACCCCGTTGAAGCGGAAGCCCAGAATGTATAAATAACGGAAAAGAAAGGAATGTTTCCGATGAAAAAAAGAGGACTGCTTGTTGTCGTTTCATCGCCCTCCGGCGGCGGCAAGGGGACCATTTTAAAAGAATTGTTCCGCCGCAATGAAAATCTTAAAATGTCCGTTTCTGCCACCACGCGCGCCCCGCGCCCGGGGGAGGAACACGGCGTGCACTATTACTTCATCACAAAAGACGAGTTCAAAACGAACATCGAAAACCATGCGATGCTCGAATATGCAGAATATTGCGACAACTTCTACGGCACGCCGAAAGCGCCGGTTGAAAAGTGGCTTGAGGAAGGGCGCGATGTCGTGCTTGAGATTGAAGTGCAGGGCGGCAGACAGATCAAAAAAGTCGCGCCGGACTGCGTGAGCCTTTTCATCCTGCCGCCGTCCTTAAAGGTGCTTGAAAAGCGTCTGCGCGGCAGAGGCACCGAAACAGAAGAAGTTATAGAGAAGCGCCTCGCTGCCGCGGCAGACGAGATCCGCTGCGTAAAAGATTACGATTACGCCGTCATCAACGACACGGTCGAACAGGCCGTGCTTGATATAGAAGCCATTTTAGCCGCGGAGAAGCTGCGTGTTTCCCGCGAAAAAGATATAGCAGAAAGGATCCTGAACCATGCTTAAACCGTCCTGTAACATCATTAAAACCCCGCACAAGAGCTATTATTCCGTTGTCATCGCCGTTGCAAAGCGCGCAAGAGAAATTACACAGGAAGCGGAAGACAACAATGAAATCATCGTTGAAAAGCCGGTTGATTTGGCCGTGCAGGACTTCGTCGATGAGAAGTATAAGATCATCGAGCCGGACGAGATTGACGGCTAATTTACCGTAAAGGGAGTTTTTGCTTTGCTGGCGCAGTTGGCCTTGGAGAATACCACATATCGGTTTGATAAACCGTTTACGTATAGTGTGCCGCAGGCATTGGAAGCGGCGGTACGTCCGGGCGTACGCGTTACTGTGCCGTTCGGCGCGGGCAACCGCACGCGCGTTGCCATGGTGCTCTCTACGTCGTATGAAGGCGGCGCCGGGCAAAAGCTGAAAGCCATCGCGTCTGTTTTGGACAAAGAGCCGCTTTTGGATGACGAAATGCTGGCGCTCATCCCATGGATGAAAAGCCGCTGCTTCTGCACACTGTACGATGCCGTAAAGGTTATGATTCCCGCCGGCATCGGCTATAAGCTCGTAAACCGCTATCGCATGAATGCCGCGTTCAAAAACTATGACCGCGAAGCGTTCACGGATACCGCGTGGCAGATTATCGTGGCGCTGACGGCGGCAAAAAACGGACTTACCGGCGCAGAACTCACCGAAAGGCTCGGCATAGAAGAAAAAAGCAGCGATCTGCTTTCGCTGCTCGAAAACGGCACGGTCATACGCGAAAACGCGGCGTCCCGCAATGCGGCGGATGCCACTACGCGCATGGTCTGTGCCGTGCCGGATTTTTCCGGCAAGCTGACTCCGAAGCAGCAAAGCGCGTTCGATACGCTGTGCGCCATCGGCACTGTAACCGTGCGCGAGCTGAGCTACTATACCGGCGTGAGTGTGGGTATCATCCGCACGCTCGCCGATAAGGGCGCAGCGGAGATTTTTGAAGTCGAGCGCTTCCGACGCCCAAAGCAGGAAATGGCAGACATCAGGCTGCCGCAGACGCTTTCGGCAGAGCAGATGAATGTGGCAAATGACATTCTGCGCGAATGCGATGCGGCAGAACCGATGGTCGGTCTGCTCTACGGTGTGACGGGCTCCGGTAAAACCGCCGTGTTCCTGCATGTCATTCGCCATGTGCTTACGGTTGGCAAGGGCGTCATCGTCACGGTGCCGGAGATTTCTCTTACCCCGCAGACGCTTGCCGTGTTTACGGCGGCGATACCGTTGCGGTTTTCCACAGCGGGCTTTCCGTTGGCGAGCGCATGGATGAGTGGAAGCGCGTGCGCACCGGCAGGGCGAAAATTGTCGTCGGCACGCGTTCTGCCGTGTTCGCGCCTGTGCAGAATCTCGGGCTCATCGTCATGGACGAGGAGCAGGAGAGTACGTATAAATCGGAGAGCACGCCGCGCTACCACACACGGGACATCGCGAAGTTTCGCGTGAATTATAACCGCGCTTACTGCCTTTTATGCTCCGCTACGCCGTCTGTTGAGTCCTACTACATGGCGCAAAGCGGCAAGTACCGCTACCACGCGCTGCACCACCGCTACGGCGATGCCGTTGTGCCCACGGTGCAGCTTGTCGATATGAACAACGAAGATCTCTACCGCGGCAAGCCGATGATCAGCATGGCGCTGGCGCGTGCGGTCTCCGAAAATATCCGCGCGGGCAGGCAGTCCATTTTGCTGCTCAACCGCCGCGGCTACCACACGTATGCCGTGTGCAAGGACTGCAAAACGGTCGCCGCGTGCCCGAACTGCTCCATTTCCATGACATACCACGCGGCGAATAACCGCCTGATGTGCCACTACTGCGGCCATTCCGAACCTGCTTACGTGCGCTGTAAGGCGTGCGGCGGTGAGCTGACCTTTTCCGGCGGCGGCACGCAGAAGGCGGAGGATCAGCTGCGGGAGGCGTTCCCGGAGGCGCGCATCCTGCGCGTGGATACCGATACCACCGCGAACAAATACGCACTTGAAAAGAAGCTCAACGCATTTGCAAACGGCGAATATGACATCATGATCGGCACGCAGATGGTTGCAAAGGGGCTTGATTTCGAGAACGTCACGCTTGTCGGCGTACTTTCGGCAGATCAGTCCTTATACAGCGATGATTACCGCAGCAACGAGCGCACATTCGACTTGCTCACGCAAGTCGTGGGGCGTGCGGGGCGCGGGCGCTACCGCGGCACGGCGCTCATTCAAACGCATGTGCCGGAAAACCCGTACCTGCACCTTGCCGCCGCGCAGGATTACGAAAGCTTTTTTGAAACGGAAATTCGTTTCAGAAGGGCCATGCTGTACCCGCCGTTTGCGGATCTTTTGCAAATCGGCTTTGTGGGCGAAAAGGAAGACACCGTGCGTGCGGCAGCGGAGCATTTCTCCGCGCTGCTTGCAGAGACGTTCCGCCGGGACTATCCCAACTTGCCGCTGCGTTTATTACGCGACTCTGCGGCATCCGTGTCACGTATGGGCGGCAAATACCGATATAAGATTATCATGAAATACAAGAATTCCAAGGCGTTTCGGGATGCCATTGCGATGCTTTTGAGCGCGTTTTCAAGCGATAAGCGCTTTTTGAGCGTCACCGCGTATGCAGACCCGAACCCCGATGCGATTTTGTAACAGAAATTTAAATTCACAGGAAAGGAGTGCCGCAAATGGCGCTTAGAAATATTGTGAAAAAGGGCGACGACGTGCTGACCAAAATGTGCCGCCCGGTCGAAAAATTCGACGAGAAGCTTTGTACGCTGCTTGACGATATGTACGAGACGATGGAGGACGCAAACGGCGTCGGCCTTGCTGCACCGCAGGTCGGTTTGCTGCGCCGCATCGTCGTTATCGATGTCGGCGAGGGACGCATTGAGCTTATCAACCCGGAAATCATCAAAACCTCCGGCGAGCAGGACGGCGCAGAGGGCTGCCTCTCGTTCCCGGGTGAGTTTGGCATGGTCAAGCGCCCGATGAACGTCACCGTCCGCGCACAGGACAGAAACGGCAAAACGTTTGAAATCAGCGGCACAGAGCTGCTGGCCCGCGCGTTCTGCCATGAAATTGACCACCTGAACGGCGTATGCTTTGTCACGCGCGCCAGCCGCATGCTGGAGCCGGACGAGCTGGAAAGCTAAGACAGAATTTAGAGAAAAAGGAGGAATTTCCATGCGCATCGTATTCATGGGCACACCGGATTTTGCCGTACCGAGCCTCAACGCGCTTCTGGAGCGCGGTCATGAGATTTTGGCGGTCTATACCCAGCCGGATAAGCCGAAGGGCAGGGGGCACAAGCTGCTGCCGCCGCCCGTAAAAGAAACGGCAATGGCACACAACATTGAAGTGCGTCAGCCGACGACATTTAAAAATAATGAAGACGAAATAGCGTATTTGAAGGCGCTTGCGCCGGAGCTCATCGTTGTTGCGGCGTATGGAAAGATTCTGCCGCCGCGTGTGCTGAATATCCCGCCGCGCGGGTGCATCAACGTACACGGCTCTTTGCTGCCGAAGTACCGCGGCGCCGCGCCGATCCAGTGGGCGGTGCTGAACGGCGATAAAATCACCGGTGTGACCATCATGCAGATGGCAGATGGCATAGACACCGGCGACATGCTGGCGAAAGCGGAAACGCCTATTGGTAAAGACGAGACTGCAGGCGAGCTTTTCGACCGCCTGATGGTGCTCGGTGCTGAACTGCTCGTCGATACCATTGATAAGCTCGACACCATCACCCCGCAGCCGCAGAACGATGCGGAAGCAATCCACGCGCCGATGATCCGTAAGGAGATGGGCGCAATCGACTGGACACAGCCCGCCGAGCGCGTGCACGACCTTGTGCGCGGTTTGAACCCGTGGCCGTCCGCGTTTTTCACGCTAGAGGGCAAGCGCATGAAGCTGCACAGGACGAAAGTCGTTGTCGGCAAAGGCGAACCGGGAGAAATTGCGGTGATCGGCGGCGAAATGGCCGTTTGCTGCGGCGAAAATGCCGTGCAGCTCATTGAAATTCAGCCGGAAAACGGCAAGCGTATGCGCGGCAGCGATTATCTGCGCGGTCACGCGATAGAAGCAAAGGCGAAGGTTCAGTAATATGGCGACTTCTTCCCGAAAAACGGCGCTTACGGCGCTTTCCGAGGTGACGGAAAACGAGGGCTACTCGAACATCGTCATCGATAAAGCCATTCGCGCGGCGGAGCTTTCTCCGCGCGACGCGGCGCTGGCCTCCACCATTTTCTATGGCGTTTTGGAAAAGCGTCTGACGCTCGATTTTTATATTCGCAAGTTCCTCGCAAAACCGAAGCAGAAGCTGGACGGCACGGTGCTCAACATCTTGCGTATCGCCGTGTATCAAATGATGTACCTTGACCGTGTGCCGGATTCCGCCGCCGTGAACGAAGCCGTTTTGTGCGCCGCAGAATATCGACGCGGGCAGTATAAAAACTTCGTGAACGGTGTGCTGCGCAGCTTTGCGCGCGGTTGGCATGAGGTAATCATTTCCGAAGATGACCTCAGCGTTCGCTATAACATTCCGCAGTCGATCATCGAGAGCTTTAAAAAGGATTACGGCGAGACCGTTTGCATAGATTTGTTAAAGGCTATGTCCGAGCGGGCGGAAACGTATATCCACATAAATCCGCTAAAGACCACGGTGGACGATTTGATTGAGTCGCTGCCGGAAAACACCGCGGAGGAAGCGGTGCTCCAAAACGCCCTTTGCGTACACGGCACGGGCGATGTTACCGGTTTGCCGGGCTTTGCGGAAGGCAAATTCCATGTGCAGGATCTTTCTTCGCAGCTTTTGTGTGCGTTTGTTTCACCGCAGCCCGGAGAGCGGCTTGCGGATGTCTGTGCAGCGCCGGGCGGCAAGAGCTTCACGCTTGCGGAATACATGGAAAACACAGGCGTGCTCGATGCGTTCGATTTATACAAAGGCCGCGTGAACCTCATCAAAAAAGGCGCGGAGAGATTAGGCTTGAGCATCATTCACGCCGCCGTGCGCGATGCCGCGACCGGTGTGTGTGAAAAGCAGTACGACCGCGTGCTGTGCGATGTGCCATGCTCCGGACTCGGGGTTATTCGACGCAAGCCGGAAATCCGCTACAAAAAGCAGGAGAGCTTTAAAGAGTTGCCTGCGTTGCAGCTCAAAATTTTGGAGCATTCCGCACAGCTTGTACGTCTGGGCGGTATACTGTTTTATTCCACGTGCACGTTGCGCAATGCGGAAAACGGCGCGGTGGTGACCGAATTTTTAAAGTGCCATCCGGAGTTTGAACCGTATGATCTGCCCGAAACGGAGGGCATATCCCACACGGTGAACGAACCGAAATTCATGCGTACTATGATGCCCATGGACCACGGCGGAGACGGCTTTTTCGCCGCCGCCATGCGCAGAAAAATAGAAACAGGGAAGGAGACGAAGCGTTGACCGATATAAAATCCATGCTGCTTTCGGAGCTGCAGGAGGACTTTGCCTTGCGCGGTTTGCAAAAATTCCGCGCAGCGCAGGTATACCGCTGGCTGCATCAGCGCGGCGCGACCTCGTTTGACGAGATGACGGACCTTTCCAAAGACCTGCGCGTTGCTTTAAAAGAAAGCTTTGAAATACGAAATACGGAGATCGCCATTCGGCGCGTTTCCAAAATAGACGGCACCAAAAAGTATCTTTTTCGCTTGAACGACGGGGAGATGATTGAATCCGTCCTCATGAAATATAAACACGGCTACTCCATTTGCATTTCCACACAGGTGGGCTGCAAAATGGGCTGCACGTTCTGTGCCACGGGCAAAAGCGGCTTTTCGCGCGATCTTTTGCCGAGTGAGATGATTTCGGAAATCCAAACGGCGCAGAAGGACATCGGCGAGCGCATCTCGAATGTCGTTTTGATGGGCATGGGCGAGCCGCTTGACAATTATAAGAATGTTTTAAGATTTTTGGAGCTTGTTTCGTCAGAAAACGGGCTTAATATAGGTATGCGGCATATTTCGCTTTCAACTTGCGGGCTTGTCGAAAAAATTTACGACCTTGCTGACCGCAAGTTGCAGCTGACGCTTTCTGTTTCGCTGCATGCGCCGAACGACGAGATCAGAAGCCGCACCATGCCGGTCAACCGCAAGTGGAACGTGGAGCAGCTCTTAAAAGCCTGCCGCTATTATTCCGACGTAACGGGCCGTCGCATCTCCTTTGAATACGCTATGATCAGCGGTGTGAACGACAGCGATGCCTGCGCAAACGAGCTTGCATCCCGCCTGCGTGGCATCATCGCCCACGTGAATCTCATTCCGGTAAATGACGTCACCGGCACGGGCTACCGCAAAAGCGGGGAGGAGAGACTCAGAAAATTCACGGCGATCCTCGAAAAACGGGGCATCACCGCCACCGTCCGGCGCACGCTCGGATCGGATATAGAAGCGTCCTGCGGACAGCTCCGTCGACGCAATGAACAGGGAGGTACAGTCTAATGTACGCGGTATGCAAAACGGATATCGGACAGGTGCGCAGCTCTAACCAGGACATCTGCCGCTGTGGCACTTTTTCGGACGGCAGCGCGTGGACCGTGGTTTGCGACGGCATGGGCGGCGTAAACGGCGGCAACATTGCAAGCAGTGTTGCCTGCGACGCCATCTGCAAAGCGATCACGGAAAACTACACGCCGGATATGGAAGAAGACGCAGTGCGCGACATAATGCTGCATGCAATCAATGACGCGAACGCGGCGGTGCTGCACCGCGCGCAGGAAGACCCGGCCTTAAACGGTATGGGCACCACGGTTGTCGTCAGCATTGCGGCGGGCGGCGTGCTGCACATTGCCCACGCAGGCGATGCTACTTAAAGACGGCGCTTGGCGTAAAACAGGTTACGACCGACCATTCCTTTGTGCAGCAGCTTGTGGAAAGCGGCGCCATCACGGAGGACGAGGCGCGCGTGCACCCGCAGCGCAACCTCATCACGCGCGTTGTGGGCGTGCACCCCGAGGTGGAGTGCGATTATGGCTGCTATAAATTCGAGCCCGGCGATCTGGCGCTTTCCTGCACAGACGGCCTGAGCAATTACTTAGAGCGCGACACGCTGCTGCTTTTCATCAGCAACTATCAGGGAGAAGAACTCGCCGATGAGCTGATCCGCTATGCAAACAGCAAGGGCGGCAGCGATAATGTGACCGTCGCGGTGATCGAGAACCGCTGAGAAAGGATGAAAAAGAATGGATAAATATATTGGTAAACGTTTAGACGGCCGCTATGAGATCCACGAGCTTCTTGGCGTAGGCGGTATGGCGTATGTGTATAAGGCGTATGACAATATTGAAAAGCGTTGGGTTGCCATTAAAATTTTAAAGGAAGAGCTTGCGGGCAACAGCGATTTTCTGCGCCGTTTCCGCAATGAATCGAAAGCCATTGCGGTGCTTTCGCACCCGAATATCGTCAAGGTCTATGATGTCAGCTTTGGTGACCGCATTCAGTACATCGTCATGGAGTATATCGATGGCATCACCTTGAAGCAGTATATTGAGCAGCAGGGCGTTATATCGTGGAAGGAGACCGTGCATTTTACAACGCAGATTCTCCGCGCGCTTCAGCACGCCCATGACAAGGGCATTGTTCACCGCGATATCAAGCCGCAGAACATAATGCTTCTTGAAAACGGTACTATCAAAGTCACCGATTTCGGCATCGCGAGATTCAGCAGAAGCGAAACGAGAACAATGACCGATACCGCAATCGGTTCGGTTCATTATATCAGCCCCGAGCAGGCTCGCGGAGATATAACCGACGACAAGTCGGATATCTATTCCGTCGGTGTCGTTATGTACGAGATGCTCACAGGTCAGCTGCCTTTCCAGTCGGATAATTCCGTCTCGGTCGCTATTATGCAGCTTCAGACAGACCCGGTAAAGCCGCGTGAGATAAACAGCTCCATTCCTGAGGGACTCGAGCAGATAACCATGCGCGCTATGCAGAAGAACCCGAAGGACAGATATCAGTCTGCCGCAGAGATGATTCTTGATCTTGAAGAGTTCAAGCGCAACCCATCGATAAAGTTTGATTACAGCTATTTTGTCGACAACGAGCCGACAAAGTTTGTTGATAAGACCGCGCCGGTTACTGTGCCTATGGCTA
>ENA-ORNY01001287-ORNY01001287.1-human-gut-metagenome-genome-assembly--contig:-NODE-1287-length-14758-cov-4.917976_pt1 | contig 14758 bp, 16 predicted proteins | sample MGYA00242122_ERZ509036 | MGnify/ENA primary metagenome ERZ509036 (study PRJEB26280, sample SAMEA2338696) | human gut metagenome | biome: human gut; feature: human-associated habitat; material: faeces... | reverse complement strand
TGGATCTGTATTAGGATCATATGTTCCGATTTCTTCGATAAATCTTCCGTTTCTTGGTGATCTTGAATCAGCAACGATAATTCTATAAAAAGGATTCTTCTTCTGACCCATTCTTCTTAATCTGATTTTAACTGCCATTGTTATTAGCCTCCTAAAATAAATAAAATAATTAGTTTATATTAAAAAGGTAAGTTAAACCTGCCCTTTTTACCAAATTTGCCACCCATCATTCCAGGAAGCTGCTTCATCATCTTCTTCATCTGCTCCTGTTGTTTTACAAGTCGGTTGACTTCGGCTATATCAACGCCTGCACCTCTTGCAATTCTATTTTTTCGTGATGGATTTAAAAGCTTGGGATTAGCTCTTTCTGCGGGAGTCATTGAATAAATAATCGCTTCAACTCTCGCAATCTGCTTCTCATCTACGTTGTCCGCCGCATTCTTCATCTGGGAATTCATACCGGGCATCATATTAAGCATCTTTCCGATTCCGCCAAGTTTCTTGACCTGCTTAAAAGATTCAAGATAATCATTAAAATCGAACTCCGATTTCTTTAATTTTCTTTCCATCTCTTTAGCTTTTTCTTCGTCAAAATCCGCCTGTACTTTCTCAATAAGAGTAAGCACATCACCCATACCGAGTATTCTTGACGCCATTCTGTCGGGATAAAACTGTTCAAGATCCGAAAGTTTCTCTCCCATACCAATATATAAAATAGGCTTTCCGGTAACTGCCTTAATTGATAAAGCGGCACCGCCTCTGGTATCACCATCTAACTTAGTTAAAACAACACCATCAATGCCAATCTGTTCATTAAAAGTAGATGCTACATTAACCGCATCCTGACCTGTCATGGAATCGACCACAAGAAGAATTTCTGTCGGATTTACGGTGTTCTTTATATCCGAAAGCTCTTTCATGAGCACTTCATCGACGTGCAGGCGTCCGGCGGTATCGAGGAATACGAGATCGTTTCCATGGCGGCGGGCGTGGTCGATCGCGTGCTTGGCGATCTCCACGGGGTCGCCCTGGCCTTCCTCGTATACGGGAAGATCGAGCTTTTTGCCGACGGTCTTGAGCTGATCGATCGCGGCGGGACGGTATACGTCGCACGCGACGAGCAGGGGGCGCTTGTTCTGGCTCTTGCGCATGAGCGCGGCGAGCTTCGCGCCGTTCGTGGTTTTACCGGCGCCCTGCAGACCGACGAGCATCACGACGCTCGGGGACTTTGAGCCGATGTTGAGCTTCTGACTCTGGCCGCCCATGAGCGCGCACAGCTCCTCGTTGACGATCTTGATGACCATCTGCGCGGGGGAGAGGCTCTCAAGTACGTCCGTGCCGACGGCGCGCTCGCTGACGGATTTGACAAAGTCCTTGACGACCTTGTAACTCACGTCGGCCTCGAGCAGCGCGAGACGCACCTCGCGCATCGCTTCCTTTACGTCCGACTCCGACAGGCGGCCCTTGCCGCGGAGCTTTTTGAATACGTTATTGAGTTTGTCGGAAAGGTTTTCAAATGCCATGTCCCAGCTCCTGTAATGTGGCGGCGATTTCGCGCGTTAAGGTCTGCGCGTCGCCTTCGGTCATGGTTTCGAGCCGCGCGAGCTTTTCCCGCGCCGCGGCGAGAATGTCCCGCTCGGCGGCAAAGCGCGCGACCAGCCCGGTTTTCTCTTCAAACCGGCGCATCGTCTCCTCGGCGCGGCGGATGATATCCCACACGCTCTGCCGGGAAACGCCCTCGCTCTGCGCGATCTCGGCAAGAGAGAGGTCTTCATTATAATGCAGGTCAAAATACTCGCGCTGCTTTTCGGTGAGCAGCTCGCCGTAAGAGTCAAAGAGCATCGTGCGAAAGAGCGCTTCTTCCATACTCTCTGCCTCCCTCTGTCAAGGATTTTTCCCTGTCACCGGCACATTATACCCGCCCAAAGCGAGCCTGTCAAGGTTTTTTCACTGACAGCGGGGAGAAAACTTGCTCCAATACGAAGAAACGTTTCCATTACGAAACCGATTTCGTAATTTTTCGTTTAAGTTACCAAAATGGCGCGGAGTTTTTTATTGGGCTGTACGAAAATACAATTTTGTGGTAGACAAAAGCGGAAAAATGCGAGAGAATGACGGCGAAAAGAGAACCAGCCCATCGGATCGCACCGAGGGCGTTCTTTTATCCCGCGGAATGAAACCGGTTAACAAATAACAGCCGGAGCAGAAAGGAACTTATATACCATGCAGTTCAACAACCGTGATGACATCATTCAGATGACTTCTTATTGGACCGGCGAGCGCTTCCCGGACGGACGCCCCCGCGTTTCCGACAGCGTTCTCGAGCGTCTGCGCAACATGAGCATCGAGGAAGTTTGGCGTCTGGCCTGGATGAAGCTGAACAACTATCAGTTCCAGGGTGAGTTCAAGTGCACGCACAACACGCAGAAGCCGACCGTCGGTCGCGCCGTGACGGCGACGTTCGTTCCCATCCGCGAGGATCTGGAGCTTGCTATGATGCGTCAGGCTAAGAGCCAGGGCATGAAGGGTATGTACAACCAGTGGGTCGTGGACGGCCTGGTTGAGGACGACGTTTTTGTCGCCGACCTTTTCGATAAGACCGAGTACGGCACGCTCGTCGGCGGCAATCTTGCCACCGTGATCCGCCAGAAGACGAAGCGCGGCGGCGCCGTCGTATGGGGCAGCATCCGCGATCTGCAGCAGATCCGCGAGATTGAGGATATCAACATCTTCTACCGCGGCTTCCACCCCTCGCCGATCCGCGATATCACGCTCGTCGGCTACAACGCGCCCTGCCGCATCGGCCACGCCACCTGCCTCCCCGGTGACGTTGTTTACGCCTGCGAGAGCGGCGTGTGCTTCATCCCGCCGCACATGGCAGAGGAAGTTGCCGACGACGCCGAGAAGATCCATGTCCGCGACATTTTCGGCTTCCAGCGCATTCACGAGGGCGTCTACTCCGCCACCGCCATCGATGAGTTCCCGTGGCAGCCCGAAATTTTTGAGGACTTCATGAACTGGCTCAAGACCGACGAGAAGGCCGAGCCCTACCGTCATCTGACCTGGGAGAAGGAACGCCAGCTCATCATCGAGCGCCGCGATCTCGAACACGAGCGCTACAATCTCGACTCCTGCCGTCTCGATCTCTGCGACGTGTGATTGTCAAGCGCCCCTTTCCCTGTTATGATACTTATATAAAAATTAAGAAAAAAGGCGAAAGGGGTCTGCTGCATGGCCAGAGAGTCCAAGACAACGATCGATGATATCGCGAGAGCCGTAGGCGTGTCAAAAACCACCATTTCCCGTTACATCAATGGACACGGGGAAATGATGAGCGAAAAGACCCGCGAGCGGGTGCGTGCCGCCATCGAGCTGACGAACTACCAGCCGAGCGACATCGCCCGCAATCTCAAGCGCAAGAAAACGAATCTGATCGGCGTTCTCATATCCGATATGTCCACGCCGTTCTCATCGGCGCTGATTATCGCCATCGGGGACTATCTGGCGGAGCGCGGCTATGTTCCGATCTTTGCTAACTGCGACGACAGCCTGCAGAAGGAAGAGGAGCTCATCGATATGCTCATCTCCAAGGGCGTTGCGGGGCTTCTGGTCAACACCACGTCCAGCCAGAACAACCATCTTATCGGCGTGGCGAGCCGCGGCCTGCCGGTTGTGCTGTGCGACCGCTATATCAGCAATTACCGCTTCAACATCGTCACGATCGAGCAGGAAAAGCCGTTCCACGATCTCGTGGCGCATCTCAAAGAGCAGGGCTATACGCGGCCGGTGCTTTTCACCCAGCGCTGGGAGAAAAACTCCACCCGTCAGCGCCGCAAGGACGCTTTCATTGCCGCGGTGAAGGAGATTTACGGCTACGACCCGGGCGACGATGTGTTCGTTGTCAGCACGAAGCTCGGCATCACCGCCTCCATGCAGCTCGACGAGCTCTGCTGCCGTCTCCGGCCCGGCGATGTGCCCGCCGTAATCGGCGGCAACAGCGTTACGACCGTTCAGGCCTATAAGGCGATCCATTCACGCGGTCTCTCCATGCCGGAGGAGATTGGCCTGTGCGGTCCTGAAGACTGGAACTGGCAGCAAGAGATGAGCTGGGCGACGCTCGTGGAGCCAAACATCACGACCATTTACGTTCCTGCGAGAGACATCGGCACGTATGCCGCCCGTCTGCTCGTGGAGAACATCGAAACGGAGAACGCCGAGCCAACGGAGCTCATGCTCGGCTGCAGGCTGAGCATCCGCCGCTCCACAACGCGGCTCTCCGGTGAAATCAAAAAGGATGATACGCAATGAATCATAAAACCACGCTCCTGGTCGGTGAACCGATGGGTCTGTTCATCGCCGAGGAGACCGGACGGCTGGAGGACGTAGATCACTTTTCCTTCACGACGTGCGGTGCGGAGCTGAATGTGGCCATCGGCATGAAGCGCCTCGGCCACGAGGTGTCGTACATGACGAAGCTCGGCCGCGATCCGTTCGGAAAACGCATTACCAACCGGATGGAGGAAATCGGCATTTCTACTGGACATATCCTCTTCTCCGACGAGCGCCCCACTGGCTTCATGTTCAAATCCATGGTGGCCGAGGGCGATCCCAGCATCTTCTACTTCCGGCGCGGCAGCGCGGCTTCCACGCTGTCGGCGGAGGACGTCGCCGCGCTCGACCTTTCCGCCTGCGCGCTGGTGCATATGACGGGCATCACACCTGCGCTTTCCGACTCTGCACGCGAAGCCGTCCTTGCGCTTGCGGCGCGCACAAGGGGGAGCGGCGTGAAGCTGTCGTTCGATCCGAATCTCCGGCTGCAGCTCTGGCCGGACACGGAAAAAATGGCCGAATGCCTTAACGGTATCGCCGAACAGGCCGATATTTTTCTCCCCGGCGTCAAGGAAGCGAAGATCCTCATGGGCGAGGACGATCCTGAAAAGATCGCCGCGTGGTATATCGCCCGCGGAACGAAGACTGTTGTCGTAAAGCTCGGCGCGAAGGGCGCGTATTACGCTTCTGCCGGCGGGGAGAGCGGCTATGTTCCGGGCTTCCATGTGGACAGGATCGTGGATACGGTCGGTGCGGGCGATGGCTTTGCCGCCGGAGTGCTCACGGCACTGCTCGAGGATATGCCTCTTGCCGAGGCGGTGCGCCGCGGCTGCGCCATCGGCGCGATCCAGCTTCTGAGCAAGGGCGACAACGACGGCCTTCCCTCCCGGCGGGAACTCGAGCGCTTCATGGCCGGCGAACCGGAATGGAGGGACAAATGAGAGATATTTACGAGCTTTTCGGACGTCTCGGCGTTGTGCCGGTCGTCGTGCTGGACGATGCCGACCGTGCCATACCGCTGGCCAGAGCGCTTCTTGAAGGCGGTGTTCCGGTCATGGAGGTCACTTACCGAACCGCGGCTGCGCAGGAGTCCATCCGGCGCATTGCCGAAGCGGTGCCGGAGATGTGCGTCGGCGCTGGAACGGTGCTCGATGTGAAGACCGCCGAGGGCGCGCAGAGCGCCGGAGCGCAGTTCATCGTAAGCCCCGGCTACAGCGAGCCACTGCTCACATGGTGCCGCGCGCAGAGCCTGCCGTTTTTCCCCGGCATCGCCACGGCGAGTGAGCTGCAGAAGGCCGTCTGCGACGGCATGACCTGCGTGAAGTTTTTCCCCGCCGAGCAGGCCGGCGGCGTGCCAATGCTTAAAGCGCTCGGCGCAGTGTTTTCGCAGGTAAAGTTCATGCCAACCGGCGGCATCGGCGAAAAGAATCTGGCCGACTATCTTGCACTTCCGAACGTTCTCGCCTGCGGCGGCAGCTGGCTCTGCCCGAAAAAGCTCATCCGCGAAGAGAACTACGGACGCATCACGGAAATCTGCCGCGAGACTTTGAAAACCGTTTCCGATATCCGCGTCTGATCCCCGTTTTTTTCGAACGGCGGTATGCACCGCTGCTTTTTTACCGGCCGAGATGAAACCGGTAAACATACCGCGAGAGAAAGGAGAAAACCGCGGCGTGAAGACATTTTCCCTTTCCATTCAGAGCTCCGGTGGGCATACGGCTGTGCTCGAATGCTATGTGCTGGATATGTCGGAGCGCATCCGCTGGAAGGACCGTCCGGCGGTAATCCTCTGTCCCGGCGGCGCGTACCGCTTTACGAATGACCGCGAATCCGAGCCGCTCGCTTGCGCTTTCCTCGCCGAAGGGTATCACGTTTTCTCCTTGCGCTACAGCACAGAAAAGGGTATTTATCCCGCCGCGCTCGAGCAACTCGCGCGCACGGTGCGGCTCATCCGGCAAAACGCCGGAGAGTGGCATGTGCGGAAAGACGCGATCGTCATCACCGGATTTTCCGCCGGAGGCCATCTTGCCGCGGAATACGCCTGCAAGTGGGACCGCCCCGCTCTCAGCGCAGCGGCGGAGGCCGAAAGGGAGGAGCTTCGCCCGAACGCGCTCGTGCTCGGTTATCCGGTCATCACCGCCGGCGCGGCGGCGCACGAGGAGTCAATCCATAACCTTCTTGGTGCGCAGGATACGCCGAAAATGCGCCGGAGCGTGTCGCTGGAAACGCAGGTGAGCGGGTGTGTCCCGCCGGTCTTTCTCTGGCACACGGCTACGGACGAAATGGTTAACGCGGAAAACTCGCTGCTCTTTGCTTCGGCACTTGCGCGTGAAAAGATCCCCTATGAGCTGCATATTTACGGCAGCGGCGTGCACGGCGTGAGTCTCGGTACGCGCGCGACGGTCGGCGAGGAGAAGCACGTATCCCACGGCTGCGCCGGATGGTTCGCCCAGGCGGCACGGTTTCTGGAGCGGGTGCTCCATGAATAAAAAAGGAGGTCTGTGCCTTGGAATGTATCTACTGCCATGAAGAGAGCGAGTTTCGCCGCTCGATCATGGAGGAACTCTGTACGCTACCATACAGTACGGTATACGTCTTCCGTAGCCAGACCTATTACGGCCGCTGCGTCGTGGCGTTCCGTCTCCGCCATGTAAACGAGCTTTTTGAACTCACGGCGGAAGGCTACATGGACGATGTGGCGCGCACCGCCTCGGCGATACAGCGGGCCGTCGGCGCGGAAAAGATCAATTACGCCATTTACGGTGATCTCATGCCGCACGTCCACTTCCACCTTGTTCCGAAGCGCCCCGGCGCGCCGGACTGGGGCGGACCGTTTCGCATGGACGCGCCGGTAACGGAGCTGCCGGAGGAGGAGATGCGCGCGCTGCGCGCCGCTCTGCTCCGCGAGTTCAAAGCATGACCCTCTGCCGCCGGAGGGCGGCACACAAAATACTTTGTTCTTTATTGTTTACACAATAAAAGATAAAAAACCATTATGGAGGAACCGAAATGAAGAAGATCCTTGCTCTCATCCTGTCTCTGGTCATGGTTTTCGGTCTGGTTGCCTGCGGCGCCAGCACAGAAACCCCGGCGACCACCCCCACCGAGTCCGGCACGACCACTGGCTCCGACAGCACCGTCGAGCCCATTGTTCTGAAGTTCAGCGACTGCCACAACCCCACCGCCACCAACCACCTCGCCTTCCAGAAAATGGCCGAGGTCGTCAAGGAAGCCACCAACGGCGCCATTGAGATCGAGGTCTACCCCTCCTCCCAGCTCGGCGACGTCGGCGCCAGCCAGGAAGCCATCCAGATGAACACGCTGGATATGGCCGTTACCAACCTCGCCGTTATCGGATCGGTCATCCCCGAGTTCGGCGCGGTCGGCGGTCCGTTCCTCTTTGAGAGCGACGAGCACATCCAGAAGGCCATGGAAGGCGAGCTCGGTCAGTACTACGCGGACAAGGCCGCCGAAAAGGGCCTGAACATCTGCGGATATCTGTACACCGGCTTCCGTCACTGCTTCACCTCCAAGCCCATCAATACCGTGGATGATTTCAAGGGCCTGAAGATCCGTACCATGGAGAACCCGGTCGACGTCGGTATCTTCAACGCCATCGGCGCGCAGGCTACCCCCATGGCCTACAGCGAGCTGTTCACCGCGATCCAGCAGGGCACCGTGGACGGCGGTGAGAACACCATCGCTAACTACCTCTCCGACGGCTTCTCCGAGGTCGCACCGTACCTGACGCTCAGCGGCCACACCTACAACATCTGCATCATCCTCATTTCCAACGAAGCCATTGAGAAGATCCCTGCCGACATGCGCGATGCCTTCTTCGCCGCCTGCAAGGATGGCATTGCCCAGGCCAGCGCCATGGTGCTTCAGGCCAACGAGGACGCCATCGAGACACTCAAAGCCAACGGCGCCACCATTACCGACATTGACCGTACCGCTCTGTACGAGCTCTGCAAGCCCCTGTACGAAGAGTTCGCCAACGACCGCATCCCCACCGAACTGGTCGAAATGGTCAACGCAGCGAAATAAGCATCTTCCTCCTTTTCTCAGCGCCCGGGAAGCGGATGACCTCCGTTTCCCGGGCCGATCCTGAAAGCAAGAAAGGTTGACTTCTGTGAAAATTGTCAAAGCGATCGACCGGGTGGAACGGGTGCTCATCACCATCTTTTTCACTGTTATGGTCCTGGCTGTGTTTGGTCAGGTATTGAATCGAAATCTTTTCAAGCTCAACATCAGCTGGTTTGAAGAGCTGGCCCGCGGCTGCATGATCTATATGCTGATGCTGGGTACGGAGATCAGCCTTCGCGACCATTCGCAGCTCAATGTGGACTCTCTTGTCCGTCGACTTCCTCCAAAGGTCAAGGTCTGGTTCGACCATTTCTCCACTCTGATGGTGATCGTATTCTCCGGCGTGGTGGGCTTTGCCTCCATCCGGATGATCCGCTCCATGATGACTGTGGGCGGCGTTATGCCAGCGCTGCAGATACCCAAATATTACTTTGCCGGCTGCGTCACGGTAGGCTGCCTCGCGATCTTCCTTACGCAGACGATCATTCTCATTAACACCATTGTGAAGCTTTGCACGAAAAAATCCGAGAACGGGGAGGAAAAGAACGCATGAATATGACGACACTGATCCTCTTCGGCTCTTTTGCGCTGTTCCTGGTGCTAGGGCTGCCCGTATCGATCTCGCTCGGGCTCTCCTCGCTGGTCAGCTTTTTTTACTGCGGTATTCCCATCGTCACGATCGCACAGCGCCTGTACACGGGCATGGACTCGTTCCCGCTCATGGCCATCCCGCTGTTCATTCTCGCCGGCAACCTGATGACCGCCGGCGGCATCTCCCGCAAAATCGTGGACTTTGCCAACATTCTCACCGGCCGCGTCCGCGGCGGTCTGGCCTATACGGCCATTCTCGCCTGCGCGATCTTCGCCGCGCTCTCCGGCAGCGGCCCGGCCACGACCATCGCCATCGGCGCGATGATCTATCCTTCCATGAAGGAGATTAAATACCCCGAAGCGCAGTCCGCCGGTCTCATGGCCGTGGCGGGCGGTCTCGGCCCCGTCATCCCGCCGAGCATCATCATGGTCATTTACAGCACACTCGTCGGCTGCTCCGTTACGAACATGTTCTCTGCCGGTATCTTCTGGGGCATCTTTACAGTGATCGTCCTTGCCGGTGTCGTGTTCGTCATCTCCCGCAAGGACAAGTGGCCGAAGGCCGGCGTGCAGAAGCACACGGCCCGCGAGCTGCTCGGCGTTATCGCCCGCACGCTGCCCGCGCTGGCCGTGCCGCTCATCATCCTCGGCGGCATTTACAGCGGCTTCTTCACCCCGACGGAGTCCGCCGGCATTGCCTGCGTGGCGGCGTATCTGATCGGCCGATTCGTCTATAAGGAGATCTCACTCCACAATCTGCCGACGATCCTCGTGGATTCGGCCAAGCAGAGCACCGTTATCATGTTTATCATTGCCTGCGCGACGGCGTTCTCCTATTTCTTCTCCTACGCCGGCCTCACCAAGAGCCTGACGCAGTTCGTGCTCAGCTGCCACATGAGCCCGACGGTGTTCCTGCTGTTTTGCTTTGTGCTGCTCGTCATCTTCGGCATGTTCATGGACGGCACCTCCATCGCCGTACTACTCGTGCCGTTGCTCTGGCCGGTCGCCAAGGAGCTCGGCATCGACGTGATCCACTTCGGCATCGTGTTCTGCATCCTCAACTCGCTCGGCTGCTGCACGCCGCCGGTCGCGGTCAACCTGTTCGGCATGGCCAACATCTCCGGTCTGAGCGTCGGCGAGATCACCAAAGGCGAGATGCCGTTCTTCATTGCCAATCTCTGCGTCGTGCTGCTCATTATTTTCGTCCCCGCGGTCACCGCGTGGGTCGTAGGCTGAAAAACCCATGCCGGTGCGAAGCCGCACCGGCATCATGAAAAGGAGTTGTTCTTATGAAACTGAAACGCGAAGATATGCTCAAGTGGAACGTCAAAAGCAGCGAAGAGCCCGGACGCCACACCGTCATCACGCCCGATATCCACGAATGCGTCTATACGCACATCGACCGTCTGAATCTCCCTGCCGGAGAGAACTACACGGTCGAATCGGGCGAATATGAGTACTTCCTCTCTCTCATCGAGGGAAAGGCCGTCATCACTGTGGAGGGCAAAGACGCGGAGGATATGAGCCGACTGGACGGCCTGTATCTCGCCGGAAACACCGTCTGCACGCTCCGCGCGGAGGAAAACTGCGTTTTCTATATTGCCTATACGCTCTATGAGGGCGTCGGCGAGACGCTGCACATCCGCTTCGACCCGAACGCCCCGCTAGGCCCCATGCACGAGGTGCACGGCGAGGGCACGTTCCAGCGCGAGGTGTTCATCATGCTTGGCGACAAGACACCGGCATCGCGGCTACTCTGCGGCTACACCTTCGGTCCGGATTCCGGCTGGACGAGCTGGCCGCCGCACGAGCACGCCGCCATGCTCGAGGAGACGTACTGCTACTTTGACATGCCCGCCCCGAAGATGGGCTATCAGATCACCTATCTCGAGGAGAACGGCCTGTACTCCGACGCCGTCGCCCACCCCGTCCGCTCGGGCAACATGGTCGTGTTCCCGTGCGGCTATCACCCGACCGTCGCCTCGCCCGGCACGCGCAACACCTATCTATGGGCGCTCGTGGCGCTGCGGCCGGAGGACCGCGTGTACGGCATATACAACAAGGACAAGAACTATATCTGAGGAAGGCGCGGACAAATGATAGAGGAAATGCGGGCAAGGTTTGACCTTGCCGGAAAAAAGGCCATCGTGACCGGCGTCGGCGCGATGGAGGGCATCGGCCGCTATCTCGCCGAAGGCCTCTGCGAGGCCGGAGCGGAGGTCGTGCTCATCAACCGCTCCGAGCGGATGTTCACGGTGCGCGACTATCTTCGGGAAAAGGGCTACGCCGTCCACGGCGTGATCGCCGATCTGGGCGAGCGCGAGCAGCTCCGGCGTGCCTTTGCCGAGAGCATGGAGCTTCTCGGCTCCCATCTGGACATTCTCGTCAACTGCGCTGGCATCCAGCGGCGCATGCCGTCCGTGGACTTTGAAGAGCAGGCGTGGGACGATGTGGTCAACATCAATCTCAACGCCGTGTTCTTCCTGAGCCAACTCGCCGCGCGCGAGATGATCCCGCAGCACAAGGGCAAGATCATCAACGTGGCGTCCATGCTCAGCTACTTCGGCGGCTACCGCGTACCGGCCTACACTGCTACGAAGACTGCCGTTATGGGCCTGACCCGCGCGCTCACCAACGAGTGGGCCGCCGAGGGCATTAACGTGAACGCCATCGCGCCGGGCTATATCGCCACCGATATGGGCAAACCTCTGATGGAGGACCCCGTGCGCAACAAGGAGATCATCGACCGGATCCCCTCCAAAGCGTGGGGCGATCCGAAGGTGTTCAAGGATGTCGTGGTGTTCCTAGCCTCGGAGGCGTCGAACTACATCTGCGGCGCTACGATCCCTGTGGACGGAGGTTTCCTATGCCGGTAACGAAAAAACGACCGCTCGTCGTGCTGACGGACTATTCGTATGAAACGATCCAGCCGTTCATCGACGTTTACAAGGCGGCGGACTTCGAGTTCCGCCCCTGCCAGTGCAAATCGCCTGAGGAGATTATCGAGGCGTGCAAAGACGCGGACGCCATCCAGGTACACTTTGCCGAGATCACGCGCGATATCCTTGCCGCGCTTCCCAAATGTCGTCTGCTCGTGCATAGCGGCGTCGGCATGGATACGATCGACGTGGACGCCGCCCGGGATCTCGGCATCCCGGCGTGCAACGTGCCGGACTACGGCATCGAGGATGTGGCGACACACACCATTTTGCTCATGCTCGCCGTGACCAAAAAGCTCAATAAGCTCATGGACACGGTCAAGCGCGGCGTGTGGGACTTCTCCGTGGCCAAGCCCGTGCACCGGCTCGCCGGACGCACGTTCGGCACGATCGGCTGCGGCGCTATCGCCCGCAGCACGATCCAGAAGGCGCAGGCCTTCGGCATGAACGTGATCTCCTATGACCCGTTCCTCACGCAGGAGCAGGTCGCGCCGCTCGGCATCACGCTCAAGTCTATGGACGAGGTCGCCGCGGAAAGCGACGTCATCTCCCTGCACCTGCATCTCAACAAATCCACGGAGGGCATGATCGGTGCGGACTTTTTCCGCAAAATGAAAAAGGACGCTTTCTTCATCAACACTGCCCGCGGCGCCATCGTCAAGGAGGATGAGCTGATCGCGGCGCTGCGCGACGGCGAGATCGCCGGCGCAGGCATCGATGTGCTCTGCAGCGAGACCGTCCCCGCCGACCATCCGCTCATCGGCATGGACAACGTCATCCTCACGCCGCACGCGGCATGGTACTCCGAAGAAGCCTCACTAGCGCTGCTCACCAAGGGCGCGGAGGAGGTCGTCCGCGGTCTGAACGGCGAAAAGCTCCTGCACCCCTTCAATGGCATTTACTATGCCCGCGAAGTGGAATAAAACAAAAAAACCGACCGGCTCGGGAGCCGCAGGATCGCCTGCGGCTCCCTTTTTGCATATTGTGCCGGACATTGGGGAAAAATGTTCCGTAAATGTCATGCTTTGGAGGCGGAAACTATGGAAACGGTCGTGATAGCGCTTGAAGAGCTGGCGCATTATGCCGAGAGCACGGCGCGCACGATGCCCGTGACGGGCGTGGTGCCGCGCGCCGTGGCGGAGGATCAGATCCGGCACGCGCTGCGCGCTCTGCGCGAAAAGCCTGTAAATGACCGCCTTGCCCGCGCGAATCGGCGGGTTGGTCATCACCGCGTCGAACTCGCCTTCGACGCGCTCAAAGCCGTCGGAGAGGACGGCCTTGGCCTGCATGCCGTTTTTCTGCACATTGCGCACGGCGAGATCGAGCGCGCGCTCGTTCACGTCGGCCATCGTCACATCCAGCGCCGGGAAGCGGGCAAGCGCCATAACGGTCATCGCGCCCCAGCCGCAGCCCATATCGAGCACGCGGCCATGCAGCTCCGGCAGGCTCTTACAGAGAATTTCGCTGCCGGGGTCGATATGCTGCTTGGAGAACACGCCCGCATCGGTTTCAAAGGCCAGCGTCCTGCCCATAAACACGCTGGTGAAATGCCTTTCCTCGTGCTCGCTGGTCGGGTTATTGGTGTAGTAATATTCAGCCATTGAAAAGCTCCTTTTTGGGGCTTTGCCCCAAACCCCACCAAGAACCTGAGGTTCTTGGATTTCCCACTTTGTTTATCGCTGCGCGATAAACGGAGGAAAAGAAGTTTCTTATTAAATAAACCATCTGCGAAGCAGATGGTAATGGAAGGTGCAGGGAACTCAGTTCCCTGCCGGGGTTCGGGGCGGCGAGCCGACGTACCCCAAAGGAGAAAACAAAATGCCGAACGCTTCTACATCCTTCTTTGGCTGGGTGGCCTTTTTGCTGGAAAAATACGGGATGCTGTTCCTGCGCGGAACGGGCATGACCCTGCTGATTGCGCTGACAGGCACGGCGCTGGGCTTCGCGCTCGGCCTGCTGGTGGCCATCATCCGCACCATCGCCCTGCCGGAGAAGAAGAAAACCGGCTCGAACGTCGGCGTGACCCTCCGGCGCGGGCTGCTCAGGCTGGCGCAGCTCCTGATGAACGTCTACATTCAGGTGTTTCGCGGCACGCCGATGATCGTGCAGGCCGTCGTGATCTACTACGGCGCGCAGTACGCGGGCGTGTTCATGGATACGACCTTCGCGGCCATCTTCATCATCTCCATCAACACCGGCGCGTATATGGCCGAGTCCGTCCGCGGCGGTATCATTTCCATCGACCCCGGCCAGACTGAGGGCGCGAAGGCCATCGGCATGACGCATTTCCAGACCATGACGAGCGTCATTCTGCCGCAGGCCATCCGCAATATCCTGCCCCAGATCGGCAATAACTATATCATCAACGTGAAGGACACCTCCGTTATGTTCATCATCGGCTTTACGGAGTTCTTTGCCTCGCACCGCTATATCGTCGGCATCAACAATAAATATTTCCCGTCCGCTGTGATCGAAATGGCGGGCTATCTTGCTATGACGCTGATTGCCTCCGGCATTTTGCGGCTGGTCGAAAAACTGATGGACGGCTCCGACAGCTACGAACTCGTGCAGGAGGATCCGCTGACCATGACAGCCGGGACGTATTCGCACCCGAAGCGCGGCAGCAACTATGACGAGCGCAGCAAGGAGTATGGGAAAGAAAGAGAGGGGCGCTGAAATGGCAGACAACATTCTTGCAATCCGGCATTTAAGCAAGTCCTTCGGTACGCACGAGGTCCTGCGCGACATTGACTTCGACGTCAAAAAAGGCGACGTGATCTCCATCATCGGCGCGTCCGGCTCCGGCAAATCGA
>ENA-ORNY01001281-ORNY01001281.1-human-gut-metagenome-genome-assembly--contig:-NODE-1281-length-14788-cov-2.925338_pt1 | contig 14788 bp, 8 predicted proteins | sample MGYA00242122_ERZ509036 | MGnify/ENA primary metagenome ERZ509036 (study PRJEB26280, sample SAMEA2338696) | human gut metagenome | biome: human gut; feature: human-associated habitat; material: faeces... | reverse complement strand
GTAAAATTTAAAGAAAGGATTATAATATAGAACGTATAGGTTATATTATATGTCTATATTTTGAAAATAAAATGAAAAAATCTGATATTTTTTGGCAAACATATTTAAATCTTGAGAAAGAACTATTAGAAGTTGCAGAGTATATCTATGTAACTGATGAAATATTTATAAACAATAAAATTAAAAAATGCAATACGCAATTGGAAACTTTTTCTCCTCATATTGCAAATCTTATTATTAGAACTTGTACTGAAATAGAGGCTATTTCAAAAGAACTATATTTTGATTTTGGAGGAAATAAGCAAAGAGGTGATACTAATTTGTATTTCGATGGAGATTGTTTAAAACTTATTGATGATACCTGCAATATTAGTAATAAAATTGTATTAATCGTCTCACCATTATTTAATTTAACAGACGAAAACAATAAAATTATTAAGCCATTAAAAAATGCATATAAAAGAAAAGGAACAAATTGGGAAAAGGCTTATCAAGCATTAAAACACGATAGATATTCTTCAATACATTATGCAACAATTAGAAATTTGATTCATGCATTGGGTGCATTGTATTTGTTAAACATTTATTATAGAGATATTTCTTTTTACGCTAAATATATTGATGTAAATAAACTCGATTTATCGTTAGGCTCATCAATATTCTCTGTAAAAAGGCCAAAAGAAGATTATGTAATTGGAGTAATAAATGGTAATGAATTTAATGAAAAATTAACTGCTGATGAAAGCCCATTTGTACTCAAATATAAGGATGAAATCTATAAAGAAATAATAGAAGTTAACAAAAAAGGCTTACATGAAAGAAATGAATATTTGTATGCACAGCCTGAATTAGAAGATCCCGACTTCATCAAAATTTGTAATGATGGAATTGAAAAACAAAAAAACAATCCACATGAAAAATTTATTTTATCATATGAATTATTTAAGTATAGAATCAATAAAAATATACCTAGTACATTACCATTTGAAGAAAGAAGAAAAAAATTTGTGAGTAGTGTGGAGTGGAATAAAGTGATGCAAATGGATAAAAAAAATAGATTAACTGAAGAAGAATTAACACCAGAGAATATTCAATCAAAAATAGACTTTGTCGGGTATTACATGGGAATGCAAATAGAACATCGTTTTATATCCGCAACAGTGCAAAAGGCTTTTCATGAAGGTTATTGTGAACTTGTTTTGGATAAAGGTAATGTAAAGTATAACAGTTTAAAAGGTGTGATGTAAATATTTTAATTCTCAATATTTTATTAAAAGTAAGTTTCAAATAAAGATTGCCTTAATGATTACACTCAACCAATATTCTTTAAAAACTAAATAGAATTTATAAAAAACTATTGATTCAAAAAATCAAATAACTAATGCATAAATGTTAAAATAAAAGTACCCAATTCTGTTATCACGAAGTAGTCAAAAAAGTTGAAACATTTCTTGTTTGAGGTTATAGAAAGTAATAAAAATGACACATTGAATCCGTATTCTAGAACGAAAAAATGATACAATAGAGAACTAGTTATCTATGCTTATGATATTTTCGATAATTCAACTAAACGTAGAGTAGAATTTCGATGGTTTTAAAATTAGAAAAACTCAACTCAACGAAGAGTATATATGTAAAAATTGACAAAAATTCGAACTTATAGTAGAATTTAGTAGTACGTAGGAGGTACGCTATGAATAATATAGGCGATAAAATTTATCAAAAAAGAAAAGAACTTAACTTAACACAAATAGAATTAGGTAGAAAACTAAATGTTTCAGATAGAGCTGTAAGTAAGTGGGAACAGGGCGAAGGTAATCCTGATATTTCAATAATTCCTGATATTGCTAAAGTTCTAGGAGTAAGTCTTGATTATTTATTATTGGGTAAAGATGAAGAACCATCTATTACACTTGATGATATGGATGTTGAAAAACGTTTATCTTTGTTAATAAAAAAAGATGATGCAAAGAATTTTAAAAAATATAACTACTTAACTTCAGAATATATTTTTCGTAATTCGTTAAAATATGGGAAAACAATTGATTTAAATGAAAAAATGTGGAAAGAGATTATAGAACAAAAAGCAATTAAAATATTTAATTTATGTTGTAATGAATTGGTCAAAAAGAACACTGAAAAGGTGTGGGCAGCATTTCTTGTTTATAATTTCCTTGATGATTTTGTAAAAATGACAATTGATGCTAATAGGCCAGATGTTCTAGAAACTATTGGATTTAGAATTTTTGCTGTTAATGATAATGAGGCAACAAAGGAAAAAAAGGAGATCCCGTTTACACGCAATCAATATTGGGATTATTATATAACTAACGTTGACACTTATTTTATAAAAAGTGAGACTCTTGAATATGTTTTCAAAAATAGAGACAAATCGCCTGAATGTTTTGATTATGCTACAACTCTTGAATTTAGAAATACCCAAATTGGAAATAGTTATAGAATGGAATACACATATACATATTTACACGACGATATTGTTAATTTTGCTATTAAATACAAAATGTATGATGTAATCGAAAAAGTTTTAGAAACATATAAGAGAGAAATTCGTTCTGATATTAAATGGCTTGACCGCTATTCATATAATTATGACGAACATTTTGTCTTAAGAAATACTTATTTAACTCAATCAGAGAAAATTATTGCTAGATTTATCCCATTTAAACTTTCTGCTATTGAATGCCTACTAAAAGAGGGACAAATAGATTTAGCTAAAAAATTGAACGATTACAATAAAATGGTAATTGTTAAAACAGAAGAAATCAAAGTTGATAATAGTACAATTCCTTATTTATCGGAATCAGAAATATCTAGATTTTTAAAGTTAAATAGCAAAGATTTATCAGAAGATGAAAAAATCAAATTAACATGTGTTAATGAAAAAATTATTATTCCAAACGAAATAAAAAAACTGAGAAACTTAAAACTTGTTAGAGATATTCTTGATAACAATTACTATCACTATTACGAATATGTTTTTGAAAAAATTAATGAGAATGATTTGAAGGAATTATTAGAATTCTTTATAGACAACAATTTAAATAATTTTGCTGAAAAATTAATAAAAGCAAATGGCAATTATTCACACTTATTGGAAGATGCTTGGACTTTTTTCAATTTAAAACCAAATCAATGCAATCGTGAAAAAGAAAAATTGTTAAATGTTCAGAATAAATTAGATGTTAATAGTTATGACAAAACATATATTGATGTTTATAGCGAAAGTGGAAAAATTGAAGATAATGAGATAATAGAATATATTAAATTTTTAAAAGAAGAAATTTATAAAGACATTGAAGCATTAGTAAACAAAGAACTTCAAGATAAAAAAGATGCAATTGAAAGAGCAAAAATTGTTAAAGGTTTAGACAAAGAATATTTTGATGGATTAATAACAAAGAATGGGTCATTTACTAAAAAAGAGCAAAGATTATTTATTTTAGATTTATGTTCATTATTTGATGCTATTTTAAAGTTTGATTACAAATGTGAAGGTGAAGATTTTCATGAAAGAATGACATATTATTTCAATAAAATGAGTGAAAATACACCAAAGAGCAGGAACTGTGATGATGGTTGGGGATATATGGTCTTGGATCAAAAATATGAAGATGAAGTAGTTATTCCTGAAAAGAATAAAATAGAACATTTATCAAATATTTTTAACAGATTAAGAATTCAAAGAAATAATATTGCACATTCAGAATCAAAAAAAGTTGAGGAATTAAATGAAGTAGAGCTTAAAGAATGCTTGGAATACGTTTTTTCAGTTAATAAGGAGGGAAAATAACTATGAATAAATATCAACAATTTATTTTAGAAAATGGTCGTGGTTGCATATCAACTGATTTGAATTTTAATGAAAATAAATGTATTTCTGAATTTGTCGAAGATGACAAATTTTTCATCAATCAAGATAATAACTATAATATTAAGAAACATAACTTACTATTAATTTCTAGTGCAATTGAATCTATTGAAATTGATGGGAAAAAGTATGATCAAAATACTATTAAATTTGAATGTAAAGACCCTCACATTATAGTTCCACTTGATTTCGATAAAAGAGCTTCTAAAATAACATTTAACTTTTTAAATTCAATGGCTGATCCATTAACATTGAATTTAGACTATAAAGAAGCAGATCACACCATTTATGATTCAAAAATACAAGCCAAAATAAATGCTTTGATAAAACCTGAACATAGGACTGGCATTAATTTGGTTAATATTTATTGGGATGCGGTTTCTGATAAAGTTGAAGAAATAAACATTATACTTTATTCGGTAACAAAAGAAACAGAAAGATTAATTGCTAAGTATAAACAGAATGAAAAAATTTTTAAGTCAATCACAGGTTTGGCTTTTGGTGACTATAAATACGAAATTATTGAATTTGATAAAAATGGATACGAATTAGCAAGAACTGAAAAAATTTCCTTTACGTTAGAAAAATCTATATGTAGAGGGGATGGGGGATATAGCCCTGTAGTTATTAGATAAATAGGAGTACAATGACTTTGAAATATTTGTTTTTTGATTTGGAATATGCTAATTCAAAAGGTGGCATAAACAAAATCTGTGAATTTGGTTATGTGATAACTAATGAAAATTTTGATGTTATCAAAAAAGGTAAATTTATAATTGACCCATATATAAATCGAAATGAGTGGGATTGGAGAGTTGTCAGAAAAATTTTAACCAGAAAAGTATCTAAATATGAACATTCTCCACGCTTTGATGAATATTATCTCGATATGAAAAATATGATTGAAAATGCTGATTATGTTTTTGGACATTCACTAGATGGAGATGCTAAAGCCTTAAATGATGACTGCAAAAGGTATAATCTAGGGAGCATTAATTTTAGCTTTTATGACATTAAGTTGTTTTATAAATCTTATAAAAATTCTAAAAATGAAACATCAGTTACAAACATACTTAATGAATTAAATATTGATGGCGATAGAAGAGAACATGATGCAGAAGCTGATGCTTTTAACACAATGCTTGAATTAAAGAAAATGCTAGAAGAATTAAATTGTTCACTTTCTGAATTAATAATTCTTTGCCCTGAAGCTAAAAACAAAAACGAAAATTATGAAGTAGAATCAATAGTTGTTAATCAAAAAATAAAAAAAGAGAAATTTGCTAGGGCTCTATCTGATATTGGCGACAATACTCTCAGAAGAGGTCAACAAAGCTATAAGTGTTTCTTGCAATTTTTAGATAATGTTCAACCACAAGATGGATATGAGAAGAAATTACTAAATAAAAAATTTTCAATATCAATTAATTATGAAGAGCATCACTACAAACAGATGCTTAATATAGTCCAACTTCTTTGTAACTATGGTGCCATTTATGTAATGAAAGCAAGTCGAGCAAATATATTTGTTTCATACGATGTTTTGCTAGAAGATGGTACACCTAAATTATGCTCAAAAACGAAATATGTCAATCAAGCGAATGCTGAAGGTGCTTCAATTGAAATTATTACGTTTGATAATTTTATGCGATTGTTAGGAATTACGGAAATAGAACTAGATAAAATGCCAATGGTTTCTTTTGAATGTTTATATCGAGATGATGCTGTTATTAAAAATAAAGAAACTTTAAAAATTTTAGGTAAACATAAGAAAGAACAAGAAATAAAACAAGAAAAAATAAGTGGTACTGCACTAGGTGATATGTTTCCAGATTATTTTTTTGAATTGTCAAAGAATTTGGAAGATGTTAAAAAATAAAGTAATAATAGAGTTCGTGTTTAAAGTGAAAAGACTCTTTTCTATTTGAAAAAAGTTAATTAAATTCTTGCAAAAATTGTCAAATCATGGTAAAATGTGAATGTTAACCAAATATTTTTTACTTTTTAGTGGAGGAACATTCATAAAAACGACATAATGCAAATATAGCCTCCCAATGTACTAGGGAGGCCTTTTTTGAAATTTATTTTAAATTTTGATAGGAAGGATATATATGAAAAAAATAATTAAAATACTTACACTTTTTGTAGTCTTGATTTGTATCATGTTTTTAACTGGCTGTCAATCTACCGATAAAACTAAAGCATATATGGGTATAGGAGATAGTCTTTCATATACTTGCTCGTATGATCCTATAGAAAATAAAACAATTATTAAGATAAACTCATACATTCAAAATGATACTATTTATACAATTGACAAAGTTACCATCAGTATGAATTTATACTTAAATGATACTATAGTAAAAAAAGAAGGGGAAGTTACTTTTGATTTTGACGTTCGATATGGTGAAACTAAGAACTTTTCTTTTAGTACATATTATGCAAATGGTGAAATAAATAAATTAGAATATGTTAGTTGGCATGCAACATATAAATCAGTTTGGAATAGTTATTCTCCATGGTTTATAACTTCGATAATAATTGCCTCTGGTGTATTACTGATATTTATACTTCTAATGTTAATTAAAGATTTAGAATTAGATGATGTTACTGATTTTTTTGAAGATCACTCATATATTATTTCTGTTATATTAATTATTTTCGTTCCTTACTTAATTGATGGCATATCATCTGGAAATTGGAGCTGGGTCCCACCAATCATCTTAGTTGGTGCCGTTATTTCATTAATTATTTTAGGATTGATAGCTCTCGGAATTAAGTATTTATTCACAGATGTTTTTGATTTTTGATATTGACATATCTTGCCGTGAAAATCATAGATATAACAGAAAAAAATCATATGTACCTAAAGTTTCTGATGAAAATGGAAAGGAATATTCAATTGAAAATTTAAAGAATGCTAAAGAATCATTAAAAGCATTTAGTAAAGAAGATTTAGTTGAATGGTGTAGAGAAAAACGCTTAACAGGATATTCAAAATTAAATAAATCTGAATTGGTTGATTTTATAGTATCAAATAGTAATGGTAATGATGATGTAAGTAAATCTCAAAAAATAGGATATAAAAATAATTCGGTAATACCTAATAAAAAAGGTATTACATTCAACGATATTGCAGGACTAGAAGAAGCCAAAAAAGCTTTTAACGAAAAAGTTATAATGCCATACAAACATAAGAAATTGTTTGAAAAATTTGGAAAGAAAATAGGTGGAGGCATTTTATTATATGGATTACCTGGAACTGGTAAAACCATGTTTGCTGAAGCGGCATCAAACGAATTAGACGCTTTGTTCATACCGGTTAAATGCTCGGATATTAAATCTAAATGGTATGGCGAATCAGAACAGAAAGTGAAACAAATATTTAATAGGGCTAGAAAAGCCAAGAAAGCTATTATATTTTTCGATGAATTTGAGGCTATTGGTGCAAAGAGAACTGATAACAGTGAAAACGGTAATAATGATTTAGTTCCTCAAATTTTAGCAGAAATGCAAGGCGTTGGTTCTTCATCAGATGATACGATGATTTTAGTTATTGCCGCAACTAATAAGCCATGGTCAATTGATAGTGCATTTATGAGACCAGGAAGATTTGATGAAAAGATTTATATTCCACTACCAGATTTTGAGGCACGAAAAAAAATCTTTGAAATTCAGTTATCAAAATTACCTCATGAAGATAATTTGGATTATGGATTATTAGCTAAATTAACAGAAGGCTGTAATGGTGCTGATATAAAGGAAGTATGTGAAAAATTAAAAATGAGCGCAATTAATGACTCAATAACAATAGGTATAGAACAAACAATTGGAATGGATGATATAGAAAAAATTAAGAACTGCATTAAATCAAGTGTTAAACAGGATGAAATTGAAAAACTTTATAACTTTCAAAAAAATAATTAAAAATGTTATTATACATTTGGTAATATTTGCAAAAAATTTATTAAATTCTTGCAATAATTGTCAAAATATGGTAAAATATGAAAGTAAACTAAATATTTCTTAAGCTTGTAGTGGGGGAACACTCTTAAAAAATAATAGCATATGATTATAACCTCCCTACATAGTAGGGGGGTATTTTGGTATAAAAATATAAAGTCTAAATTTTTAAATAAATTAAATGTTTAATAAAAAGTTGGGAAATAATATAAGAATTGACTTACATTGTCATACTAAAAAACAAAGCAGAGAGATGCTAAAACTAGAAATGTTATCATAGATAAATTTGTAAAAACTTTATCTAAAAATGAAGTACAATTTGTTGCAATCGCAAATCACAGTGAATTTGATAAAGACCAATATGATTGTTAAATAGTTAAAATAGACATAATTAAAGCTATTATTAAAAACATGACTAAAAAACTTACTTGTTCAAATATCTTATGCAGTGTTGGTTGTTGATGTTAATAAGAAATAGCATATGGATATTGAAATAAATGATTATAATTACAAAAATAGTCGAAATTGAAATGTAATATATAGATTAATAAAAAAAGCTTAACTGTTTTATTTTAATAGAAAGGAAAAATGTTATGAGGCAAGCAAATAATACAATAAAAGGTTATATATATCAGTTTAACAAATCAATTTATGAAATTTTGGATGCTAATGATGATGCAACTATTATTTTAGAAGGGGCGATAGAAGATATTGACATCCATTTGCCTGATACAACCATAGCAGTTCAGTGCAAGTATCATGAAGATAGTAAATATTCAATTTCAAATGTTGCGATGCCAATATTAGAAATGCTTTGTCACTTTAATGAATGTAGAGCTTTGGGAAAAACAACGAAATATATTTTGTATGCACATTATTCTGAAAATGTTGATTCAATAGATGTATATTCTTTTAAAGCATTTTTGGAAACAACTATTAACAAAGAAGTTCAATTGAATTTTTTTCATAGAATTTACGCAATAAATGATGCTTCGATATTAAATTTAGCAAACAAAGATAAAAAGAAAAAAGAAGATAAAGAAAAAATACTAAATTATTATAGTTTACATAGATCCGAATTATCACTATGTGTAGATATAGATGCTTTTTGGGAATCGTTTATTTATGAAAAAGCATATCAATTTGATTCATTAAAAGACAAAGTAATTGATAAACTTATAGCGATAACGAATGATAGAGAAACGGCTGAAGCATTATATTATCCAAATGCTTTTTCAATTGTTGCTAATATTTCTGCAAAAAAGTCCAGTGAAGAGAGAAGTATTAGTAAAAAAAATTTCGTCAAAAGTTTAACCAATCAAAAATCCGTTCTGATTACTCGTTGGTTGTTAATTGCTTCTGATAGAAAAAAGATATTGCAGTCAAAACGTCTAAGTTTGCATGATTGCTTTTCACTGAACACAGCGATAAGAGTATTTGTGTTTTCAACAAAATTTATTAACAAAAACGTAAATACAATATTCCCTTTTGTTTATGAATATCTTCAAAAATATTTCAGAAAAAAATCACTTCATATGCAACCAATTTTTATCTTTGAAAACGAGGAAATAGTGCAAAACATAATTTTGAATTTACATAAGTACCAGAAAACCGTAAACTGCGGACTTGTTGGAAGTTTGTTCCAATCTGATAGCTTTATCTATAATACAGATTGTTCTTGCAACTTTGCTTGTAAAATAACATCGTTAGCTAATATAGATACAACAATTCTTGAAAAATGCAATGCAAATTATTTATTCATTATTGGAGAAATTAACAAAAATTTGGAAAGCCAAAAATACTACACAGAGCGATTAGACATTAATTCGATCAACGAATTGCGTTATCTCATAAAATTAACGGACAATATGGAGGCATAAAAATGATAGAAATTGGTAAGGTGGTTAATAGTACCCCAGAAACAATACAAGTTATATTAAATTGTATAGATGATTTTGAAAAAAATAAATCTGTGCTCAAAGTATCAAAGTATTTATCAATAGAAACTGGAAACGATATGTTTATATTGGCTTCAATTCGAAATATTTGTGCTGTTTTAAAGGATTTTGATACAATCAATTATACGATATCATGCACGCCTATCGGGCATTATTGTGAAAATGATAACAAAATCATTTTTCAACAAGGTGGAATTAATTTGCCATCACCTACTGAACCTGTCTATATCCCAGATGATAAAGTCATAAATGCTATTTTTAATTGTAACGATAATTTTTCTTTTAAAATAGGTAAATTATCCAATAACACAGTAGTTGATTATTATGTTGATGGAAATAAATTTTTTGGTAAGCATATTGCCGTTGTCGGTTCTACAGGATCGGGAAAGTCATGTGTTGTTGCACGTCTTTTACAAAATGTTATGCAAATAGAAAATGGCCATAATTCAAATGCAAAATCATTAAAAAATACACATGTGATAATATTTGATATCCATTCGGAATATAAATCAGCATTCAATCTATCACAAGAGGAAAAATTTTCCGTGAATTGCCTAGATGTTGAAAAATTATGTTTACCATATTGGCTAATGAATTCACAAGAATTAGAGGAATTATTCATAGAAAGCAATGAGATGAATTCTCACAATCAAATATCCCAATTTAAAAAAGCAGTTATTCTTAGCAAAGAAAAACATAACTCTATGATGAAAAATATTAATTATGATACACCTGTATATTTTGATATTAACGAAGTTTACCGCTATATCAAAAACAAAAATAATGAAGTTATTAATAAGAATGAAGCGTCATCACACTTGCCAAAAAAACGCGACGGTTCGTTAATAGAAAACGCAGACGATATCTATTTGTCGGAAGACATTACTTTTGCGTCAACTAGTACAGCAAAAGAAAATAAGGCATCAAACGGGCCATATAATGGGGAATTTGAAAGGTTCATTACTAGATTAGGTACTAAATTATCAGATAAAAGACTAAAATTTATTACATCGCCTTTAAAACAAGATGGTAACCAGTTTAAAACTGAAGATTTCGATGTGATATTACAACAATTTTTAGGTTATATAAATCGAAGCAATATTACAATTATAGATTTAAGTGCTATTCCTTTTGAAATACTTAGCATTGTGATAAGTTTACTTTCAAGGGTAATATTTGATTTTGCTTTTCATTATTCTAAACTAAGGTATGAGTCAGATGCTGTTAACGATGTTCCTTTTATGATTGTATGTGAAGAAGCACATAATTACATTCCTAGAAATGGAGGAGCAGAGTATAATTCTGCAAAACATTCGATTGAGCGAATTGCTAAAGAGGGGCGTAAATATGGACTAAATTTAATGGTTGTGAGTCAAAGACCATCAGAAGTATCAGAAACTATTTTTTCGCAATGCAACAATTTTATTGTACTAAAATTAACCAATATTAACGATCAAAATTGTATTAAAAATTTGCTTCCAGATAATAATAGCGCGCTCGTTGACATTCTTCCCACTTTATCCACTGGTGAATGTCTAGTTGTTGGAGATGCTGTTCCACTTCCTGCAATTGTAAAAATGGAAATGCCAAGTCCAGCACCTAGTTCAAAGAATGTAAATGTTTTTGATGAATGGCAAAAGGAATGGATTAACATTATATTTGATGATGTAATCAAGCGTTGGAGAAAAGAATAAATTCAATTTACGATATTAAACGATTTATAACAGAAAATAGAAGTTTTGCGAAATAATCATTAATTCTGTTTATACTACACTAATTGAAAAATTGGGATACATTAGCGGAAATACTAGTTATACACAGTACAAAGTAAATTAAATAATTATGAGCGAATTAAACAAATAAAGTAATGTCAATAATTCTATTATATCAGTAGACTTTTTGACAGTTATAAAAATGTAATTTATGTTATAAATTAAGTCGGCAGTAATATGCTAAATTATAAAATTATAATAACTAAAAAGTAAGATTTACATTGTTTGACAAAACCCCTACCCACTTTGAAGTGGATAGGAGTTTTTATAAGTAGAATTATTTACAGAGCCACAAATAAATGTAGATATGTAAAATAATTATATAAATTGGTTGGAGATAATTTATAAAGAATTAAAAATGAAAGCAACACAAAAATAGGAATAAATCACTTTTTACGAAAAAGTAAGATTTTATAAATAAGCGTGTCGTTTTTGCAACCAATAAATTAATGTATGATTAAAAAATTCATTAAATTCTTGCAATATTTGCCAAATTATGGTAAAATATGTTTACAAACGAATATTTCTTAAGCTTGTAGTGGGGGGACACTTTTAAAAATGTTGTAATGCAATTATAGTCTCCCTATTTTGGTAGGGAGATTTTTACTTTGACCTGTTAATGAAAACGCTAAAATTATCTAGTATTTACATACAATGATAAAAATTGTAGCATAAAATGGAGTAATAAATGTTAGAGAAAAATAAGGTAGCATTAGAAAATGTAAATATAATATATATTGATGATGAATTTGTAGAAGAAATTGCAAAAACTATTAAAAATGATCTTATATCTATGTGTTGGGGAGAAGAAAACAAAGATATGTTCAATTATGAACAAACTGTAACTAGTTTTTTAGAACGGATTACAGATAGAGATTCTGCCTTTAAAGCAGGTTTTGTGGGAGAATTTTTAGTTCATTGCTATTTCAAAACTTTTATTAATTTTAAACATTTATCTGTTTTTTTTAATGATCAAGATAGATCAAACAAACGCGGATTTGACTATATGATTTATGATAATAAAAAAGGATTGTGGTATGTAGAAATAAAATCAGGAACCGAAAAAAATAACGAGTTGGTTAATACATTTAATAAAAATAAAATACAAGAAGCCTATAGAGATTGTGAAAAGAAATTTATTGCAAAAAATAATTTGAATTTGTGGAATGTTGCGAAATCTGAAGTTGGTAAAGTAATTTCAAAGAATAGTACATTAAGAAAAAAAGTCAAAGATATTTTGGAAGCTGACATGGTAGGTGGAATTGATAACGTTATTTTAGCTAGTGTAGTATTTAATGATTCTATGACAAAAGTGACTAATATAAATGAATTAAACAACTTAAGAGAAAAATATAAATCGCATTTTGGGAAAATTACTTTTTTATGTTTTAGAAAAAAAACTGTTGAGAGAATAATAAATTTAATAAAGGGAGATTCATATGAACAATAATATTACCCTAAAGCAATTAAAAAATGATTTCAATAAATCAAAATTTATGGATATTTATCATAGTTTTTTACAAAATAAAGACCTTAGTAATAAAGAAACAATAAAATTATTAAGTGTAGCTATTTTACTATTGAATTCGGATAACGAATATACAAAAAGATTAGGTTATCATATTTTAGTTAAATATTCAATCTCTAATAACAATTTTGAATTATTGGATGATTTATCTAGAGAATTACTAAATACACCTATTTTAAAAGTTATTAACGAAAATAATTTATCTAATAATGGCTTTTTAAAAAATTCTATAAATACTATGTTAATTGAATCTACTACTAATAAAGAAAATAAAAATTGTTACACATATGAACAAATAAAAATGATAAATGATTTTTTAAAAAATGATACTAATTATATGTTAGTTGCGCCAACATCATTTGGTAAAAGTGATTTAATTTTTAGATATGTTTTAAAAAATTATGAAGAAAGGAACATTTGCATCATTGCTCCTACAAAAGCATTAATTAATCAAACTAGAATACATTTACGCAGTTTATTTAATAGTAAAAAAAACAGACCTAAAATTATAACACATCAAGATGTTATGCCAAGTTCAAGTAGAAGGAATATTTATATTATGACACAAGAGCGCTTATATAGTGCATTATTTGAAAATAAACATGATATTATATTTGATGTTCTAATGATTGATGAAGCGCATAATCTTTTTGAAAATGATGATAGGGCTAAGTTATTATCTAAAATTATTATTTATTTACAAAATAAAAATAAAAATTTCATAGTAAAGTATTTTAGCCCAATAATAAAAAGTGAAAAAAACTTGATTCATAAATATATTAGTGAATCTAATATCAGTGGCAATATTGTACAACCACTAGTTAAATCAGAAAATATTTATCTAATTGATTTCAAAAGTAACACCAGTACAATTTATGATAGATATTTTGACTCATTTATTCCTACTTATGAATATCAGATTAATGACTATATTGATTTTATAAAACAATTTGGTACTGAAAAAAATATTATTTATATTAATAAACCTAAAGAAATTATTGAAGTCGTAAAAGAAATTTCTAATAAATTAGATGATGTAAACGATAAACAAATTGATTTAATGATAGCTCAAATTTCAAATTATGTAAATGAAAAATATGATTTAATTGATGGGTTAAAAAAAGGCGTAATTTATCACTGTGGTTTAATACCTGATAACGTAAGAATATACATTGAAAATCGCGTAAGAAAAATAAAAAGTATAAAATATATTTTATGTAGTTCGACATTACTAGAAGGTATAAACATGCCATTTACAACAATGTTTATACTTGATTTGTATAAAGGAAGAAATTATTTATCTTATCATCAATTAATTAATTTGATCGGTAGGGTTAATAGATTTAATATTATATTTAGTGGAAAAAAAGATGGGTTAAAAGGAATAATATCAAATATCTATTTTTTAAAAAGAAAAAATATTGATGGAAATTATAAAAATTTTATTTCTGAAAGATTAAAGATGGAATCAATTAGCGAAATGAGAAATGATCAAGTAGAAAATCCTTATTTAGAGAATGCTAAGGAAAAAGTAGAAGAAACCGAAAGAAAATCTTTATCGGTACTGTTGAATAAAGCTATAGAAGGTGAAAAAGCGGAATTTAAAACGGAAATTGGAAAAATTATGATGAATCAAAATATTATAGATTTAGATTTATTCGAATATGAAATAATAATT